>TARA_R110000782_G_scaffold20675_9_pt1 | contig 11013 bp, 6 predicted proteins | sample TARA_R110000782 | Tara Oceans TARA_R110000782 (sample SAMEA4397859) | marine metagenome | biome: Polar Biome; feature: [SRF] surface water layer (ENVO:00010504); material: water (ENVO:00002006), including particulate matter (ENVO:01000060) such as... | depth 5 m
AAGACCCACAGGTAGAAGAAGATCATCCAGCCGACGATGAAGAACATGCAGTACGGCAGCATCGTGCTCATGAGCGTGCCGATGCCCAGCCGCTTGTCGTACCGGCTTGCGAAGGCCAGGATGAGTCCGAAGTAGCTCATCATCGGGGTGACGATGTTGGTCGAGCTGTCGCCGATGCGGTACGCGGCCTGGATGACCTCCGGGCTGTAGCCGATGCTCATGAGCATCGGCACGAAGATCGGCGCGGTGACCGCCCACTGGGCGCTCGCGCTGCCGAGCATCAGGTTGACGAAGCAGCACATCAGGATGAAGGGCACGAAGACGAGGGCGTTGTCCAGGCCCATCGCGCGCAGCGCGTCGGCCCCCACCACCGCGACGATCATGCCCAGGTTGCTCTTGTCGAAGAACGCGACGAACTGGGCCGCGAAGAACACCAGGACGATGTAGAGGCCCATGGTGTTCATGGTGCCGGCCATGGCGTCGATCACGTCCCGATCGCTGCGCATTGTGCCGACGACCCGCCCGTAGACGACACCCGGCACCAGGAAGAACACGAAGATCATCGAGACGACACCGCGGAGCAGGGGCGAGGGGAACAGGCCGCCGGTGTCCGGGTTGCGCAGCACGCCCCAGCCGGTGTAGGCGGCCCAGGGGGTGTCGGCGAACACGCGGGGCAAGGGGCCGGCGACCCACACGATCGCGACCGCGACCAGCGCGGCCCCGCCCGCGGCCCATCGCAGGGCCCGGCGCTCGACGGGGGTCAGCGCGGCCATCGACGGGTCCTGATCGACCCCTTCCTCGGCGTTGGCCGGGTCGTACCGGCCGAGCCGGGGCTCGACGATGCGTGTGGTGACGAGCGTCCCGAGCGTGGTGATCAGGAAGGTGCTGCCGATCATGAAGTACCAGTTGACCGCCGCGTGGACCTCGTACTCGGGGTCGATGAACCGGGCGGCCTCCTGTGTGATGCCCGCCAGCAAGGGGTCGACGGTGCCGATGAGGATGTTGGCGCTGTAACCGCCGGAAACCCCCGCGAACGCGGCGGCAAGCCCGGCGAGCGGGTGACGGCCCATGGCGTGGAAGATGGTCGCCGCCAGGGGCACAAGCACGACGTAGCCCATCTCCGAGGCGGTGTTGCTGACCACGCCGGCGAACACGATGACCATGGTGACGAGTTGTCTGGGGGCGGCCAGCACCATGCCGCGGATGACCGCCGAGAGGAGACCCGAGCGGTCGGCCACCCCCACCCCGAGCAGGGCGACGAGCACGGTGCCCAGCGGGGCGAAGCCGGTGAAGTTCGTGACCAGGTGCTCCACAATCCAGCGGACGCCGTCGCCGCTCATGAGGCTGAAGACCTCGATCAGGCCGTTCTCGGCCCGTCCCTTGGCTCCGACGGGGCGAGGGTCGTCCACGGCCACGCCGAGAGCGCTCGCCAGGCCGCTGACGGCCACGGCGCCCACGGCGAAGATAGCGAACAGGCTGACCGGGTGGGGCAGCAGGTTGCCGAGCCACTCGACGGTGGAGAGGAAGCGGGCGAAGAGGCCGCGGCGGGCCGGAGCGGCTTTGTCGTGATGGGGAGGGGGCGTGGCGGTCATGCGGGCAGGATACCGGGTCGTCGGGCGGCGTTCCCGCGGACCTACGCGAGCCAGACGGAAGCGACCGTTAGATCGTCGGCCAGAGCTCCGCCGGCGTGGTTCTGGACGGTCTCGATCAGCGTGGACACGGCGCGGTCCGGCTCGGAATGACCGTCCAGCGCTTCGATCAGGCCCTCGAAGCCGAGCTGGTGGCCCTCGTCGTCGGGCTGCTCGACGGCCCCGTCGGAGAAGACCAGCAGTCCCTCACCCGGGCCCATCGGGATTTCCAGGCTCTGATATTCGGCGGTCTCGACGACACCCAGGGGGAAGCCGGGCTCGGGGGTCATCCGCTCGACACCCCCCGGCTTGAGCCGGAACAGCATGCCGTGGCCCGCGTCGACGATGGTGGCTTTGTTTTGACGGACGTCAACGACCGCGGCCACGAGCGTGACGAACTTGGAGGGCTCGGTACGGGCGTGGAGGTCGGTGTTGACGGCCGCCATGGCGGCGGCCAGGTCGCGCCCCGAGAGGAGCTGGGTCCGAAGCTGGGACTGGCAGGCCGCCATGAGCATCGCGGCACCCACGCCCTTGCCCGAAACGTCGCCCAGGAAGAACGCGACGCGGTCGGCGTCGAGAGGGAAGACGTCGAAGAGGTCGCCCGCGACCACGCGTCCCGGGATGGACTCGAACCGGTAGGAGAGGACGCCGTGGGTTCCCTGCTTCGGCGGGGAGAGCAGCTCCTGGGCGCGGCGGGCGGCCTCAAGATCCGACTGGAGCTGGCGGTGGCGATCGGCCATGGAGGCCGCGCTGATGCGTCGGAAGGCGAGGGCGGTGAGCCGGGCGACCGAGTCGCAGAACGCCGCGGCGTCGCGAGGCACCACGCCCTCGGAGTCACGGGTGTCGATCATCATGAAGGCGGTCGCGGCGTCGTCGACGCGGATGGGGGCGCAGATTGCCGAGCGGATGCCCAGCTCCATGATCGACTGGGCCTGGTTGACCTGGCCTCCCTCGACGAGCAGCTCAACGAGGCCCTGCCGTTCGGCCTGCTGCATGAGTGAGCGGGACACCCCGGGCGCGTCCTCGGCGGTGGAGGCGAGCACGACGAGTTCGGACTCCGAGTGCGGCTCGACGATCACCACGCGCCGGCAGCCGGTCGCTTCGCGGACGGCGGCGGCGGCGGCGCGGGCGACTTCTTCCCGGGTTTCCGCCGTGCCGAGCGCGCCGGTCAGGTCCATCAGCACGTCGAGGCCGCGCTGGGCGACGCCGCTGAGGTGCTGCTTGGGGATGACGCTGACCCGGGCGGTCAGGTCGGCAACGGGCGTGAACAGGGTGTTGGCGTCGTGCCGGGGCAGGCCCGAGGTGCACCGGCACCGCCAGGTGCCGAAGGCGATGGTGTCGCCGTCCTGGAGCAGAGCGGGCGTGCCGGGCTGGAGCGGGCGGTCGTTGATGGTGGTGCCGTGGCGGGAGGCGAGGTCCTCCAAGTACCAATCCCCGCCCTTGCAGGTGACGGAGGCGTGGCGCCGGGAGATGGCCGCGACGGGGATGAACCAGTCCGAGTCGGCCGCTCGCCCGATGAGCAGGGGCTTGTCGGTGGGAAGTTTGATTGTCCGCACGACCTCGCCGGTTTCGGTGGGCGAGATCGGGCGGAGGCTCAGGGGCCCGGAGACGGTGCTCATGCCAGATTGTACAGGTGGATCGGGCGAGGATAGGTATTCATCCTCATCAGGATCGCGTGAGGCAGCCCGCGGGCGGGATCCGTTCCGCTCCGGCGCGAGGGGCTTGTGCGGGGCACGGAACAGGATATAATCCCCGCGAATCCGACTTGGCGACTGATCGTTCGGGTTGGGTTCGGCGTTTTCTCCGCCCCAAGTCTAGCGAGGGCGGGGACTTACGCGACATCGCGGGTGTAGTTCAGTGGTAGAACGTCAGCTTCCCAAGCTGAATGTCGTCGGTTCGATCCCGATCACCCGCTTTCTTCGGCCTGCCCCGAAGCAGGGCCCGCCGTGTCCCACGCGGTGCCGCTCCGGATTCGGGCGCGTGCCCACGGGGTTGGATCCGGACAGGATCCCCCGTTCGGCGGTTTCCCGAAAGCGGATCAAACGGAGTTCCGGCGTGCCGCAATCTCGGATCGCGCCGGACGGATCGACCAGGCCCGATGGGCCCTGCAACCGTCGCGAAACTGTGTGCATCTTCTCGTCGTGTTGATGCACGAGGCCCGGCGGATCGCGCCGTCGTACGGGACGCGGCACGACCGGCATCAACCGCACGCTCACATCATCGTGTTCGCGTCGCGGACGCGGCGGTCGGCGACCTTGCGGTGGTGGACCGCGTTGGTCTGGCCGAAGTCGTTGTGCTCGCTGAATCGCAGCACGGTGTCGCCGAGCAGGATCTCATCGCCGTCGCGGAGCAGGGTGTCCCCGGCGGTCTCCTCGCCGTTGATCAGGATGCCGTTGAGGGCCTTGGTCGCGGCGATGGCGTGTTGGCCTGAGACGGCCCGGACGATCGCGTGCTTGCGGCTGACCTTCGGGTCCAAGACCTGGATGTCTCGCGAGGGGTCCCGGCCGACGGACAGCGGCCGGTTGGCCAACTCGAAGTGTGTTCCGGCCTGTTCGCCGGTCATGATGGTCAGACTTGCCATGCCGAAACTCCTTGCTCGCCGGCGTACCCCCTTCGGAGTCGGGTGCCCGATCCGGCGGGGTGTTCGATGTGTTGCGACGGGGATTGCTCCCGGCATGCATCATAGTGCTTTTGGCCCACGGACGCGAGTTCAGTCCGTGGACCCACCGGTCCGTCCGTCCGAGGGGACGATCCGCAGCAGCTGGCCGTTGCGTTCGTCGGTCAGCACGTACAGGTACCCATCGGGTCCTTGGCGGACGTCGCGGATCCGCTTGTCGAACTGGAGGGTTTCCTGGCCGACGATCTTGTCGCCCTCGAACATGATGCGTCGGACCTGCCGGAGCACGAGGCCGCCCGCGAAGAGGTCGCCCTGCCAGGCGGGGAACTTGTCGCCGAAGTAGAAATCGAGGCCGCTGGCCGCGATGCTGGGCGTCCACACCACGATCGGGTCGGTCATGCCGGGCAAGCTGGTGTGCTGGCTGACCCGGGGGCCGCTGTACTCGTATCCGTAGGTCGCCTCGGGCCAGCCGTAGTTGTTCCCGGGCTCGACGAGGTTGAGTTCGTCCCCACCCCTGGGGCCGTGCTCGGTGGAGTAGATCTTGCCAGTTTTGGGGTGGACGACCAGCCCCTGCGCGTTGCGGTGACCGTACGAATAGATCTCCTGCGCGGCGTCGATGCGATTGTGGAACGGGTTGTCCGTGGCGGGGGAGCCGTCATCGAGGATGCGGAGGACCTTGCCGAGGTGGCTGGACATGTCCTGGGAGGGGGTCTTCTTGGCGCCCTCCCCGACGGTGAAGATCAGGGAGCCGTCGGGAAGAAACGCCATGCGGCAGCCGTAGTGGAACCCGTCGCTCTTGTCGGGCTTGGCGGTGAAAAGGACCTCGAGATCCTTGAGCGCATGGTCCTCAAAGCGAGCGCGGGCGATGCGGGTGCCGTTGGCGCGGACGGTGCCGTGGGAGTAGGAGAGGTAGACGAGGCGGTTCTGTTCGAAATCGGGGTGGAGGATGATGTCGAGCAGGCCGCCCTGGCGGTGGTTGAGGACCTCCGGAACACCGGCGACGGGGTCGGGGTGGAGCGTGCCGTCGGCCCGGAGGAGGCGGAGGTCGCCTGACCGCTCGGTGATCAGGGCGGCTCCGTCGGGCAGCCACGCGATGGCCCAGGGGTGTTCGAGGCCCGAAACGACCTCAACGGCTTTCCAGCCGGTCGCCGCGGGGCTCGCTCCCGTCTGCTCGACGGGGCCGGGCAGCAGCTTCGGCTGTGCCGCGAGCGGGGGGACGATGAGGGCGGCGGTCAGGATGGCGATGAGGTGGGTTGATCTCATGGGCGATCATAATCACATGCGTCGCGGGCGGGCGGGGAGCGCTATCCGGGCCGTCCTGGTCCGAAAAGCGGATGCCCCGGCGTTCTCGGGACCGACCGCTGGCCGGGCGGGGGGTTTCGCTTCGGTTGGGCCGCCGGTTGCGGTATAGTGTGCCGGTAGAGAGAGGATTCACCCCAATGAACATCGCGATGATCGCGTCGGTATCGTGCGTCGGCCTGCTCGCTCAGACCACGCTTGGGCAGAGCTTCAGCGGCCAAGTCGATTCGAAGTCCAGTTCCGCCGGATTGGGCACCACGGCCGGCCTGAACTCGACCGGTTTTTTGATCGGGGACTACGACCCGGTGGACAACCCCGGGGGCACGCAGACCCGGCCGGGGCTGTTCGGGGGATCGGGGAACAACCAGATCGCGGCGTCGGCGTCGTTCGACGCGGGCGCGGATCTGCAGTCCCAGCCGGCAGGCTCGGTGCTGATCGAGGCGGACTTCGGGGCGATGACGCTGCGTCTGGACGGGCTGTTCCTCGATCTGCTCAACGGCACGGCCGGCGGCGCGGACGTGTCGGTCACGCTCGAGTTCAGCACGTTCAACACGGTCAGCCCCAGTTTCATCTATCCGGGGGGGATCCCGATCACCGTGCCGCTGGGCGAGGTGGCGTCCATCACCCGGGCCGAACTGTTGCAGACCGGTCCGTCCGATGGCGTTCTGACGCCCACCGCGGACCCGGACGTGTTCGACCTGGTCGCGGTGATCGCGGGGGAAGCGAACCTGACCCTGGCGGTCGGCCTTCCGGGCACGGTTCCGGTGCCGAACGACGTGGATGCCCTGCCGCTGGTGCTCCCGATCTCCGGGCAGGTCGAGCGGCTGGGCGACGGATCGCTCCGCGTGAGCGTCGGCGGATCGGCCACTGCGGAATCGTTGGACATGCCGGTGGATACCGGACCCCTGCCGGCGATCCCGCTGGAACTGCCGACGCTGGGCGCCGCGACGGCGGGCGTGCTGCTGAACCTCACCCCTCAGACGCTGTCCTTCGAAGCCTCGCTCGATCTTGGGCTCGTGATCCACGCGGACCCGGCGGTCTGCACCGCCGACTGGAACACGGACGGCCTGCTGAACTTCTTCGATCTCGTGGGGTTCATCGCGTCGTTCAATGCCCAGGACCCCAGGGCCGATCTCGCGGCCCCCACCGGCGCCTGGAACTTCTTCGACGTGTCGGCGTACCTGGCACTGTTCAACGCGGGCTGCCCCTAGATCGAGACGGGTTGAGGTCGAGATCGCCCGCGGATCGGGCTCCGGGGTTGGCCGATCGGCGTACGCTTGTGCGTGCTGCTGACCGCTCGAAATCTGACCAAATCCTTTTCGCTCCGCACCCTCTTTGACGGGGTGTCGCTGTCGATCGAGCCGGGTGACCGCTTGGGGATGATCGGCCCGAACGGGGCGGGCAAAAGCACGCTGCTGAAGATCCTGGCGGGGCTGGTCGAGCCCGACGAGGGCGAGGTCGCCGGGGCCCGGTCGGTGCGGACGATCTATGTGCCCCAGCAGGACCTGTTCGAACCGGGAGCGACGCCCCGCGAGATCGTGATCGACGCTGCGCGGGCGCACCTGAACGGCCCCGGCGCGATCCACGACGAGCACGAGGCGGAGGTCGCGGCGGACCTGATCCTCGACCGGTTGGGCTTCGACGAGACCCACCTGCACGCCGGCGCCGACACCCTGTCCGGCGGATGGCGAAAACGGCTCTCTTTGGCTAGGGCCCTCGCTTCGTGCGGGGGCGAGCCGGATCTGATTCTCCTCGACGAACCGACCAATCACCTGGACATCGACTCGATCCGCTGGCTGGAGGGCCTTCTGCGGCGGGGTGTGTTCGGGGGGACGCCGTTCGCGTCGGCGTTTGTCACCCACGATCGCGCATTCCTCGAGTCCGTGGCGACGCGCGTCGCCGAGCTGAGCCCCGCATACCCGCAGGGGCTGTTCGGGGTCTCGGGCAACTACAGCGAGTTCCTGCGTCGCAAGCAGGAGTTTCTGGAGGGTCAGAAGCAGGCCCAGCAGGTGATGGCCAACCAGGTCCGCAAGGACCTGGCGTGGCTGAGCCGCGGGCCGCAGGGGCGGGGCACGAAAGCCAAGGGCCGGATCCAGTCCAGCCACGCGCGCATGGACGAGCTCGAAGTCCTCAAGGGACGCAACGCCGCGGCCGGCACGAGCGGCGCCAGGGTCGACTTCAACGCGACGGATCGGCAGACCAAGAAGCTGATCGCCGCGAAGTCCGTTTCGAAATCGCTCGGAGGGCGCTTGCTCTTCTCGGGCGTGGATCTGAAGCTCGGCGTCGGTGACTGCCTGGGGCTGCTCGGGCCGAACGGCAGCGGCAAGACGACGCTGATCCGGGTCCTGACGGGTGATCTGCGCCCCGATACCGGCGAGGTGATCCTCTCCGATCCGAAGCCGCGCGTGGCGGTCTTCAGCCAGTTGCGGGAGGATTTCGACCCGACCACCACGCTCAAGGACGCGCTGTGCCCCGTCAGCGATCAGGTCCGTTTCCGGGACCGGCCGATGCACGTGACGTCGTGGGCCAGGCGTTTCCTGTTCCGCGACGAACAACTGCCCCAGCCGGTCGGTTCGCTCAGCGGCGGGGAGTTGGCCCGGATCCACATCGCCCGGATCATGCTGGAACCTGCGGACGTGCTCGTGCTCGATGAGCCGACGAACGACCTGGATATCCCGACACTCGAGACGCTCGAGGAAGCGCTCGAGGACTTCCCGGGCGCGATCATCCTGGTGACGCACGACCGGGCGATGCTCGGGCGACTGGCGACCGAGATCCTGGCCCTTGACGGCCATGGAGGCACCAGGGTGTTTACGAGTCTGGATCAGGCTCTGGCGGTGCAGGCGAAGTCTGCTCCGGATGCCTCCAGGGGGACCGCACCGGCCGTGGCCCCGCCCGTCGCAGCCGTGAAGGCCGCGCCGACTCGCAAAAAACTTGGTTTCAAAGAGCAGCGTGAGTACGACGCGATGGAAGCGAACATCATGGCGGCCGAGGAGCGGCTCGCCCGGGCCGAGCGGGCGATGAACGACCCGTCGGTGATGAACGACCACGCCCGCATGGCCTCGGCGTGCGAGGAAGTCTCGGAAGCGCAGGCCTCGGTCGCCCGGCTCTACGCGAGGTGGGAAGAGTTGGAGTCCGCCGCGGGATCCTGAGGGCCGCGAACGGGTTTCCTGAGGTAGCCGAGGGCGTGGGTGGTGTGGTACCCCACCGCGTCGAGCCAGCGGACCGCGTCGATCAGGAGGCCGCCGTCGGAGGTGGTGATCGATCCTCTTGCGGTTCTTTCGAGCAAATCACGGCGCAGGAGTTTGCGTTGCTCGGCGAGGCGGGTCGCAAACTCCGCCGCGGCGGGAGGCGTGCCGGGGGCCGAATCGGCCGTGAGGGCGGCGATCACCGAGGTGAGCAGCTCGTCGGCGAGGATCCGCGCCGGTTCGATCTCGGGGCGGGCGACGATCGCGGGGATGTCGTCGAGCCGGTCGATGACCTCTCCGAGCCGCTCGATGTGGTCGATCGCGTGGACCAGCCCGACCTGGTGTTGGATGTCCTCCCTTGCGTTCGATTCCAGCGCGACACGGGCGATGAACTCGGCGATCCTGGGAAGGGCCTCACGTGATTGCTGGAACCGGATCGTCTGATCGTGGCGGTGGTGCCCTCGGCGTACGCACTCGCGGCAGCGTGCGACCTGGACCCGCATCACATCGATCAGTCTCCGGCGGGCGCTTTCGAGACCGACCGGGCCCAGCCTCGCGACCGAGTCGTCGAGATGGCGGGCGAACTCGGACTGGCGTTCGGGAACAATCCGCTCCACGAGACGGGCGAAGCGGCTTGTGACCGGCAAGAACAGCAAGACGCCGACCACATTGAACCCGGTGTGGAACGCGGCCAGCATGCCCACCCCGCCGGTGTTTCCTGTTCGGGACTCATAGCCGTGCTCGAACCAGGTCAACAGCGGCAGCAGACCGAAGGCGACCAGGCCCGTGATGACATTGAACAGGATGTGTGCGACGGCGGTGCGTCTGGCGGCCGTCGAGGCGCCGATCGCGGCCAACGCCGCCGTGACCGTGGTCCCGATGTTCTGACCGATGACCATGGCCGCGCCCTGGCTGATGTCGATGCTGCCGCTGTACAACGCCGCGAGGGTGACGGCCATGGCGGCCGAGGACGACTGCATGATGACGGTCATGGCGATGCCCGCCCCGACGAGCAGCAGGGCTCCCAGGATGCCCTCTCCAGGGATGGAAGCGGGGTCGATGTGATCGGCCAGCCCGCTCATGCCCTCCTGGAGCAAGCCAATCGCGAAGAAAATCAGTCCGAAGCCAGCGATGGCCAGGCCCGTGGCGGCGGCTTTGCCCCGCGAGAGCAGCCGCAGCAGCGCGCCCAGGAACACCAACGGGAGTGCGACGGCCCCCATGGAGACCTTGAAACCGAGCAACGAAACGAGCCATCCGGTGCTGGTGGTGCCGATGTTGGCCCCGAAGATCACGCCGATGGCCTGCGGGAAGGTGATCAATCCCCCGCTGACAAAGCCGATGGTGGTCAGCATCGTCGCGCTGGAGGACTGCAGGACCGCGGTCAGCGCGGTCCCCGAGAGCATCGCGGTGATCGGACCTCGGACGAAGCGGGTGAGGACCTCACGCAGCGCGCCCCCGGCGAGGGTCTTGATGCCGTCGGTGAGCAGCATCATGCCGAGCAGGAACAGACCGATGCCGCCGAGGGTGGTGACCATGCCGGGGATTCTACCTTGGCTCTAGGATGCTCAGGAACCGACCGCGGACGATGCCGCCTCGATTCGTTCGCCGATCTGGTCCAGGCCGAGATTCGCGCAGCCGCCGAGAGAGACCCGGGCCCGGAGGCTTGCTGCTGGATCCGCCTGATGGAGTTCGCCGAGTGAGTCCCCCACTTTGCGATAGGCTTCGCGGAATGACATTCCCCCGGCGGAGAGTTCGACGGCCTTGTCGGTGGCCATCATGGCCCCGTCGATGGCGGCCCTCATGTTGTCGAGTCGGAACTCGGTGCGGCGGATGACGTCCGGGATCAGGGCGACGGCGTCGAGCGTGACGCGGGTGGCGCGGATCAGGGCGGGCTTGGTCAGTTGAAGATCCCGGTGATAGCCGCTGGGGAGGCTGAGCACCTGCTGGATCTCGGCCATCGCTCCGGCCACCGTGGCGCAGGAGGCGCGGAGCAGCTCGGCCAGGTCCGGGTTCTTCTTGTTCGGCATGATTGAGGAGCCTGTCACCATCTCGGCGGGCATGCGGACGAAGCTGAACTCCTCGGTGCTGAACAGGCTCAGGTCCCACGCGAGGCGGCGGATGTCCTGCATCGCCTGCCACATGGCGCCGAGCACCTGGTGTTCGTGCTTGCCCCGGCTGGCCTGGGCGGCCATCGGGTTGACCACCACCCGGGCGAAGCCGAGCTGGTCGGAGACCTCCTGGCGAGCGAGCGGCAGGTTGACGCCGTAGCCCGCGGCCGTGC
>TARA_R110000782_G_scaffold48627_2_pt1 | contig 10979 bp, 5 predicted proteins | sample TARA_R110000782 | Tara Oceans TARA_R110000782 (sample SAMEA4397859) | marine metagenome | biome: Polar Biome; feature: [SRF] surface water layer (ENVO:00010504); material: water (ENVO:00002006), including particulate matter (ENVO:01000060) such as... | depth 5 m
AGCACCCGCGCGGGCCGCCCGGGGTTGCCCGGCGCACTGGTTGGTTCCGGTCGGTCGGTCAAGGGTGCTTCCTGCGTGATGGCCGGCTCAGGCCGCCTGCCCGGACGGGTCCGAGGCGTAGTTGGCCTGGGTGCGGATGTTCTTGCGCATGTAGCCGCCGGCCGACGAGCGGACGGCGTTGACCATCGCGCCCAGGAACTCCGCCCGGCTCTCGCTCAGCTCGTTGCGCAGACGCACGACCATGCCGCGCTTCTCGTGCATGGCACGGGCGACCAGCATCGACGCGTCGCAGCGGTTGGCCAGCGTCTGGGCGTCCCCCGCGACCAGCGCGGGCGCCACGTCCAGCAGCACGAACTCGTACTTGGCCCGCGCCTCGTCGAGCACCCGCTCGATGCCCTGCGTGCCAAGCTGCTCGATCATCCGGTGCTTGGCGCTGCCCACGGGCAGCAGGTCGGGCCCGGAGCCCTCGGACTTGTTGCGGACGATCGCCGTGTCCAGCGGCGTGACGCCGGCCAGCACATCGGCCAGGCCCGGCCCCTCCGGCGCGTCGAACGCGAGGTGCAGGCGCGGCCGCCGGTAGTTCGCGTCGATCACCAGCACGGTGTGCCCCGCCGCAACCAGCGCGCTGCCCAGGTTCGACACCACGCTCGTGGCGCCCGACCCGGGGGTCGCGCCGACCACCACCAGCGTCCTGTGCCCCTGACGGATCATCGCCTTGGACACCCGCGTGCGGATCTGCCGGTAGTGCTCGGCCATCACGCTGCCCGGGACGTCGCGGAAGACCGACTCGGGGTGCTTGGGGTCCGAGGGGTCCTCGGCCGCGTCGGGCACGATGCCCAGCACGCTCATCCTGCCCAGCGCCGCCAGGTCCGAGGGGCCCTTGACCCGCTGGTCGAGGAGCTCGATCACTAGCACGACGCCGGTCACCAGACCGGTCAGCAGGATGATGCCCAGCGGCACCATGATGTAGATCTTGGGGAACGTGGGGACGTCCGGCACGGTCTCGCCCTGCACCACCCGCACGCGGATAGCCGAGGTCAGCGAGGCCGCGGCGTCCAGCTCGGAGAGCGCCATCTGCTGCTCGGCGATCATCGCGATCGTCGTTTCGATCGAGCGGTCGATGTCCGAGACCTCGCCCACGATGCTGGTCAGCTGCACCATCTCGGTGCCCAGCTCCTCGATCTGGCGCAGCAGGTCCGACTGCTGAGCCTGGAGCTGCTGGATGTACAGCCGGTAAGAGTCCACCCGCGACTCGAACGCCTCCCGCAACAACCGTTCGCGGGTCAGCTCGATCTGCTGGCGGGTGCCGTCGATCTCGGACTGCGTCGTGCGGAACTCGCGGTGCTGGGGCATGACCCCGTCGGCCCGCAGCGAGGACAGCCGGCTCTCGAGCAGGTTGAGCTGCGACTGCAACTGCAGCATCTGCTGCGAACCCTCCACCTCGAGGCGCAGCGAGTTGTCGTACTGGATGCCCGTTCCGCGCTGCAGCTGGGCCTCGTCCCGAGCCAGGCCGACCCGGGCCGACTCCAGGGCCTGCTCGACCTTGAGCAGCTCGTAGTTGGTGATCCGCAGCGACTCGGCCACCTGCGACTTCTGCCCGTCCAAAGTGTCCAGACGCTGATCGCGCACCAGACGCATCCGGCGGGCGTTCAGGTCGCTCAGCTGGCGCTCGGACGCCTGGATGGACCGGCGGGTCACGTCCTTGCGGTCGTTGATGTCCGAGGTGCTGCGCTTGCGCAGATCGTCCATGTAGTTTTCTTTGACCAGACGCACGATGCCCGCGGCGTCCTCGCGGAAGTTCGTCGAGACCGCCATGCGGATGAAGTAGGTGTTGGGCACCATGCTCGCGCGGACGATCTTCTCGAGATCCTCCTGCGCGTTGACCAGATCGAACCCCGTGCCCTTCTGGTACGGCCGCGTCCACTTGGGCGCCTCGGCCGGCAGGCGGGGGTCACGCACCACGCTGGCCAGCACGAAGTCGGATTTCATGCGGTCCACCTGCGTGCCCATGAACAACTGGATCTCCTCCCGGTCGATCGTCGGAGGCATGATCTGGCCCGGCTTGATGTCCGGAGGCAGGCACTCGAAGATCACGTCCGAGGTGAAGACCGGGTAAACCCGCAGCAGCACAAAGTGAGAAATCGTGCCCAGGACCAGGCCCAGACCCGCCGCCCCGGCCAGCAGCCACTTGTACTTGAGCAGCATCTTGACCGGATCGATCGTAAACGCCCCACCCGCGGGGGCCGCGTGGGCGCCCGGGCGCGGGGGCGTCGGTGTCGGTCGTGCCGGGGTCTGGTTGGGGGTCATCGCGCCGCTCCGTTGCTCGCCCCGTCTCAAGCCGGTTCTCGGACCGGTCGGGGGCAGGTTGTGGTCTGTCCAGCCTGTTCTATCTCGGCCGTCCCGCTCAGCCGGCTGAGCCGATCTCGTCTTCTACCTTCCGGATCTCTGCCTCGATCGTCTCGTTGCGTCCGGCGATCGACCGGAGGATGTCCCGGGCCTCCTGGAGGTCCGCCGCGGCCGCCTTCCGGTCGCCCCGGGCCAGCTCCAGCTTCGCCCGGGTGATGGTTATTGTTGCCCGCGCCTCGAAGGAACGCGAGCGACGCTCGCCCATCTCGATCATCTGCCCGGCCTCGTCCAGTTTCCCGAGGGCGATATAGATCGTCGCCAGGGTGTCGTAGGGCTCGCTGCGGGTCGGATCGGCCTCCACCGCCCGCTCGGCCAGCTCCAGCGCCTCCTCGTGCCGGCCCAGCTTGGCCGACATGGTGTACGCGATGTTGTTGTTCAGCTCCCAGTTGTCGCTGGCCAGGCCGAGCCCCAGCCGCCAGGTCTCGACCGCCTCGTCGTACCGCTCGCGGGCGTACAGCTCGTTGCCCAGCGACCGCAGCGCCACGCGCCGCACCCCGTCCGGGGACGCCGCCGACTCGCCCAGCCGGCGCAGCTCGGACATCATCTGCTCGGGCTCCTGCCCGAACCCCATCCGACGCTGCGCGATGAACAGGTCGAGCCACGCGCGCGTCGGCGCGTCCGTGTAGCTCGCACGCAGCGAGCGGTAGTAGTTGATCTCCGCGTCCGGCGACATGCCGAGGTAGAACCGCGCCGCGTTCGAGGCCCAGCCGAGCAGGCGGCCCTCGTCGCCCCGCGCGATCTCGAACGCCTTGGTCATCTGCTGGAGAGCGAAGTCCTCGCGCCCGCGGGCCCGCAGCACCAGCGCCTGGGCCGCCAGCAGGCCGGGGCTCGTGTCGATGTTCCCGCCCACCATGCCGACCAGGCTGTCCAGCACCGTGTTGGCGGTGTTGGCGTCCGGCGGGGTGCGACGCAGCAGGGCGTCGATGTACTTCGCCCCGTCGGTCGGGGAGCGCCGCGCGTTCCATGCCATGCCGTACAGGTCCGAGGCGCGGTCCCACAGCCCGCGCGACTCGAAGGCCAGGCCCAACTGCGACATGAGCGTCGCGTCGTTGGACCGCTTGCCGATCACCTCCCGGGCCACGTCGATCGCCTCGCCTGGTTTCTTGTCGTTGAGCAACTCGTTGATCAGCCCGAACACGATGATGTCGTCGGTGGGGGCCACGCGCACCGCCTCGCGCAGGTCGCGCATGGCCTCGCTCCGCCTATCCGAGGCGAAGTAGACCGTCGCACGCGTCCGAAGCGCCCGGGCGTCGTTGGGACGCACCCGCAGGGCCGCCTCGAGATCGCTGAGCACGTCCGGGCGCAGGTCGGGGTCGTCCATCTTCGAGACCGCCCGGCGGATGTACACCAGCGGGTTGTCCGGGTGCTTGGCCACCAGATCGTCGAGGATCCGAAGCTCCTCGGCCCGGTTGCCCGAGGCCGCCGCGATCTCGGCACGCTGGAGCGAGTTCGTCAGCGTCCCGGTCTTGGAGGCGGGCATCTTGGCCATCTCGTCGCGGGCCTTCTCCCAGTCGTCAGAGCGCAGGTACATCTCGATCAGCCGCTCGCGGTAGTCGCCGTCGGGCGTGTCCGCGCCGGCGTCGACCACCCGCTGGTACGCGGCCGACGCCTCGGCCGCCCGGCCGAGCTGGAGCATCAGGTCGCCCTCGAGCTTGGTCGCCTCCATGGTCGACTTGTCCTCGCGGGCCACCGCCTCGCCCACCGCCCGGACGGCGACGTCGGGCCGGCCGCGCGTCAGCGCGAACCGCGACATCGAGATGTAGGCGTTCATCTTCTCCCGGTCGTCCGCCGCCGCGTCGATGTACTTCTGGTACGTCTCTTCCGCGACGACCATGCCGTCACGCGTGCCGACGCGCCCCTGGTCGGCGCTCCATCGCGCCGCCAGCTCCACCAACGCCAGCGAATCCCCCTCGGCACGCATGCTGTCGATCAGCGCCTTCGCGTCCGCCCAGCGATTCTGCTCCATGTACATGATCGCCAGCGAGCCGCGGTTGTTGCGGTCCTGCGGGTTCAGCTCGAGCATCCGCTCGCGCTGGCTCACCGCCCGCGCCAGCCCCTCCTCGCCGCCCGCGACCGACTCGAGCTGCAGCCAGATCTGCACGAACGGGGGGTACATCACGCCGAACCGCTGGTTCCGCCGCGCCACGTCGAGCGCCTGCTCCGTGCGGTTGGACTGCGCCAGCGTCTGCACGTACTCGAAGATGGCCTGCACGTCGTCCGGGCGGATCTGCAGGGCCCGCTCGTACGACGCCACCGCCTCGTCGATCCGGCCGAGCAGCGCCAGCTCGCGGGCCAGCAGCCGGTGGATCGAAGAGTCGGCCGTGCCCAGCGCGGTCGCCTGGCGCAGCAGGGCCGCCGACTCCGCGTGGTTGCCTCCCGCCGAGGCGATGCGCGCCCGGTAGGAGATGCCCCGCACGCGGTCGGTGTTGTTCGCCTCCGCCCGGGCCGCCAGGCGCTCGGCCTCGGCCGTGTTCCCGGCGCCCAGCGCGCGGATGAACGCCGTATCGATGTACTCGGTCGAATCCGGCGCGATCTCGGCCAGACGCGCCAGCGCGCTGTCCAGCCGCTCGACGTCCTGCCGCTGCAACGCCAGCCCCGCGATCCGCGCCTGCTTCTCCTGCTCGGTCGCGTTCGAGGCCTCGATGATGCGGTACCGCACCTCCAGCTCGTTGTCGCCCGCCAGCGCGCCGGCCATCGCCGCCAGCCCGGCGTCATCGGGGTGCTCGCTCTTCGCGGCCTCGACCACCGCCCGCGCGTCCCGCAGGTTGCCAAGATCCACCAGCAGCGACACCAGGTCCGCCACCACCGGCAGCGGGTAGCCCAGCGACGCGATGTTGTCCTGCAGCAGCCGCGCCGCCGCGGCCGGGTCCGCCGCCGTCGTCTCCGTGCCCAGACGCAGCCGGCGAGCCTGCGCCGCCAGCGAGACCGCCGGGTCCTCGATCGACGCGGGGTTCTCCAGCTGGCCGATCTGGCGCAGGCCGTTCTCCGCCATCGTGTTGCCCGGCGAGAGCCGCAACGCCTCCTTGTACAGATCCGACGCCGCCCGGTAGTTCTGCAGCTGCGTCTCGATCTGGCCCAGGACCAGCAGGGCCCGCAGGTTCGAGCGGTCCAGCTCCACCACCCGGCGCAGCGCCGTTTGCGCCGTGCCGGTCTGCCCCAGCTCGAGCGAGGCCCGAGCCTCGTAGAACAGCCCGTCCGGGTTCGAGTTCTGCCTCAGCTCGTTGAACCGGCGGAACAGCCGCAGCGCCTCGGTGTTCTGGCCCTTGGCCAGCGCGATCCGGCCGTCCAGGAGCATCAGACGCACGTCGTCCTCGGCCACCTGCGTCGCGTACTGGTTGCGCATCTGCGAGGCCGTGTCCAGCAGGGCCGTGCGCCGGTCCGACTGCGCCGCGGGGATCTGATCGTACAGATCCAGCGTCACGTCCGCACGCGTGATCAGAGCCGTCCGCTGGTAATCGAACCGCAGCACGCCCCGCAGGCTCAGCGGAAGGGTCGGCAGTTTGCCGATCTCCGCCAGCCGGGCCGAGGCCGCGTCCAGATCACCCACCGTCCGCGCCACGCCCGCCGCCGTCGTCAGCAGGCCCGCGTCGTCCGGACGCTGCTCGAGGTAAAAGTCCACCAGCTCCCGCGTCCGCGCCAGCTGAGCGGCCGGGTCAACCGCCCGCTCCAGGCCGGCGAACTGCTCGATCAGCATCTGGCTGACCGTGGCGGGGTCCTGCTCGCGCATCAGCGCCTCCAGCGCCTCCAGCTCGGGCGTCATCGCCGTGAACCCGGCGCGGATCCGCTCCTGCCGCTCGGACTCGGGCAGCCCCGCGTGCCGTTCGAAAACGGTCTGGAGCTCGTACTGGGCCATCAGCAGCCGCACGTACGGGTCCTCTGGGTTCGTCTCAAGGAACGACCGCCCGATCTCCATCGCCTTGTCGCGTCCGCGGGTGGCCGCCGCCGCCTGGTCCAGCCGCTCGTCGCGGATCTCGCGTGTCATCGTGTACCGCATCAGGGCCGCCGCGGCCGCGCCGTCGTCCGGGTCCGCCTCCAGCGCCGTCCGCAGGTCCTCACCGATCAGGTCGATCTCCGCCTCAGTCAGCACGCCGTTGTTCAGGTAGATCATCTCGCGGGCCAGCCCGCGGTACCGCAGCAGCGAGGGCCACGACTCGTCCACCCCGCTGGCGCGGTCGAAGTACGACGCGGCCTGCGTGGCCGCCTCGGCCAGCTGGTCCGCCCCGCCGCGGGAGTACCCGAGCTGCAGCCGCCCGTGCATCACCTCGAGCAGCCGCCGGTGGGCCGCCACGTCCGTGCGCAGCGACGTCGCCAGCTGGTTGATCGCCCCCAGGTAATCGCGGAAGAACGCGTTGGTGTACGCCGTCTCGGTCTCGGGCGTCCAGGACTCCATGGCGCCGACCCACTTGTCCAGCCACTGGCGGTTGGTCGTGTCGTGACCGACCGCGCGGCCGTACATACGAGTGGCGGCGTAGTAGTCGCCCTCCTGCATGGCCTTGTCGCCCAGCCGCTCGTAGTCGCCGCCGCTCTTGAACGCCAGCGACGCGAACGCCCAGGCCAGCAGCCCGAACACCGCCACAAGACCGACGCTCAGAAGCACCACGAACCGCGTGTTCACCTTGCCAGCCATCGCAACTCCCTCCGCACGCGTTTCTCACGCGCCGGCTCTAAAACCACCCGGCGATCAGCCCTGACCCTCGGGGGGATACAGACCCTGCTCGACCTCGATCCAGTCCGGCACGCTCCGCATGATCTCGCCGATCAGCTCGCCCAGCAGGTCCGAGGCTTCCTCCGCCAGCTCCTCCACGGAGCCGACCGTCGCGCTGTTCACCTGAACCTTCAGGTAGTACGCGTAATCATCCGTCAGATTGAACGCCAGCGTCCGCACGTCGTTCGCGTTGGGAACCGTGCCCCCGTTGGCGATGAAAAAATACCCCGCGTAGTACCGCCGCCCGTTCGGCAGCAGGTACTCCGAGCAACGCATCCGCAGCGCCTGCTCCGGCCCCACGTTCCGCGGCAGACGCACGCGCCGCCCGGGCGCGTCCGTGTACCGGCTGTCGTTGCTCAGCCGCGCCGTGTAGATCGTCCCGTTCCGCCCGGCCAGCTCCTCGGGCACCGTCCGGTCCGGCACCCAGCTCTCCGACGGCAGGTCCAGCTCGACCACCCGTGACGCCTTGGCCTGCTGAAGACCGCCGCCCACGAAGCACCGCTCGGGCACGTGCGGCACCGTGTCGATCATGCCCGTGTAGTACGCCGCGTGGAACTCGAGGATGACCGGAGCCCGGCCGTCCTCGCCCGTCCCGCGCTTCAGGTACGACCGCGTCAGATAGTTCTGCGTCTTGAGGACCTCGAGCACCTCGGGCGACTCTATCACGTCCGGGCCCAGCCGCGTCCAGCCCGGCGTCTCCGCCGGCAGCGTCGAGATCTGCCGGTTGTCCGGCGGGTAGATCGCGATCTTCCGCAGGTGGATCCCGCCCGCGCGGATCGCGGCCCCCATGCCCACCGCGCACGCGACCAGCACCGTCAGAGCGCCCACCCGCGCCGCCAGCATGCCGCCCCTCATACCACGCCCCCTTCCGCCGGGCCGACGATCTTGTTCAGCGCCCACACGATCCCCAGGAACAGCAGCAGCGAGGGGAACAGCAGCAGCGTGCCGATGATCATGTGCGCGTCGCCGGCCGCCAGCCCCGGGTCGATCAGCATCAGCAGCCCCAGCACCGTCACCCGCACCATGTTCATCAGGATGGCCACCGGCCCGGCCAGCAGCATCAGCGCGATCCGCTGCCACCACTCGCCCGTCGCCAGCAGCGCCACCGCGCCCGCCAGGGCGTAGAACGCCACCACCATCCGCATCCCGCTGCACGCCTCGGCCACGTTCATCGGCAGCACATTGCCCGTCGAGGTGATGATCTCCAGCGTGTTCCCGTCGATCTCCACGTTGAACCAGTTGAACGGCTGCCCGATCAGGTTCAGCATCAGCCACGCCCCCTGGCTGGCGATCAGCTGCAGCCCGAACGTCACCCCCAGCATGATCGACTCGGAGATCGTGATCGCCAGCAGCAGGTACGCGATCGGCAGGAACACGTGCCGCAGCATCCGCGGCCCGGTCAGCAGCAGCACCAGCCCGCCCAGCGCCAGCACCAGGCTCGCACCCTGCAGCATGTGGTTCCGCACGTTCACCACGCAGTACGCGTAACTGACGATCCCCAGCAGGAACGGCACCGATGCCGGCCAGAACACGCTCACCGGCGTCCGCGCGATCAGCTCGCGCCGACGCCACACCAGATACCCGCCGATGAAGGGGATCACGAACGCGTGCCCCCAGTCCTGCATCGCCTCGACGCTCATCTCCGCCTGCGTCCAGAGCCAACGGTAGTACAACCCCAGGAACCCCACCCCAAGCAGCAGCGTCCAGCGCAGGCCCGCGGGGGTGAACAGCCCGGCGATGCGTCCGGGGCGTTCTTCCCGGGTCCCGGCGTTGGATTGAACGTGTACGGTGCTCATCGTCAGCGATCAGATCGACATCCGGCAGGGTCCACTTCGCCCCGATCCTCGGAACCCGTCCCCCGAACCCCCCAGACGGGAGGCCGCAACACCCGGCCGAGCCCGACCGGAACGCCGCGGGAGGATCCGACACCGGCCCGCCGCCCCACGCGGGGAGCGCACTTCACCCTGAAATGGGTCTTCCGGTGACCGCCGTACGACCCGCATCCCTCGCGGGTTCAGACTTTGCCGCCCATCGGCCCGACGCCGGCAAACCCGACGCCCGCGGGCGGCCCAACATCAACGCTGCAGGTTCGTCGGCGGCGCACCGAACACGTCGTTGCCGAAGTTCCGGTCCAGCAGGAAGCCGAACCCGTAGCTCGTCCGGAAACCACCCCGGACCACCGCCAGCGGCGTCGCCCAGAAGTTGGTCCCGATATTGATCCGGTCGTCCCGGCGGATGTACACGTCAGGCTGCGTCCCCTCGCCGATCGCGCGCAGGTTCAGCATGATCGTCGCCTGCTCGTCCGGGCCCACCATCCGCGTGATGTCCACACGCTCCGGGATCGCCAGCGGCCCGAGCCCCCCGCCCGTCGTGATCGCACGCGTCAGGGTCATCTTCCCCACCGGAGGCAGGTTGTACACGCCCGGACGGGCCACCTGCCCGTCCATGTAGAAGTTGCCCGACTCGTTCTGCGGCACGCGGATCACGTCCCCCGGACGCACCACGATGTTGAACCGCGCATCGCCCGCCAGCAGCGGCCGCACCGGCACCCGGATCACCCGCTGCGTGAACAGGTCGCCCCGCGAGTCCCGCGCCTCCAGCGTGCCCGGCCGGGCGATCGTCCGGCGCGTCGCCGCAGGCAGCGACTCCCGCACCCAGCGACCCTCCACGAACCGCCAGCGCACGTCCAGCGAGCGACGCTCCTCGCCCTGGGCCGCCGGCTCGCCCTGGGCCGCCGGCTCCGCGGGCGTGTCGATCAGGTCGATCGGCGGCTGCCCCGCGGGCTGCACGCCCACCGCCGGCACCACCCCGCCCATCGGGCCGCCAAGGGCGCCCGGGGCCGAAAGCTCCTCGATCACGTCCAGCACGCTCTCGCCCTCACGCGGGTCCGCCGGACGCTCCGTCCCGCGGAACACATCGTCCGGGTTCTGCGGCGAGATCCGCGAGTCCGAAAGCGAGATCTGCCGGATCACGTACAGCTCGTCCACGAACTCGGGCAACCCGCCCGACGCCGACATCGCCTCGAGAATCCGATAGTCCGCGCTGGGCACCACATAAGGCCCCGGCTGCTGCACGTTGCCCAACAGATAGAACAGCTGCTGACGCCGCTGCTCGACCACCACCGAGACCAACGGGTCCGCCACGATGTCCCGCATCCGGTCCGCGACCGCCTGCGACACCTCCGGCTCGGTCAGCCCGTTGATGAAGATCCGCCCGAGCTGGGGAACCTCCACGTACCCGTTCTGGTCCACCTGCCGCGTGATCGTCTCCACGTTGCCGCGCGCCACCAGGTCCCAGATCGTCAGCGCCACGATGTCGCCCGGGCCAACCCGGTACGGATCGGTCTGCGGGATCAGGTCCTCGGGCGTGATCTCGCTCTGATCAACCCACCGCTCCTGCGGGTCCTCGATCGCCGCCAGGTGCGTCAGGATCGGCACGCGCGTCGGCGTCCGCTCCCAGCGCCCCACGATCGACGGGTTCCCGAACGAGTCCCAGTTCGAGCAACCGGTCAGTCCGACGACCACCGCCAGCCCGATCAACGCGGCCAGCTTCCGGGTCATCGACGGGCAATCTTCAACGCTTCGCATGCCACCCTCCTGCGGGGGTACGGACAGTCCCGGGCCCGCGTTCGCCGCTCCGGGCAAACACCGACCCTTTCAAGTGCCAAGCATAGCGCCACCCGGGCCACCCCCGCAGCGCACCGCCTGCGCGGAAAGCATCGACCACCCGCCCCCGCCGTGTTGATTCTCGGTCCCAAGTTTCCAAGACAATCCCCCGCCCCCGGCGCATACGATGCCCCGCAGGCAACCCCCACCCCCAGGGGACCCGGACCCACCCATGACCACACCCGATCAACCCACCCAAGCGA
>TARA_R110000782_G_scaffold149461_1_pt1 | contig 10964 bp, 3 predicted proteins | sample TARA_R110000782 | Tara Oceans TARA_R110000782 (sample SAMEA4397859) | marine metagenome | biome: Polar Biome; feature: [SRF] surface water layer (ENVO:00010504); material: water (ENVO:00002006), including particulate matter (ENVO:01000060) such as... | depth 5 m
AAGCAATGTTCCGGGCGGTCCTTATGGAGGTCCCGGTGGAACACCAACACCAGCCCCAACACCTGCTCCTACACCTGCACCAGAAACAGAAGAAGAAAAAGCTGCTAGGTTAAAAAGAGAAGCGGACGAAGCAGCTCTAAGGAAGACTATTGCTGATGCTGCAGCTGGTAAAGTGCCAACGTCTGCTGTTATTGATGCTCCTATTAAAGCGGGGATAGACCCTAAAACAGAACTGCCTTTACCAGAGCAGCAAACAACAACCTTGGAAGCACCTACAACTGTTACTGCACAAACTGCACCGGGTGTTGCACCAGAACAAGTGGCTACCGTTGACACAACTGCACAAGCTGCAGCAGCTAAACAAGTACAAGCTGCACAAATGGAAGCTACAACTATTGACACAGCTACTCAAGTAGATGTCGAAACAGGCACAGTATCTGAAGATGCTATTGCAAAAGCTGCAGGTGTAGAGCGTGTAGACCCTATTAAAACTGCAACTGTTACTATACCTACAGGTGCATTAACAGATAGAGTTGTAGGCGTGTTAAGTGATAATGCTATGGCAACTGCAGTTAAAAACGCTGGTAGTTCTTTAGCTAGAGTTACAAGAGCTAAGAAACAACTAAGTAATGCTGGTCTAAGTGATGCAGACATTACAGAACTTGGTAACGACCCAGAATCTTTAGAAGCTAGGTTAATGGATTTAACAGAGGCTCAAAGAGGTATCATTGAAGGACTTCCAGAGGAAGCTTTAGTATCTAATCAAATAGATACATTATTAAAGGGTATTGAAGAAGGTGAGATTCCTACATGGGCTAGACCCGCTGTAGCATCCGTAGAAGCGGTGTTAGCAAAGCGTGGTATGTCAGCCTCAACCGTAGGAAGAGACGCCTTGCTCAATGCTATTATACAATCAGCGATGCCGATTGCTCAATCTAATGCTCAAGCTATTCAAGCAAGTGTTGGACAACAAAAAGGAATTGAAGCTCAAGAAGCTGAAGCTAATGCAGCACGAGGACAGCAGACAGCGTTAACAAACGCTAGTAACGTGTTCCAGATGAATATGGCTCAGTTTAGTTCTGACCAACAAGTAGCTTTATCTAACAGTAAGTTTTTACAGACTGTAGGATTAACAAACGCTAGTATGGAACAACAAGGGATAATGCAAGACACTGCAATTAAAGCTCAGATGAATTTAGCTGACGCAGACTTCTACCAGAAAACACAGATACAGAATGCTCAGTCTTTCTTACAGATGGACTTAACAAATCTTAACAATACTCAACAAGCCAACGTATTGAAATCTCAGCAAACTCAGCAACGTATGCTAAGTAATCAATCTGCTAAGAATGTTGCAGCTCAGTTTAATGCTACAAGTGAGAATCAAACTCAACAGTTTATGGAAAGTTTGAATGCTCAGATTAGTCAGTTTAACACAACACAGACCAATGCAACTGCACAGTTTAACACAACACAAACTAATGCTGCAGAAGCTAGAGATACTCAAAGGACAGCTGATTTAAATAAATATAATTCTCAGCTAACTACACAGGTAGATCAGTTTAACGCTAACCAAGACTTTGCAAGGAATCAATGGAACGCACAGAATACTGCAGCCGTTGAACAGTCTAACACTCAGTGGAGAAGACAAACAAATGTAGCAAATACTGCTGCACAGAACGCAGTCACAATGCAGAACGCACAGAATGCTTTTGCTATGTCTCAAACAGCTCAGTCATTCTTATGGCAAGAACTTAGAGATGAGTCTGACTATATTTTCAGAAACTCTGAGAATGAAAAGAATAGAATTGCACAGCTTGTCAATACTGCACTCGCTAGTGACCCTTCTAAATACAACGGAAGTTTAGGAAACTTAAACAATTTGATAGAGTTAATAACAGGAGACCTAATCGGGTAGGTAAATAATATGGGATTTTTTAAATCATTAAAGAAAGCTTTTAAAAAAGTTACAAGCGGAATTAAAAAGGTTGTAAAGAAAGCTGTTAGAGGAGTAAAGAAAGTAGTTAAAAAGATAGCTAGTAGTAAATTACTCAAGGCTATAGCTATTGCAGCAGCGATATACATTACGGGAGGGGCGGCTATTTCAGCTTTCTCTGGTGGTACAGCTACTGGCTGGGCAGGTGCTTGGGCATCAGGAGCTACAAATATTGCAGCAGGTACAGGGTTAACAGCTACAGGTGCTGCCGCTGGTACATGGACTGCAGCTGCTCAAACAGCAGCCGGATACCTTGCTACACCTTTTGCAGCGGCTGGAACAGCCCTAGGAACTGCAGCAGCAGCCGTAACAGACTTTACAGGTTTGACAACTGAAGCAGGAAGAACTGCTCAGACTGCTCAACAAGCAGCTATAACAGGGCAAACTGCAACAACAGCCACAACTTCTTTAACTGAAGATCAAATTATACAAGGATTAAATCCTGCAGAGGTTGCACAGGCAGGTGCTTTGCCATCTGCAACTTCTGTTGAGGCTCAGTTAGCATCTAGTACACAGACTGCTTTTAATGCAGGTTCAGGTACAACTACAGCAGGTGGTCTAAATATTCCTACAACTTTACCAAGTGCTTCTTATGCTACTGGAGCACCAGCACAACAATTAGCACAGACAGTTCCGAATGCACTGGGCATTACTCCTATCGAAGCTGCAACAGCAGAAACAGCAAGTTGGGCAGCAAGAAATCCTCTAACCTCATCATTCTTAGGAGGAGCAGCTACCGTGGCTAAGATGACAGGAAGTGCAATTCTTAGTGGGTATATCGGCTCTCAGTTTCAAGAGGACCCAAGAGTTAGCCCTAGTGGAAAAGACTATGAAGGAGCTTCTCGTTTTAATCCACTACAGATATATGCTGCAGAAGAAGGAATTGACTATGGAGACATGGATAAATACTTTACCTTTAATAACATAGGAGACACGAGCAACATGCCGCTGTTTCAACAACAAACTATAGGGATAACATAATGGCACAACCAACAAGAGGTCCAAGACCCATTGTCTCAGGTAGCATTAGTGATGCTGCCGCACAATCAGTACTAGACAGTTTAGACGCTGGGTTTTCAATTGATGACCTAGCTCCTGATAAGGGACCTAAGATACGAGGGGAAGCTAAGTTCAGTCAAGAAGGACTCGATGAGATTGTTGGTCTATCTTCAAAAGGGAGACCCATACCGGGACAAAGCTTGACCAATGACCCTGCACAACCTTATCCGTGGGAAAAACCTGCAGAGTTTTCTAATCCTAAAGATGCTTTAGATTATATGTCAGGTATAATTTTTCAGACAGAAGCTATGAAACAAATTGTAGCTGCTTTAGCTAATGGTGCTTCTGTTTCAGACGTGGCAATGGTTATGTTGTATGCTAAATTTACAGAAGGTAAGTTTAACGCTGATGTATTATTGTTGTTAGCAGAACCAGTTATGTATGTTATTATGGCAATTGGTGAAGAGGCTAACATTAAATATAACATTGAAGATAGTAATGACTTAGATGAGTTTGATGAAGAAGATGATAATGAAGACACAGAAGAGAAACTAAATGAGTTTAAAAATATCTTTGAAGATATTAAAAAGGGAACAACCAAGAAGATCGTAGAACCAAATAAAATTAAAAGCGGTGTAGTACCTCAAAATATTCTAGATAGGGTGAAGGCACAAGGTCCAGAAATTAGAAGTTTACTAAATAAAGGAGAAGAATAATGGCAGGTTTTAAATATAGTGGATTTAAACCAACTCAAGGAGAAGATTATTTATCAAACTCAACGTTTGGAAATTTAGCTGGTTCTATTTTAGGAAGAAAAGATAAAGACGCTAAGAAAGAGTTTTGGAAAGCTGTAGCGGGGCAAGTGGGTATCTCAACTATAGGAGCTTTACAAAAGAAACAGAAACAAACACTTGCAGATGGTGTTGAGGATGTTAACGAAAACTTTGCAGATATTTTTAAAAATAATGAAGCTCTTTTTACAACACAAAAACGAAACAGGGCTGATTATCAGTTATACAAAGATGACCCAGACAGATACACACATGCAAAAGCTGTTGAAATGTTTAACTCTGACCCAGACATTATAAAAGAACTAGGCTTAAATGCTTTTAGTTCTGTGAATCAAGAAACATTAACGCCAGAAAGTTACAAGAATGCTCAAGCGGTTTACGATTCATTTAAGGACAAGGCGGACTATGACATTAAACAGAAGGGGTTGAACCCTGCTGTTAACTTACCAACCTTTACACAGTTTAATGAGAAAGCTATGACAGCCTTTAAAGCTGCATTAAGTGAAGTTCAAGATGACCCCACTAAAAAAGGTTTAGTGATAGAAGCGTGGAATAAACTTTTTGGTACCGCTAGAGATGGTACTAAACGATTTGGTATGGTTGAAAAAGCTAAACTATCTCTTGATAGTAAGAATGCTAAAATTGCAATGACGCAACAAGACAGTTTAGTAACAGAGTCTATGAGCTTAAAAGAACAGGAAAACAGAACGTACACTGAAACAAGTAACATTAATAGTGAAGCAAACAGCAAGGTACTAAATTTTTATGGTACCTCTATACCTTCTAATTTTAATTTTCAAACAAATAAAGAGATGTTGAAAATAAACAAGGAAGCATTTTCTAAAAAAGTTAACACTTCTTCTTATACAATAACATCAGACGATATTAGTTCTGCGGTAGAGTTTGGTTATGCTATCCCGGGATTTACAGGTTTAAAAAATGTCATGGCAGAAGACAGGAAGCTTTTAGCTGCTACAGCTGCTAAAGTTCAAATAAATTCTAAGTTAGGGATGGACCCATGGGACGATGGAGTTTTAAATTCTTCTGAAAGAAGGGTATGGGCGATGGCTACCAGTCAAGATTTAAACGCTAGACAAGTTTCAGACATGAGCTTAGAAGAAGCTAAAAGAAAAATGAAGGCTTTGGTACCTGTCGACTATGCTAAAGTTGTTGGCTATATGAAAGATACAATAACAGCACCTACAACACAGGCAGCTTTTCTTTCTGCGGTTGAAAAGATACCAGCCCTTGAAGAAATTTATAAAAATAATATTTCAGAGGGTACGAAAGAAACAGTTAACTCACACGTTATAGAGGGAGCACTGTATCTACAAACACAAAATAAAGGTTTAGGTTTTGGTGACGCAATAAGAATGGCTATACCTGTTCAGATGGCAGGGTTTTATGAGTTTCAAGATGAACCTTGGTTTAGTTCTGTAACTCATGCACACGAATATGTAGACGCAAACGTACTGAAGCACATGGATAGAGACACTTTAACACAGAAAGACGCAGACCTTTCTACGTTCTATATGAACAACCATAGATATGTACAAAATTTAAATGGTGGGGAGCTTGTGCCTAGAAGCACAAGTAAGAGCATACCAGACGGAGACTATGAGTTTTCGGTTATAAACACGAAAGATGAAGATGCTCCCGAAGGAACTCCGGATAGTTTTGAATGGATAAATAAATATATCGGTAACTAATTTAGTGAAGGTACTATAAAAATGGCAATAGTTAATAAGTCTTCAGTATCAGATTATGGTGCAGCATACACTTTTAAAAAAGAAGAAGAGGCTAAAAACGAATACTCGTTAGAAGATTTACGAGACGAGGATGAGTTTGTAAAAGTTGCAGAACGTTTCTTGGAAGAATTAGGAGAAGGTGATAATGTCTCAGACCTATATCAATATTTTAGAGGTTCTGATTGGAACGTGGCTGATACTGGTAAAGTAGCTAGACAAGCTGGTAAATTTACAGACCAACAAAAACAAGACTATAATTATTTACGTACTAAATTTGATAACGCTAATATTGGAGGCTTGAGAGAAAAAGCACAGCTCGGTGTTGATGCAACGCAGGAACTTTTATCTGACCCCTTGAACTGGCTATCGGCAATTGCTATCCCGTGGACATCAGGAACATCTATGATGGCGAGATTAGCGGGGGGCGAAGCTACTAAACAAGCGTTAAAAGGAGCGACCAACTTAGGAATTCGTAAATCTTTAGGGAAGTTAGTTTTAAACACACCCGGACAGGTTCTCAAAGGACCTTTATCTACAAAACAATTACTCGCTGTGGCTTCTGCTGAAGGGCTTATTTATGGAGGCACACATAATTATGTAAATCAATCTATAGACTTAAACGCTGGTAGGAGAGAGGAAAGAGATTATTTAGAGACCGCTGCTGCAGGTGCTATCGGTGCTATCGCAGCTCCTGCTGTTCTACTTGGGTTGAAAGGACTCGGTAAAGTTCCAAAATGGGTTAACTCTGTAAACGAGCAACGTATTGCAAAGATAGACCATAATGAAAATTATCAGAATACTTATTTTGAAGAAGGCGTAAGCAACCTTGTTGAAGGGTTAAAAACAACTGCAGAGGTTGTGAAACTATTTACCCTCCCAATAAGACCTACTACGTTTTTACGTAAGAAAGCTAAAGAGAACGAACTCTTACAGTCCCTTTTAGAGTTTATACGTTATGATGCCATGGAAGGTTTCATGTCTCCACCTATAGGAAAACAAAATGTGTTGAAGCCGGACTACGATGCGGCAATGAGAAAACTACAAGGTAGATTTACAGAAAGACTAAATAAAATTTTAGGAAAGGACGGTTGGAATCTTAAAGAACATCAAAATAGGTTCACCTCAAAAGACAAAAAAAATTGGTTAATGAATCCGGGCTTAAGTGATGCTGTTAATGATGACTTGTCATATTTTATAAGGTCTGGAAAGTCTTTTAAAACAGTAGAAGGACAACAAGTTAAACTGGCAGATAATATAATTGGTGCCGGAAAAGAAATTAGAAAAGAGCTAGATGATATTTACAGGAGAGCAACGAAAGCTGGTTTAAACCCTAACAGAGCAACTAACTATTTTCCTCGTGGGTGGCGGGTAGATGTTATAAAGAAAAACAAAAAAGAATTTATTGATAAAATAATAAAGGCTGAAAAGATTTCAAACGAAGCTGCTGAAAGTTTATGGTTAAAAATAACTACCGAAGGCACACCTGAGTCAGGCACAACCGCTGGTCTTAGAACAAGGCTTACCTCGGAAAGACTTCTAACAAAACTTGACGATGCTGAGTTTGGTAAGTTTTTAAATAACGATGTTGAGGGAGTGCTGAAACAGTACTACGGAGAATCTTCAGCTTTGATTACAAGAACAAGGTTGTTTGGTGAAACTGAAGAAGACTTTATTGAGCGGTGGATAACTCCAATAAAGAAGTCAGGACTAGATTTAACCGAAGGCGAAGAAACATATTTAAAACTTTTATACGGTATTATAACTGGGCAGAAAGGTAGAATAAATAGAAGCAAAAAAGACCCTTATTTTGGAAAGATTCCCACAGGTGCAATAGGTGCCGGACTCCATGATTTATTTACTGTGACTATGCAGACATCTATGTTGGGACTTTCTACCTTAACAAGCTTTGCTGAAATTGGGGTTCCTTTATTACTCGGTAATGAAGCTAAAGTTGGGGGTAAAGCTATTGGTAGGGCTATTGTAGATAGCGGAAAAGAGTGGTGGGGAACACAGAAACAAAACTTCGGTGTTGGTGACGCTAACATAGACGTTCGAGGAGAGAACAGACGAGCCTTAAATTCTTTTATGTTGTCGGTTAACATGGCAGGAGAGGATAGGGCGGTGGCTATCTATGGACAGGCTGTAGGTAAAACCGCTACAAAGATACAGAATATGTTCTTCAAAACTATTGGCTTACACGACTGGACAAGGTTTGTACAGCTTGTAGGTTATGACATGGGGAAGAAGCTAATACATAAAAATTTAAAAACTCTATCCACAAAAGCTGTCTATCCAATCACAGGGGCTGAAAGAAAAGCGTTGAAAGTAAAAGGTGTAGGGTACGACCCTGAAACAGCTAGGCTTAGAATAAGAGATGAGTTATCCGAACTAGGTGTAAATGTTGATAACGGACTAAAGTGGCTTGAGAGAGGAGGCTTACACACAGACCAGTTTTATATGCAGGATGTTAGGGCTGCCGCTACTAGGTACACTAATGAAGTTGTAATGAATCCAACAGCAGCTTCAGCTCAAAAACCTTTAGTGCATTCTTTAGCTGGAACTAAGTGGGCATACGGTTTAATGGGTTTTCCAACTGCTTTTTCTAACGGACCACTCAGACGAGTTATTAGAAATATAACAAGAGATGCAAAGACTATTTCTTCTGGAGGACTAAGAATAAGTTCTGGAAGAGCAGCAACAGGTGCTTTGTTTATGACATCTATAGGCTTACTAAACTACACTCTAAGGACAGGGGGTAGAAACTTTGAAGATTTAGAAAGTGGTAAAATTACTGAGTATGAAATGCTAGAACGTAGCCTACAATATGCGGGTATACTAGGTCTTGGAGAGTACTATGTTAGGTATGCGAAAGCAGGTCAGTATGAAAGTAAAATTGCGGCTGCTATTGGTTCGGTGGTAGGTCCTAATCTTCCAGACCTGATTGAATACACAACTAAGTTTTGGGAAAGAGGCGTGTTGGCAGAAACGGTTTTAAGGAGAGCACCCTTTAGTGTAACTTTAAAAAGTTTACACCCAGAATTATACAAGGAATGGCTTGATCACGCAAGAGAACTAGATAAGCAAATAGGTTTTGCTCCAGAAGGTCCTGATAATGTAGAGCCAGAGGTAAGGAAATCAGGAGATAAATTTTTTGCAGTAGGTGGTTTAGTAGAGGGTGAAGACACAGTGCCCTATACTAAGGAAAACCCTGCTAATAGAGTCAATCCCTACACTGGTGAACCTTATCAAGAAGAATTAAATAGACTAGGTTTCTTTGGTGGCGGACCAATGGATAGTGTTGAAGACCAGTTTGAATATGCTAATATTATTAAAGATTCTCCCTCCGCCATTGCAAAAGCTTTACAAGAGAGAGAAGTTAGACGGGCTGAATCACATGCAAAGATTGGAGAATCTTATAAAGAGGGAGATGTAAGAAAAGGTTTTGAAGGTTTTGAAGAGTTGCCTATTGGAGAACAACTGGCAGGGTATATAAATCCCGTTACCAACGTACCCTTATCTCTAACAGGAGCTGGTATCTACGCTGAGAAAGCTATAGAAGCAGGTGCAACAGTACGCTCTCCTCGAGAATGGTTATCAGAGACACTGAAAAGGCGTAGACTAGCTTCCCCCGTTAAACTAAACGACCCTATGTCTGCAGGTATTGCAGCCTTAGAATTATCAGGGGTTGTTCCCGGCATTGGTATACCTGCAAAAGGAGCTAGTAAAGGATTAAGAACTATTTCAGGTAGAGCTATTAGTGCAAGGACTATGGATGGACTAGGCGGAGGGAGTTCTTCTGGTAAAGATAAGCTAGGAGAGTTTGTTGATTTGTATGCTAAAGACGATGAAGGTCTGTATTCTTCTGCTGTCAAATCTTTGATTGAAGACACACCTGATAATTTAAAAGGTAAAGGATTAGCACAGTTTATAAATAGTAAGAAGTTTAAGTCAAAAGTAAAAGATGAAGAACTCAACATATTAAATTTAAATAAATATATTGATGAAAACCCACAGGCAAACTTAGAAGATGTTATAGAGTATGCTGGTCAAAATAAAGTAGTTGTAAAAACTAGTGTGTATCAGGAAGGTGTTGCGAAAGATGATAATGGCTATTTAGCTCGTACTGATTTATTTTTATCGCCTGAAATAGTTAGTCCAGACACAAAATTATTTAGAACAGCCACCATAGATAAGATGCCGAATGCGTCTTCTACAGCTGTTTATATAGAAGATTTATATGACGTACGAAATTTAGTAAGTGAAAATGATGTTGACATTGCTAATGATTTAATTGGAATAGCCCAGAAAGACTTTCAAATAAATTTACCGGCTAACCTATCACCACTAGAAAAATTATCAGAGTTAAAAAGAACGGAACGGTACCCAGAAATTGAAACTGCTTTAGCAAAACAAATTTATACATTAAACCCTATAAAAAAAATTGTTCCTAATCCTGATAGATTAGATATTGATCTTGACCCTGCGTATACAGATAGTATCTATGCCCTTGGTCATCGAGACGGCACCTATAGAATATATGCTGATGGCGATGATATAACCTATAGACTTATGTCAGATAACGACATGCCAGAAGTTGAAGGTGGGGGCTATGTTTTATCGAACGAAGCTGAAGCAAAAGTACAATTACAATTATTTTTAGAAGAAGAAGAAGGGCTGTTAAAAGACTCAGTAACTATGAACAAACCTAGGTGGCAACACATTATAGATGAAACTATGCCCGGTGGTAGTAACTATAGAGAGTTTGTTTTTAATAACGACAATGTAAAAATAGATAGTGCTTTTAAATCAGATCATTTTCCTATGGAGAACAATTATTTAGCACATGCTTTAGTAAGAGATAGGGGCTTTGAAGATGGTTCAATCACACTACACATAGATGAACTACAATCTGACTTACATCAACAGGGTTCTAAGTATGGTTATAAAACTCCCGAGCTTGAAAAACAAGTAGACGACATAACAAATACAATATGGGATGATGGAAAAAATATTTTAACAGGTATTAAAAAAGAAATTAAAAAGGTTAAATCTTTAGAATCATCTAACAAACTTGACGCTTTTGAAAAAGCTGATTTAAGATTTACCTTAGAAAGGTTACAAGATACTGAAACTTCTTTACAAAATTTTTATCAGTTTGATAAGTCATATCTAAAAGAATCTATGGTAGATCGTAGTACGGAAACTATAGATTGGTTAGAAAGTAGATTAATGAGAATAAATGAAAGTTCGGGTAATATAGGACAGAGTAAACCTGTTTATGAAATGGATATAGAACTATTAGAAAAGGTAGAAAATTACAGAGATAATATTAATGAAAATACACGTGGAATAGCTAGAGCTTATAAAATAGGTAACCCACCGTTTAAAGAAACATGGCATCAGCTATCAATTAAAAAACTTTTAAAACGT
>TARA_R110000782_G_scaffold5177_3_pt1 | contig 10935 bp, 10 predicted proteins | sample TARA_R110000782 | Tara Oceans TARA_R110000782 (sample SAMEA4397859) | marine metagenome | biome: Polar Biome; feature: [SRF] surface water layer (ENVO:00010504); material: water (ENVO:00002006), including particulate matter (ENVO:01000060) such as... | depth 5 m
GTTCTTTCCGTATTGTCTAGAACATGATATCAAACATGTGCTGCACTGTGGTGACTACTTTGATCATAGAAAGTTCGTCAACTATAAAGTCATGCAGCATTCGTATGATGCCTTCATTTCGAAACTCTATGCGTACGATATGACAATGGATATTGTTCCCGGCAATCACGACGTATACTATAAGAACACTAATGAACTCAATTCGTTAGAACAAGTTCTTGGTCAGTATTCTGATCGAGTCCACATCCACATGAATCCAATTGATAAAGACTTTGATGGTCTGAGTATAGGATTCTTGCCTTGGATGACACAAGATAATTATGACGAATGTACAAAGTTCATCGCGACTTCAAAATCACCTATCATTCTTTCGCACTTAGAACTACAAGGATTTGTAATGGGCAAAGGTTTGCCAGTAGCATCACACGGATTGAACTCAAGTTTGTTTTCTCGTTATGAGATGGTCTTATCTGGACACTACCACACCAAATCGACGCAAGGCAATATACACTATCTTGGTACGCAAATGGAATTGACGTGGTCTGATGCTGGTGATCCTAAGTACTTCCACGTATTAGATACTGCTACACGCGAGTTGACTCCAGTAAGAAATAAGTATTTACTTTTTCGCAGAATAAGATATAATGATACAGAGACAGAGACTATTACGCGAGATGAGATTAAAGGATCTTATGTTAAAGTTGTAGTAGTATCTAAAAAAGACCTATATGAGTTTGACAAGTTTATTGATCGCCTTCAATCGTATGAACCCTTCGAAGTAAAAATCGTTGAAACATTCGAAGAATACACTGGCGAAAATGTTAACGATGACGATATATCAACAACCGATACACCGACATTGCTTAATACCTATGTTGACTCTATAGAAACAGATCTCGACTCTGATAAACTAAAAACCATGCTACAAGAATTATTTGTCGAAGCACAACAGCTTGAATCTATATAATGTTACTCTTTGAATCTATATCATATAAAAACTTCCTATCAACTGGCGATAAGCCAACAGTCATTGAGTTGAATAAGGATAGTGCTACTCTAGTAGTAGGTGCAAATGGTGCTGGCAAGTCCACGATGCTTGATGCTATCTCGTACGCACTATTTGGAAAGCCACACCGAAACATTAATCGACCTCAGTTAGTCAACAGCATTAATAACAAGCAGTTGCTAGTAGAAGTTAAGTTCTCTCTTGGTTTAAACAAGTATCGCGTGATTCGTGGTATGAAGCCAAACATCTTTGAGATCTATCATAACGACGTGATGCTCAATCAAGAGTCTCACTCACGTGATTATCAGAAGGTGTTAGAGATGAACATTCTCAAACTGAACCATCGATCGTTTCACCAAGTAGTTGTACTAGGATCGGGAAACTTCATTCCCTTTATGCAGCTTCCATCATACCAACGTCGTAGTGTGATCGAAGATCTATTAGACATCGGTATCTTTACAAAAATGAATATGCTCACTAAAGAGCGTTTCTCTAAACTAAAGAGTGATCTTCTCGATACTGATAATCAATTGAATATCATTAAGGAACAGATCACATTACAATCTAAACACATCAGTGATCTTCAGAATATCGATATCCAACGTTCGACAAAGGCATCGAAGAAGATTGATTCTCTCCAGTCAGAGATCGAACTACTCGAAAAACGTAATGTATCGTTGAATGGTAGTTATACAGAACAACTTCGTCCACTAATATCTAAACTAGAGAAGGCCCAATCTAAACTAAATAAGCTAACAGAGTATAAGATCCAAATCAATTCAAAGATTAGCGATGTTGTAAAGCACGCAAGATTCTATGAAACAAATAACTCGTGCCCGACGTGTGAGCAGGATATCTCTTTAGAATTGAAGGCGAATAAACATGACGAAGCTTCAGTTACAGCAAAAGCGTTAAGCGAGGGCATAAAAGAATTAGATATCAATATCACAGATGCATCAGAAAAGCTTAGTGTTATTCGAGCTAATCATGAAGAAGTTCAAAGCATACAATCTGATATTAGTTCGAATCAGAGGCTCATTGGCAATCTACAAGCGCAAATCACTGATCTTCAGAGGGAGAACGATGTAACAGACGAGCTTACTGATACTGCTGCAGCTGCTCTTGAACTTGATACTCGAAAGACACACTATAGCGATACACTTGATAGTAAGTCTAAGCATCTCGAGACTCGTTCATATTACGATGCTATTGGTGAACTGTTAAAAGATACTGGAATTAAGACTAAGATCATTCGTCAGTATCTTCCGATAATGAATAATCTAATCAATAAGTATCTCAACATTCTTGACTTCTTTGTGAAGTTCGATTTAGATGAGTCATTCAACGAAACTATTAGATCTCGCCACCGTGATGAATTTAGTTATGCCTCTTTCTCAGAAGGTGAAAAGTCGCGAATCGATTTGGCACTACTCTTTGCATGGAGACATATCGCTAAACTAAAGAATTCTACTAACACGAATCTCTTGATTCTTGACGAAACATTCGACTCGTCTCTCGATGTCGATGGAGTAGACAACCTCCTTAAGATTCTATATAGTCTTAAGAAAGACTCGAATGTCTTTATCATATCTCATAAGAAGGATGTTCTCGATGGCAAGTTCCCTCGTAAGATCGAATTCGAGAAGGTGAACAACTTCAGCCAAGTCAAGAAAGATGGATAGCTATAAGAACGATATCGCTAATAATATAATCGCACTCGCGCGCGCCAGGTGCAAGAAAGATCCACGACAAGTCGATAGCGAGATCTTCAAATCGTATTTCAGAAAAACCCTAGCCCCAGCGTTTAAAGCCCAATATGGCTTAAATATAAGGTATGGAAGCTTTAAGTCGATCGCCCTCCAAGCGTCAAAGGCAGTAGATTTGCCCTAATTTTGTGATTTTTTCACGTTCTACATGTCAAAGTGCATAAGTGACTGATATTCAGGTGTATAGATCTGTGTACATATGTGCTCAAATATGGTATAATAGATCTAGAATCAATTAAACAAGTTATGGAAAAAATACTCGACCTTCAAACCCAGTCCTCCCTGGCCAAGCTATTGGCGACAGAGAACATCACTGTCACTCACAGCAAGTCCTTATCAACCGCATACTTCGACGTTAAAAATCGTGTGCTTGGCCTTCCAGTTTGGAAAGACAAAGGTAAGGTTGTGTATGACATGCTTGTAGGCCACGAAGTCTCACATGCTCTTTATACAGACCACGCAGAATTTGAAAAGTTCATCAAGGAAGAAGGTCGTGACAATTTCGATATTCTAAACATCATCGAAGACATTCGTATCGAGCGTCTAATCAAGATGAAGTATGCTGGTATGCCTCGTATTTTCAACGGCGCATATAAGCAACTTGTTGAAGCTGACTTCTTTGGCACAGCTGATAAGGATATTGTAGCACTATCATTCTTAGATCGCTTAAATCTTCGTGCTAAAGTCGGACCATTTGTTGATGTTCCTCTTAACGCTATTGAGGAAGACATTTTCAATCGCTGCCTTCAAGCTGAAACCTTTGACGATGTTGTTAAGCTCTATCACGAAGTGAAGAAGTTCATGAATGATCAGAAGAAAGAGGAACAACCTCAAGACGAGGACGAGCAATCAACTGAAGAAGAACAATCTAAAGGTGATAGCGACGAAACTTCTGAAGACACTCCAATGAACGAGTCACCAAACGAGTCCTCAGACGACTTTGGCGCAGATAATGTTGAAGACGACGGTGAAGAATCTTTCACTCAAGAGGTTGACGATGCATTAGAAGACGATGGCTCTACTGAAGAAACTGAAACAGCACAGTCTAATCAAGAACCAGATTCAGCAGCACCATCAGCAAGTGAAGGCGCATCTGAGAAGTCTGACTCAAACGGTGAGGATATCGATCTCACTAATGAATCTGAGACAATGAAGTCTTTTGATGAAAATGCAATCGAAGAACAAGAAACTGATAGGTTCGGCCGCGTTCGTGGGCCCGCAATTTGCTTATGGCCTACAAAGACCACTGTCGAAAAGCACATCATCCCATATAAGTCGGTGCTTTCACAACGATCCAGCACGAGCGGAGATAATGAATCGTTTGATCTAGAATATTTAGAATTGGTCGCGACTCGCTCAATCGAATTTAAGAAGAATCTTAATAAGAAAGTTGGAGTTCTCGTCCGCGAGTTCGAACGTCGTAAAGCTTCATACCAATACTCGAGAGCACAAGAATCTCGTCGTGGATCTTTGGATGTCAACAACTTGCATAAGTACAAGTACGATGATCAAATCTTCCAAACAACGATGAAGTTGGCAGATGCTAAAAGCCACGGAATGATCTTCTTTATTGACTACTCTGGCTCAATGAGTCACGTACTCAAAGACGTCCTTGAGCATACACTCAATTTGGTCCACTTTTGCAAGAAGGTTGGTATTCCATTCGAAGTTTATTCATTCACTTCTAACTACTCTCTTGACAACAAGGATGTAGGACAGTCTGAATATGAATTTGATATGCGGAGTCTAGTTCTTGCTAACTTGTTCTCGAGCGATATGTCAAAAGCCGAATACAAAATAGCGTTTGATCAAGTGGTCAATCAGATCTCCTTCTCAAATTCAGGCTCATTCTCTCAACATGGTCTATCACCGTTCGAGCACCTCGGCGGCACACCATTAGACGCTGCACTTATAGCAGCACAGCACGTGGTAAAGAAGTTCAACAAAAAGCACGGTGTTCAAAAGACAAATGTGATTTTCCTCACTGATGGTGAATCACACTCGTGCTTCCCTGCTAAGGTTCGTCATCGCGCACCATCATTTACAACAATTGTTGGAGGAAAGCAATACAGTCTTCCATTTTATGGATCAACACCAGTATTCACCAAGATGTTAGGCGATATTACTGGAGCAACAACTATTGGATGGTACTTACCCTCGCGTAAAGCAACAGCTGTAAAACACCTTCGAGCTATGGCATTCTCATCTGCAAAAGAACCACACTACAGCACCACCACTAGCAAGTGGTTAAAGCAGTATAGTAAGGATGGCTTCTTCAATGCACTCAACTGCTTTGGCTATGATTCGTACTTCCTTCTCAATTCAGATATCAAGATCAAAGATGAGGAGTTTGCTTATAAGCCAAATAACGACAAATCTCTATCTGACAATCGCAGTGAACAATCCAAGTTAGCTCGTGAATTCGCGAAACACAATATCAAGAATCGCCAAAATCGCATTATCATGACGAAGTTCGCTGAAACAATTGCTTAATTTCACACTTTTTTAGCAGCTTTTATATCAAATTCCACAAGTCACTGATAGCCAAGAATATAAAACCATTTACAATATACCTCAAATATGGTATAATAGATCTATAACCAACCACTAAAGATTATGACAATAGAAAAACTCACAGAAACGCTCAAGGAGACTGGTAAGTCCTCCTTTCGAAATCAAGAAATACTTTCAATCGCAGCCGAAATCGGTGTGAACCATGCTGAAGCATATAAAGTCATTCGCAAGATGAGCAAGATTGCTCGCGGAGTGTACTCATTCACAGCAGCTCCAGTTTCAATCCAAGCTCCAATCGCGAGCAGCATCATTGAGAACAAAGTAGCTCTACGCGGTGTATCATCTGTCTCAAGTGACGAGGTGTATGTACCTATAGTGGATCCTACATACATCAAGTGGGGAGAGTATAACGACATCATGAAGATTATCAAGTCTGGCATGTTCTTTCCAACATATATTTCTGGACTCTCAGGCAACGGCAAAACCATGATGGTTGAACAAGCCTGCGCGAAAGCCAACCGCGAATTCGTACGAGTTCAAATCTCTCCAGAAACTGATGAGGACGACCTAATCGGTGGCTTCCGTCTTATTGATGGAGAAACCGTTTTCCAAAAAGGTCCAGTCGTAAAGGCAATGGAACGAGGTTGCATACTCTTGATTGACGAGATCGATCGTTCCACCAACAAGATCATGTGTCTTCAAGGTGTGCTCGAAGGCAATCCAATTCTCCTTAAGAAAACTGGAGAAGTGGTTCGACCTGCTGATGGATTCAACGTCATTGCAACCGCGAATACAAAAGGTCGTGGATCAGACGATGGTCGATTCACTGCAGCATCTATTATTGATGATGCATTCCTCGAACGATTCGTGTGTGTAGTTGATCAGCCATTCCCTCAGCCAACAATTGAGAAGAAGATTGTCTCAGCTCACATGTCGAAATTTGGTGTCGAAGACGAAGAATTCACTGATAAGCTAATCGCGTGGTCGAATGTAATTCGCAAAACGTTTGAGGCTGATGGTGTCGATGAGGTAATATCCACACGTCGACTATGTCACATCTCAAAGTGCTACTCGATCTTCGAAGATCGAATGAAGTCAATCAATAAGTGCATCAGCCGTTTCGACGACGAAACACGAACAGCGTTCTTAGACCTCTACACCAAGATCGACGAGAGCCAACTTACCGAAGATGGAGAGATCGTAGAAGACCTCTGCAAAGGTCTAGACCTCGATCGAGCAATTCACACACCATCTTAACAATTTGCGGTGGAGATCGCATGTCATAACGAACAAAGTCCTATCTCTTCGTGGTTGGGGAGATAGGCACCATTTTAAATTTAGTTATTTACAAAACAACAAAAACAAGGTATAATATACATTATGAAAATTAGTAAAGAAACGTTAGAGGTGCTGAAGAACTTTTCGGCAATTAACCCGAATCTTGTTATCTGTGAAGGTAGCAAGCTATCAACAATCGCAGATGCTAAAAACATTATGGCTGCTGTGAATGTTTCAGAGACCTTTCCAAAGAAGGTTGGCATCTATGATTTGAACGAATTTCTCTCAGCGCTCTCGTTGATTGAAGATCCAGAATTCGAATTCGGAGATAGTGCTGTTAGCATTAAATCAAATACTGCGACACTTACATATCGATATGCTGATACTAGCATTTTGACTTCTCCAGAAAAGGAAGTGAATATGCCACCAACAGATGTCGAAGTCAATCTCACAGCAGACGACATCGCTCAAATCCGTCGAGCAGGTAGTGCTCTGAATCACCCAGTTGTATCAATCACGACTGAGCATGGAGACGATGCGCTATACCTACAAGTGAAAGATCCTAACAACTCGTCAGCTAATGTCTATTCGCATAAGGTGTGTAGCGCTATTGACTCTGATGCAATCGTTGATCAATCGTTTGATTATCAATTCCTTATCGCGAATCTTAAGCTTATTCCAGGCGATTATAAAGTAGCAGTAAGTTCTAAACTAATTTCTAACTGGGAGTGTATTAGCAACACTTCAGTGAAATATTGGATCGCTCTCGAAAAGACGTCCGTAACCAAATAATAATACAGTATATGAGTGAAGAAACAACCACAGAGGAGCCAGTTCTCCCAGAAACACAAGATGAACCTACAGCACCAGATGTAAATATCGGTGACTTCCGAGCAATGCTACAAATTATTGATGTAGCTTCTCAACGAGGAGCGTTTAAGGGTGAGGAACTAACTTCGGTTGGTACAGTCCGCGATCGACTGAACGCGTTCGTACAATACCATACGCCTCAGCCAGAAGAAGAAGCACCAGCTGAGTCTGATGAGGCTGAAGCATAATACACTATAGGTTATTAATACAAGATCCCTCTGTGATTGAGACAGAGGGATCTTTTAGCGTAGTACAAAAGGCTTTACTTACTTACACACATTTGGTATAATATATTATGAATAAAAACGAAAACGAATTTCTCTGGGTCGAGCGCCACCGCCCAAAAACAATTGACGAATGTATTCTTCCAGCATCGCTAAAAGCAACATTCACTGATATCGTAAAGCATGGCGAACTGCATAATATGTTGCTGTCAGGAACCGCTGGATTAGGTAAGACCACCGTCGCACGAGCGTTATGTCATGAATTGGATCTCGAATACTTGCTTATCAATTCATCTGAAGAAAGTGGCATCGATGTTCTTCGTTCTAAGATTAAACAGTTTGCTTCGTCTGTGTCTTTACATGGTGGAAAGTACAAAGTAGTCATTCTTGACGAAGCTGATTATCTCAACGCACAGTCAACACAACCAGCACTTCGTGGGTTTATCGAAGAGTTTAGTTCGAATTGCAGATTCATTCTTACGTGTAATTTCAAGAATCGTATTATCGAACCACTTCATTCTCGTTGTTCTGTAATTGAATTCAACACGAATAAGAAACAGTTGGCTGGTCTTGCTGCGCTGTTTATGAAACGCCTTCAAGATATTCTAAAGACCGAAGGTGTTAAGTTTAACGATAAAGTAATTGCTGAACTCATTATGCGCTATGCTCCAGATTGGAGACGTGTATTGAATGAGTGCCAACGATACTCAGCTGCAGGAGAGATCACTCCAGATATTCTAGTTGATATGTCTGATCAGAGCGTTGCTCAACTTATTGCGCACCTAAAGGTGAAAGACTTTAAGAGTATGCGAAATTGGGTTACGAACAATTCAGATGTCGATTCAGCTGTCATTTTTAGAAAGATATACGATTCATTGTATGACTATGCTGAAGGTCAATCGATCCCAAGCATCATTATCATTCTTGCAGACTATCAGTATAAAGCAGCATTTGTAAGTGACCGAGAATTAAATATCGTTGCTTGCTTAACTGAAATCATGGCATCATCTACTTGGAAATGAGTAAACTAACACCATTTGACTTCTTAAAGAGTATCAACTCTTCTAGTCCAAACCTTCTAAAGGATTGTAAGGCTGATAATAGTGAAGTTGCGTTAAGTGCTGATTCTCCATGTAAGCAGTATGTGCCGTTCATTGTTAATCGAGGTCTGTCGCAGTTCAACGACACTATTCTATTCGCGAATGAAATGAATATGCGACATAGTCTTCCTGCGAAAATGCAATACGATTTTCTAAGGACTACTATACGCCCTCGAAAACGCTTTACAAAATGGGCAAAGAAGACAAAGGATCCTGCTGATATTAAACTAATTCAAGAAGCTTATAACTATTCGCGTGAGAAAGCTGAACAGGTATATAGTTTGTTTACAGCAGCATCTTTGAAAAAGTTAAGGAAGTCATTAGATCAAGGAGGAATGTAAAGTCAAAATCTGTAATGTTATAAATACTATCTTTACGATGTAACTTATAATATTGCAACTATGATTGAACAAGAACTGGTTTCCTGGACTCCGGCCGACATGTTAGAGATATCTCTTGACGAGCCTGATGACTTCCTTAAAATTAAAGAAACACTGACGCGAATCGGTATCTCTTCGAAGAAAGAGCACAATACACTGTATCAGAGTTGTCATATACTTCATAAACAAGGAAGGTATTTCATTGTTCACTTTAAGGAGCTTTTCATGTTAGATGGAAAGCCTTCGAACTTTACTCTAGATGATGTAGCTCGCCGTAATTCGATCACTACACTATTATCAGATTGGGGACTTTTGACTATTGTCGATCCGAGTAAGGCCGAAGAGAAGACAACTCTTCGACATATCAAGATCATTTCTCATCGTGACAAACGTGAGTGGCATTTAGAATCGAAATATTCTATTGGAAACGTTAGGAGCTCATAGATGAAAGCATATTTTAAGACACAGTTTGAAGCTAGTATATCAGGCAAACAGATCGATGATAAGTTCATTCGTACAGTTACTCTGTTAGAAGATTTAGTGTTCTATACAAAAGCAGGTGATTCTATTACTGTTCCTGCTGGGTTTGAGAGCGATGGAGCCAGTGTGCCTAAGCTATTCTGGTCAGCCTTTCCACCGTTTGGTGCATATTTGTCTGCAGCGGTCGTACACGATCTTCTATGTGTACAAGGTCATAACGATAAGTGTTTATATACCTCTAGAGAAGCAGCTGATATTTTTTATGAAGCAATGCGGGCATGTGGAGTTGGAAGAACTAAAGCAAAAACGATGTGCTATGCAGTAAGATATTTCGGTCCTCAATGGAAATAAACTAAAATCGAACTTTAAATTAATATAAATAACAACATGAAAGATCTTATTAACGCATCACTGAATGTACTCACCGAAGGTTCTCTTCAAGAAAAACTGTTTAGATCGGTGGGAGCTCTAGCTCCTTCTATTAGTAAGGCAGCTTCTGAATTCATGAAGAATAACAAGAAGATGAGCACTCGAGAGGAATTTGATAAAGCATGGAAAAAGGACGTAAGTAGATTCAACGATACTATCGTCAATGAAATCTTTAAGAAGATTCCAAAAGATGACATTGTATATATTACTACTAATGTATCAAAGGTAAAATGGAAAAATATAAGGTTTCGTAAAGACATAGTAAACAAAGCAATCCTTAACGGCGATGTGTATGTCAACATTGGTATCAAAGATGATGTTAATGGTAAACCACTCGCTAAGAAAGTAAAGGGATGGATTAATCCCGCGATCAACGTTGAAGATGAAGTATATGAATACTTTCAATCCGAACTGACCCAAAACATTGAGTTAAAGGACACAAGTCTAGGATTCATCATTGAAGATTAAGATTATATAACAAATATGGCTTGGCAAGATATACCTAATAAACAGCATTGGCAATATGACAACAATCCACCTAACCCAGGTGGATTACAAACTGCGCTGTGGGCAACTAGCACAAACGGTGTTCGAATAAACACCAGAGGTGTCGAAATCTATGTCAATTGTAGAAATGGCTTTCTACATCCAACACAAGATTCTTTTCCAAATGAAATAAATAAAACATTTTGGGCACCTGGTGTAACTGCACCACCACCTACCCCACCTACAAATTTAGATTATCAGTACTTTCAACCAGATGGTGTATCTCTATATTATAACCCAGACACAACATCAGCATACATTCAACCTACAATTTTAGATACTCCAAATTTGGATGACCATTACTTTCGACCAGATGGTGTATCTAGATATTATAGACCAGAC
>TARA_R110000782_G_scaffold29795_2_pt1 | contig 10918 bp, 9 predicted proteins | sample TARA_R110000782 | Tara Oceans TARA_R110000782 (sample SAMEA4397859) | marine metagenome | biome: Polar Biome; feature: [SRF] surface water layer (ENVO:00010504); material: water (ENVO:00002006), including particulate matter (ENVO:01000060) such as... | depth 5 m
CCGGATGCCCCCGAGCATGCCGTTGAACACGATGTGGTGTGCGGGCAGCACCGAGTACCAGTAGAGCAAGCCGAGCAATCCCTTGGGGCGGAAGCGGGCGGACATGGTCAGGCTGCAGCGCGATTCGGGGGCTTGCTCGTCCGGGCGGATGCGGAAGGTGAGCATGGCCTCGCCGGGGAGTTTCATCTCGGCCCGCAGGGCGAGCAGGCGGTCGCGTTCGAGGCCGACGACGCGCCAGAAGTCCAGGGCCTCGCCGTAACGGACCTCTTCGGGGTGGCGTCGGCCGCGTTTGAGGCCCGGCCCGCCGACGGCCTGGTCCATCAGGCCGCGGATCTTCCAGAGCCACTGCGCGGCGTACCAACCGTGCCCGCCTCCGATGCGGCACGCGGCCTTGAACACGGCCGCGGGCGGGGCGTCGATGTCGATGGTGCGTTCGTCGAGGTAGCTGGTGCCGCCCGCCCAGTCGGGGTCTCCCGGCACCACGCCCGCGGCCGACCAGACGGTCTCGATGTCGCCCGCGTTGACCTTGGTCAGCGCCAGGCGGATGGCCTGGCGTGCGCCGATGCGGTCGCGGGGGATCAGCCGGTCGGCCGCGTCGGAGGTGACCACGACCCGGTTGCGAAGCCCCTCGGCGAGCGGGCGGGCGATGCGGGGCGTGACCGGGGTCACCAGGCCGATCCAGAGCGAACTCAGCCCCGGGGTCAGCACCGGGAGCGGGATGATGATGCGCGGGCGCAGGCCGAGCTCTTTGGCGGTCATCTGCATCAGTTCCGAATACCGCAGCACGTCCGGGCCGCCGATCTCGATGGTCTGCCCGGCGGTGGCCGGATTCTCCAGGCAGGCGACGAGGTCGCTGAGCACATCGCGGATGGCAACGGGCTGGCACTCGGTGCGGACCCACTTCGGGGTGGTCATGACGGGCAGGCGTTCGGTCAGATAGCGGAGGATCTCGAACGAGGCCGAGCCGGAGCCGATGATCATCGCGGCCCGCAGCACGGTGACCGGGATGCCCGAGGTGCGCAGGGCGGACTCGACCTCGCGGCGCGAGGCGAGGTGCTCGGACAGGCCGTCCTTGGTCTCTCCGAGACCACCGAGGTAGATGATGCGTTCCACGCCAGCTTCCCTGGCGCAGGCCGCGAAGGAAGCGGCCATCCGCCGGTCCGCGTCGGCGTAATCGCCACCGGCGGACTTCATCGCGTGGACGAGATAGAACGCCACGCGGCAGCCCCGCATGGCGTCGGTCGTGTCGTCGGAGTTTTCGAGTTCGCCCCGTCGGACCTGCACCCGCGGATCCATGCTCCACGGGCGCTGATCGATCTTGCGGGGTGATCGCGCGTAGCAGCGCACGGGATGTCCGGCGTCGAGCAGGCGCGGCACGAGCCGGCCGCCGACATACCCGGTGGCACCGGTCACAAAGACCGGGGCACGGTCCGCGGGCTCCGTCCCGCCGGCGGGCGCGTTCGTGGATTGCTGCTTGTCGGAGGTCATCTCAGCGTCCCAGCAGACCCGAAAGACGCAGCCGCGTCAAGGGGAGGCCGAAGAGGCGCGACGCCAGCCCCGGCACCGACCACAGCGGTCGGGCACGCGGGCCGAGTTCTGCGAGCAGGCGTCGGCCGACTTCGACCCGGATCGGGAAGGACGCGCGGTGCGGACGCAGGTAGTGCCGGACCATCGCGGACGAACGCCACGCCGCACGCAGATCGCTGAGTTGGTCGAACCGCATCACGATGGAATCGCCGTCGCCGGAGACCTCAAACCGGGCCGTGTCCGACGAAACGGTGATCGTCCCCTCGAATGAGCGGTGGATCACGGTCAGCCCGTGACGCCGTCGCGGGTGCGGATGCGCATCGAGCCCTGCAGACGCCATTCGGCGTGGTCGGCATTGGCGCCCGTCCCGGAGGGCACGCCGACGGTCATGTTGTCGAACTCGTAGGTGATCTCGGCGTTGCGTCCGGTCAGGCGGTCATAGAGACCGATCGCCAGGTCGGGCCAGGTCTTGGTGTGCTCGGTGTTCGCCATGGGAAGACTCCTTGTGTCGTGGTGTTCCCGGTGGCTTCGACCCCGCGACTACTTCGGATTCGCCGGCGTGCGGCGACGACGGGGCGCACACGTCCGCGGCGCCGGCTGCCCTCGGGTGTTGTTCGTGTTGTGTTTGTTCAGCCCACCGCGGCGGCGGTGTCCAGACCGCGGACGGCCTCGGCCGCGGACTCGAGTTCGGCGCGCAACGACGCGGCGACGCGATCGAGGACGCCGAGTCGTTCGAGCGTGTGCAGCAGGGTTTCGGCCTGCACGCCGGCGTACACGCGGTTCGCCTCGATGATGGGCCTGCCGAGGATCTCCTCGAGCTTCCCGCGTGAATGCGTGGGACTCTTGCTCGAAGCCGTCCGTGTCCCGTACTGGTTCAGGTTGGACGCGAAGATGCCCGCGGCCGATACCGGCAGGAAGTCCTCGTACCGCTGGCCCTCGAACCGGGCGTGACCCAGGCGGACCAGTTCGGAGGGGTCGGCGGTCTCGATGGTGCCCGCGGCCGCCAGGCCGGCATCGGTCGGCTCGTAGCGTGCGTAGACCAGTCCATGGCCGACCAGTTCCGGCAGCGTCTTGGGAAAACGCGCGAAGCAGGTGGCCTGCGTTCGTTCGATGGTCTCGTGATCGGCATCGGGTCCGAGGTCGTGCCTGGCGGACTCGAACGCGAGCAGGCACGCGTCGTAGAGCGCACAGCCCGCGGCGGTGGTCGCGTAGCCGCGCTGCTCGATCTCACCGAAGCGCGCGGTGTGGCTGGCGTTGGTGGTCGTCCCGTCGGGGTTGGTGAACACGACCGGCTCGGTCAAGGCCCTGTAGGCGTCCTGGCGGAGCAGAACGGGCGTGTTCTCGCTGGGGCCCTCGGTCGAGTCCTTGAAGCCCGCGTGCGTGAGTTCATGCAGCGCCAGGTCGGGCCGGGAGAGCCGGTCCGCGAGCCCGTCGACGAGGGTCGCGATCGAACCGGGCCCGGGGCGTGCGCGTTCGAGCGCGGTCGCCTCGCGTGCCGAAAGATGGCGGAAGAGCAGGCGCATGGAGTGCCCGTCGCTGCGGTCGGCCAGCCGCTGCAGAGCCGTTGTGGCGCGTCCGACGAAGGTCTCGCGGCCCATCAGGCCCATGCAGTGCTTCATCGCCGCGGTGTAGAGGTCCATGCAGAAGGTGTTGGGCGTGAGGTGGTTGAGGTGGTGGGACTCGAAGCAGGCGATGTCCGCGGCGATCTTGAAGCCGCCGTCGCACAGGCTCTTGAACAACGGGTAGTCGCGCGCCCGCCCGGTCCACTTGAAGATGCGGTCGGTCCCGGCGCGGATGAGTTCGTTCGCCTCGTTCTCGTCCAGGCCGCCGCAGGTCTCCGCCTTCTCGATCAGGGCCTTGGCCCGGTCGGGGAACACGCGGCGCTGGGCGAGCACCTCATTGATGCGGGCGGTGGTCTCGTCGTCGAACGAGTCGACCAGCAGCAGCGAGCAGAACACGCGATGCTCGGGGTTGAGAACGGACCGGAACGCCGTGGCGACGATGGGCTGGCTCTTGGAGCCCACGTTCGCCATGTCGTAGAAGTTGTGCGGCTCCATCGCGAAGCACGCGAAAAACCGCGCGACCCAGCGGTACTCGTCGGGCCGGCCGATGCGGATCGCACCGTGGCGTTCGCCGCTGGTCTTGTCGATCTGCTCGTCGGTGATCGAGAAGCCGGGATGGACCATCGCCAGCAGATCGCATACCGCGCGGTTGGACAGGCGGTTGACCAGCAGCGACTTGTCGTAGAGCGGCACCTCGCGGCCGAACATCGCGGAAAGCTCGGCGAAGAGGCGGTGCTGCATGTCGGTCTTGTCGGCGAACAGCGTGCTCATGGTCATCACCCGCAGGGCCAGGGCTCGTCCGAGCGCCCGGCGAAGGGAACAACACTCCGCACGGGGGTGGCGAGCCGGCCCGGGAGACGATAGGGGACTCTTCCCCGTCCAGGCACGGACCGACGGTCGTTGCGGCAGGTTCTCGGGCCTAGGTTCCCGGATCCGGCCTTGTCCCGACCCGCACGAACCGTCGGCCGCTCTGGGCTGGGCGTCGGGTCCGCGGAGGGCTCTGAACCCGGCGGCCCCGCGTGCCGATGCTGTCTTTCGGACCCGACCGCATGAGCAGACCGCCCAGCCAACCCGAGCCCACGCCCGAACAGGCCGCGTTCGAGATGGCCGTGGAGCGCAACAGCCCGCTGTCGGTCGCCCGGCCAGCCGACATCGGATCGCTGCCCATGGCGCGGGGTCGCTTCCTCAGGCCGGTCGACGGAGCGGTGCTCATCGAGAACCTGCAGATCCCCGGACGCAGGGTGCCCATCGACCGCGGCGATCAGGTCGATGCGTACTTCGTCCAGGCCGGCGAGGTCTACCGCTTCCGCGCCCGGGTGCTCTCCATGGACACGCCGGTCCAGCTGAACGATTCGATGGTCGTCCGCGGCATGAAGCTGACCGCACCGGCCCTGGTCGAGCGGGGCAACCGTCGGCGGATCTACCGACAGAGCTTCGTCTCCCTCCGCCCGGCTGTCGAGGCGAGCGTGTGGGCCGTGCCGCTGGACCTGCTCACGCCGGATCAGCGGGCCCTGGTCGTGGCCGAGCCGCCCCCGGAACCGGAGCTCCAAGCGCCAGCCGCGGGCGCGGAAGACGACGCGCTCCCGGAAGAGCCCGCGCCCGGCGCGATCGAGGGGTTCAGGATCGAACGGGCCGAGCGGGTGATCCAAGGCCTGGCGCCCCACGAAACGCTCTTCGAGCCCGTGCCCGGGCTGACGCTCGGTCAGGTGCGCGCGGTGACGAAGACGCCCCCGCACTGGTCCGGCGAGGTCATCGACGCTTCGGAGTTCGGCATCGGGCTGCGAATTGCGCGGGTGATCTACTCGCGTCTGAAAGTGTTCCAACCGCTGGTGGTGCGGTTCGGCCTGCCCGGCGTGCGCCGGCCAATGGAGTTCCTGCTCGAGGTCCGCCGGGTTCAGGGCGCGGGGCGCTCCGACGCCCGCCTGGGCGGGACGATGCTGATCAACCCGGCCGACGCCGGCGAGGTCGGCGCGGTCCGCGACCTGGCCAAATACACGCTCACCCTGCAGCGTGAACGCGCCAAACGCATCCGCGACGCGGCCTGAGCCGGTCCGATCGGGCGCGGCCGCGCGGGCCCGCCCGGCGCGGTCTAGGCTGGCGGTCTCGGGAGGCATCACCCATGCTCGGACTGCGGTCGGCTCTGCTCGTTCTGCTCACGATCCCCGGCGCGCTGGGCATGGCCCCGGCGAGCGAACCGCCCCTGCGCATCGCCGTCATCGGCCTCGTCCACGGCCACGTGGAGGGGGTGCTGTGGGCCGCCCGGGAGCGGTCCGACATCGAGATCGTCGGCGTGTACGACCCGGACCGGTCCCTGTTCGACAAGTTCAAGGGCAAGTACCGGCTCGACGAAGCCCTGTACTTCGACGATCTGGATCGCATGCTGGACGAGACGAAGCCCGAGGCCGCCAGCGTCATGACGTCCGTCGCCGATCACCTCCGCGTGTTCGAGGCGTGCGCCCCGCGCGGGGTGCCGGTGCTGCTCGAGAAGCCGCTGGCCTTCTCCAAAGCGGACGCGGCCGAGATCGAGCGCCTCGCGCACGAGCACGGTGTGCTGGTCCTGACCAACTACGAAACCTCGTGGTACGCGTCGGTGCGCACCGCGGCGCGGATGGCGGCTGAGACCGGGCCGATCACGCGGGCCGTGTTCCGCCACGGCCACAAGGGGCCGAAGGAGATCGGCTGCTCCGCCGAGTTCCTCGCCTGGCTGACCGACCCCGCCCGGAACGGCGGCGGGGCGATCGTGGACTTTGGCTGCTACGGCGCAAACATCATGACCTGGCTGATGGACGGTCGCATGCCCGACACGGTGGTCGCGACAACCAACCAGATCAAGCCCGGGCTGTACCCGGATGTCGATGACGACGCGACGATCACTCTGATCTACGACGGCGCTGCAACGGCGGTGCTGCAGGCGTCATGGGCGTGGACGCACGATAACAAGGAAATGGACCTGCACACGCCGGGCGGTTCCTACCACGCGGCCAAGTGGGAGCACCTGACCGTCCGCAAGCCGGACGCGGACGCGGTCGTCACAAAGACGGACGAGCGGCCCGAGTGGCTGGCCAACGAGTGGACTTACCTCCGCCGCGTGGTTCGGGGCGAGTGCGCCGTCGATCCCTTGTCGAGCCTGGAGAACAACGTGATCGTGGCGCGGATCCTCGATGCGGCCCGGGAGTCGGCGCGGACGGGGCGGGCGGTTCGCCTGTCAGACTGATTCACATCGCGAGCGATGCGAGCGATTTGAGCCCCACCGGCTCCTGCGTGTGGAACGGCTCCCCCGCATCGGCCCCGATGCGTGAGCCGAAGTACACCGCCGACGCCGCGACCCAGTCCACCACTTTGCGGTTCTTCTCGGGCAGCACGAACTGCGTGTGATAGGCCCGGATCGCGTCGAGCTTGGTCTCCACGCAGCCGCTGATGTCGAACACGAAGCTCGGGTCGGCCACCCAGCGCAGGTGCGTGGCGTAGTAGTAGAAAAGCCACTTGGGGTGGCAGGGCTTGGTCTGCTTGCCGCCGTCTTCCACACCGGGGCCTTCCAGCGGCTGCCCGGTCCATTGATCGACCGGCCCGGGCATGGTTACTTTGCTCAGCTTGCTGTCGAACCGCGCGTCCTCAACGATCCGCGTGACCGCCCGGTGGTCCGGGTGCGCGTCGACGGGGTAGGTCGTAAACAGCATGTCCGCCTGCCACGCCCGGAACACCGCGGCCACCTTGTGCCGCGCCTCGACCGTGTGCACCACCTCCCGGTTGGGCAGCCCCAGCAGCATGCGCCGGATGGGCACGGCCCCGGAGTGCTCGGCCGGATCGGGCGAGAGGATCGCCGTGGCCGCGGCTGTTTCCTGCTTGCGGATTTCCACGCTGCCCAATGGCGTGGGCTCGCCGTTGGTGATATCGAGCAGCAGCACGTGGTGCCCCTGCCGGGCGAGCCGGGCGATGGTGCCGCCCATGCCGAGTTCCTGATCGTCGGGGTGGGGGCCGACGACGACAATGCGTGCCATGGACCCATGATACGAGCCGGCGACGCACAAGCCGCGACCGGCAGGGAGCGGGTGCGGCGAGCGGGTCGGATCGGCGTCGATCCGTTGATCCGAGAGCCCCCAAACGGCGCTTCAGAACCGCCGAACGGGCAGGAGTGACGCGGCCCCCGCGTCCGCTCCCTTGCCGGTCGCGGCTCGTTCGGGTCCCGAGCCGCTCGCGCGTGTCAGTTGAAGCTGTTTTCGACCACCACAAAGCCGACCAGCTCGCGGTTGTCGGCCGGGCCGCTCTCGATCTCGCAGAGCACGACGGCCGCGGGGTCGCGCTGGGCGAAGAACCCGCCCGCCCGGTACACGTCGCCGAAGTCGTCCACGAAGTCCCGCAGGTCCATCTCCCAGCTGTCGCCGGGCAGGAAGGCGGGCACCTCGGCCGAGTACTGCTGGTTCAGCCACAGGCGTCCGGGCCCGAAGGTGCGGGCGGTGGTGTTGGTCATGCGCAGGGTGGTCACCTCGCGGAAGACCTGGACCGGCGCGACGGTCCCCCGGGGCAGGGCGTCGGGATAGGCCGGGCCGGGGGCGGCCGTCTGCTTCTCATTGAAGAGCTGGCATCCCGACAGGGGCAGCGCCCCACCGGCGAGCAGGGCGGTCAGCAGGCCCGCGAGGGGCACGATCCGGGTTCGGGAGAAATCTGTCACGCCCCTATCCTCTACCCGATGTCCTGCCAGAGCAACAACGCGACCCCGGCCACCTTCGCCATCGCCGAGGGTGCCCAGTCCATCGACCCCCGGAAAGTGGCCGAGGAACTGGTCAACCGCCACGGCCCCGGCGGCATGGACCCCCGCGTCCGGGCCCATATCCCGGGGTTCGACGCCCCCTTCTTCCAGGCCGGGCTGGCGGGCTATTCCGACGCCCCCATGCGGATCATCGCCCGGCGCCACGGCTGCCCCATCTGCGTCACCGAGGCCCTCCTCGACCGCACCCTGCTCGCCGGAGGCCGGGGCTTCGCCAAGGCCGACCTGGGCGACATCGAGGACAACATCCCCGGCGGCGTCGAGGACCACCCCCTGATCGGTCAGATCATGGGCTCCGAGCCCGTCGAGATGGCCGCCGCCGCCCTGAAGATGGTCGAGCAGGGCCAACGGGGCGACAAGGAATACCGCAAGGTCGCCTACAAGGACCAGACCCCGGACTGGTTCCGCGAGAAGCTCCGCCTGCCGGGGGGAGAGCAACTCTCGGGGAAGGGACTAGGGACTAGCCACTTGCCACTCGGGGAAGAGGCCGAGTTCGAAACCCTAGTCCCTAGTGGCAAGTCCCAAGTCCCCGATCGCAGCTTTGCTGCGATCGACATCAACCTCGCCTGCCCCGTCAAGAAAATCTCCACCAAGTCCCGCGGCGGCCACTGGCTGACCGACCCCAAGGGCGCCATCGAACTGCTCGAAGCCGTCCGCGAGGCCCTGCCAGCCGAGGTGCCCGTCACGGTCAAACTCCGCCGCAGTTTCGACGACACGCAGGAAATGGTCGACAATCTGCACCGCATCTTCGACGCGGCCTACGACATGGGCTGCGCCTGGGTCACCGTCCACGGCCGCACCGTCGAGCAGAAATACGTCGGCCCGGCCCGCTGGGACCCCCTGCGCGAACTCGTTCAGCGCAGGCCGAACCACCCGGTGTTCGGCTCGGGCGACGTCTGGGACGTCAACCAGATCTTCCGCATGATCGCCTACACCGGCGTGGCCGGCGCCTCCGTCGCCCGCGGCTGCATCGGCAACCCCTGGATCTTCCGCCAGGCCCGCGACCTGCTCGAAGGACGCGACCCGCGGACGCCGACGATCGCCGAGCAGCGCAGCGTGCTGGAACAGCACTTCGAACTCGCCCTGGCCGCGAACCAGAACATGCGCCACCCCGAACTGCACACCGGCAAGACCATGCGCAAGTTCGGCCTCCGCTTCGCCGAACACCACCCCCGCGGCGAGGAAGTCCGCCAGGCATTCATCAAGGTCGCGTCGCTGGAGGACTGGCGGGGGGTGCTGGAGGCGTGGTACGGGGACGATCAACCGTAATCCGGTGCCGTGCTCTTCGGCTTTGCGAAGAGCACGCTCTTGACGCGGCCCCAGATCGTGTTCTTGGAAGCCAAGACCACGGCACCGGTGCCCGTCACACCGTCACTCCCGCGCCTCGACGCCCGGCTCCGCCGGCGTCCCGATCATCGGCGCCCGCCCCATCATCGCCACCGTCACCCCCGCGAAGATCAGGACGAACGCAACCCCCTCATTCCACCGCGGCTTCTCCTTCAGCACCAGCACCGCGAACGCGATGAACACCGTCATCGTGATCGCCTCCTGCAGGATCTTGAGCTGCGCCGCCGTGAACGGCCCCCCCTGCGAGATGTGCCCGATCCGGTTCGCCGGCACCTGCAGCAGATACTCCGGGAACGCGATCAGCCACGAGATCCCGATCGCCACCGGGATCGTCCACCCCGTCTTCTTCAGATGCCCGTACCACGCCCAGGTCATGAAGCAGTTCGAGCCGACGAGCAGCAGGACGGTGATGAGGGCTTTGGACATGGCGAAAGACTAGCCGTGAGCCCGTCGATCACCGACGCGCATTGCCCCCGACTTCCATGAGCAGACCGCCGTCTCCGGCCGCCTGGTCACCGGCCAGAACCCCGCCTCCGCCACGGCCACCGCCGCGGTTGTCGCCCGCGTGCTGGGCGGCCGCTAACCTCAGGCGGATGATCCGCCGCCGCGTCCAGCCCGTCCGAACCGCCAATGCGTGCGTGCCGGTGGCCCTCCTGCTCGCGACCGTCCTGCCGATCGCCGGGTGCTTCTCGTACCACCCGTCCAACACGCCGACACGACCGTCCGAGCCCCTCGCCGCCGACGCGTGGCCCCGGTTCGACACCGATCCCCTCGAAGCGCTCGCCGCCACCCCCGCGTCCGTGCCACGGTTCGTGATCGACCGCGACCGCGTCGCCGGGTCCCTCAAGAGCGCCGACGACGCCAGGATCGACGAAACGGTCGCTGACCTCGAAAGCCGCACCGCCTACCACGTCCGGCTTGTCCGCCGGACCCACCACGGCCTGCTCCGGCTCTGGACCGATCCACGCGACAGCGGCCGCGTCACCCGCAAACCGTTCTTCTCGTGGAACGGGCGGCTGGAGGAGTTCGTCCGCAACGGCGCGTTCCTGACCACCCCGGCCCTCGCCGCGGGTGACGCCCGCGAGCAGTCCCGAAAGGACCACGGGCTGGAAGAAGACGCGCGGGCCGGCGTCGGCCCCTTCGGGCTCCGGCGCACCGGCGAGCCGCAACGCTGGCGTCTGGACGAGGGCATCGGTCTCTCGGTGCCCAGCGAGGTCGCGCCGGACGCGCCCGGACTGATCGTGCACCTGACCTCGCTGCTCGAGAACAAGTACGAGCACGGTGTGCTCAACCGTTTCAGGGGCTGGGGCTGGGCCGTGGCCCACATCGAGTCGCGCATCGGCGTGCCCGGCCCGAACGAGACCGCCCGCATCCGCCGGCGTGACCTCCAGCGACAGCGCGTCCGGGCCCTGATGGACGAGGCGTACCCCGATCCGCCGGTGAGCCTCAAGGAACACATCGCCCGCGACACCCTGCTCCATCTCGTCACCGAAAGGGTCGAGGCGGAGTTCCCCGATCTGGACACCGGCTTCGAGATCCGCCCGGGCACCGACATCGCGGCGCTGGGGGCCACCATCGCCCGGGCCGTCGATGCGCGGCTCGCCGAGCACGCCTACGCCGCGGAGGCGCTGGTGGCCGCCATCGACGAGGCCAACCCGCAGCTGGCCACCCGCCCGCTGGTGGTGTTCGGTTTCAGCGGCGGGGCGCTGGCCGCCCC
>TARA_R110000782_G_scaffold84856_1_pt1 | contig 10915 bp, 7 predicted proteins | sample TARA_R110000782 | Tara Oceans TARA_R110000782 (sample SAMEA4397859) | marine metagenome | biome: Polar Biome; feature: [SRF] surface water layer (ENVO:00010504); material: water (ENVO:00002006), including particulate matter (ENVO:01000060) such as... | depth 5 m
TACTTGGGAATATAAAGATAGAAATTATTATTTAACTAGTGATAAACAACCTTTAACTTTCACAATGCCTAGTAAACACACTAGAAAATATCCTTTAGTTTGGTTTGACCCAAAAAGAGGTTACGAAAGAGAATTAAGATATGCTACTAATCAAGAAAGCATATTTGTAGATGAACAAGAAGGACAAGTTACTTTAAAACATATTGTTTTTGAAAGTGGCCATTTATTAGTTAAAAAAGAACAAAGAAATTTACAAGAATTTTTAAATCATCATCCTCACAAAGACTTAGTGTTCCAAGAGTATGACGAAGTAGAAGAAGCTATTGATCAAGTAGAAGATTTACAATTAGAATTATTGGCTATGAATGCTGCTTCAGAAATGGATGTTGATTTTGCTGAAGCTATATTAAGAGTTGAAATGGGTAGTATAGTGTCTACGATGAGTTCTAAGGAACTTAAAAGAGATTTACTTATATTTGCTAGAAACAATCCTTCAGCGTTTATAGAATTAGCTAATGATGAAAATGTTCATTTAAGAAATATAGCTATAATAGCAGTTGAAAAGAATGTAATTAGACTAAACTCTGATAATAGATCTTTTTCTTGGACTAGCAATGATCGTAAACTAATGAATGTTCCGTTTGATGAAAACCCTTATTCAGCCATGGCTGCTTGGTTTAAAACAGATGAAGGTTTAGAGGTTTTTAGATCTATAGAGAAAAAACTAAAATAACAAGTGATAATAGTATAAGGCCCGTTAACTCGGGCCTAATACGCTAAAAATAAAAAAACAAAATGGCTATAAACATAAATCAGGTATATAAAACTGTACTTGTAGTATTGCAACAAGAAAAAAGAGGTGTACTTACACCTACTGAATTCAACAAAGTTGCCTCACAAGCACAGCAAGAAATATTCATAGAATATTTTGATGAACTAAACCAGTTACTGAGACAACCTCAAACGAGTCTAGCATACGCTGATAGATATGCTTTATTAGACGAAAAAATACAGATATTTAAAAACACAGAAAAGTTAAGCACAGACGGGAAAGGTCAAGTAACACCAACTGTAGCGGTTCAAGAACTGGGTGATGTTATTTATTTTGAAACTGAATCAAGTTTAGGTAAAGAAATTCAAAGAATACAAAAACATGAAGTTTATACTACTAATCAATCTCCATTAACCGCACCAACGACTAGATACCCTGTATATACTTATGAAAAAAATATTATACAACTATACCCATCAACTATTATTAATGGCACAAACGACGTTGAGCTAAACTTTTTAAAATACCCAACAAATGTTAAGTGGGGATTTACTATTGATACGGAGCTTGGTAATTACATTTACAATGCACAAAGCTCTGTAGATTTTGAATTACATCAATCAGACGAGCCTATGTTAGTAGACAAAATACTAGGTTATGCAGGCGTTATGACTAGGGATCAGCTAGCTTTACAGTTGGCAAATAGCAAAGAACAACAAATAGATATTGACGGACAAAAATAAAAATTATGGCAACAACACCCTTATCAAACGCTTTTATATCACTTAATGATATTATAAATAACTTCCTAATTTCCTATACAGGTCCTGGAAAATTAATACCTGATGCTGTTAGAACAGAAGTTATATTTCATGCTCGTAGATGTTTACAAGAGTTTGCTTACGAAACTATAAAAAGTCAATTTACACAAGGACCTACCCCCGTGACAACTGATAGTGCAATTGCTTTACCAACAGATTTTGTTGCTGTAATATCAGCAATAAATACTGGTAGCGCAACTACACCACTTGTTGAAGTTTCTACATTAGCCGATCTTTCTACGGGAGAGTTTTTTATAGACTACGCAGCTAAGACAATTAAATATGGAGATGCTGGTAGTGCAACGTTAACTTACTTATCAAACGCACTTACTACAGATGAGTCCGCTGCTATACCTAAGCTAGCGGAACAAGCTTTATACGCATGTATGATTTATGCCATACTAGCAAATAGACAGAGTACTCCAGGCGCTGTATTACAAAGATTACTTATAGAAAAAACAGACAAACTAGAAAGAGCTAAATCAAGACTAGTATTTACTAACTTCGATTAAAATAACAATATGGCTATTAATGTAAACACAGTATACACTACGGTGTTGAGTATACTTAATAAAGAACAGCGTGGCTATTTAACTCCATATGAGTTTAATCAAGCGGCTACTCAAGCGCAATTAGATATATTTGAAAATTATTTTAAAGATTTAGATAAGCAATTAAGAATACCTCAAACTGATTTTGATTATAGTAACCCAATAACTAACATGGATGACGTAATGTCTAATTTTAAGTGTTTTGGTAGTTTAACTGGTGGTACATCAGGTGAATTTGGTTTACCAACTACAGATACATTAACTGGCAAAACTATAGTATATAATGATCAACCCTCTTCTACCCAATTTGCTTTTTATAGGTTAGGAACAGTTACTTCTGAAAGTGGTACTAAACCTATCCAAATAGAAAGACTACAAAGAGATCCATTTTATAATATAGACAGATCAGATTTAACTGCTCCTAGTGCAAATTTCCCTGTATATCTATTTGAGAATTTAGAAATAAAAGTAAAACCTAATACTATAACAAGTGATGTAAAAACTACTTTTATTAGAAAACCAAGAGATGTCGTGTGGGCTTATTCAGTAGGGAGTTTAGGTCAATATATATATGCTCCTACAGTTGTTGCCGGTATCACACCTACTACTGGATCTGTTGATTTTGAAATAAGTAGTAATAATCAAACAGAGGTTATATTAGAAATACTTAAATACGCTGGTATAGTAATAAGAGATCCTCAAATAATTCAGGCAGCTACTCAAGAACTGGTAGATAAATAAATTTTAAATTAAAGAAAACTATGGGACTAATAACCGAAACAAATGCTCAATATTACTCTGGTCAACAAATTTTCCCTAATATAACAGGTGTTGCAAACCCAACTTTTAATTGCACTTTTAACACTAATGTTGTTAGTGCTTTTGATAGCACTGGTGTTCAAGTATCATCTGCTTCTAATTATACTATATACATAAACCTCGTGGCTATTGCAGAAGACTTGTCTTACGTTTCTGATTCAGATAATAATATAATAACACTTAGGAATGGTCCTTATACTACTAATTCTATTTATATAGAATTAAAACAATCTTCAATAGAACAAAATTACGGTAACTACGAGTATACAACTTTAAATAATGTCATAAACAATTTTATAGTAGCATACGTTGGTGAAGACAAGTTAATAACAAAAATTAAAAGGACTGACGTAATATTTCACGCTAAAAGAGGTTTACAAGAGTTTAGTTATGATACATTAAAAAGTATTAAATCGCAAGAATTAAATATACCTCCTAGTTTAGGAGTGCCTATACCACAAGACTATGTTAATTATGTTAGATGTTCATGGATAGATAACGCAGGAGTTCAACACATAATATATCCGGTTAATAATCTAACTACATCTCCATATGAATTACCAATACAAGACGCGGATGGTATACCAATTCAAAATTCTTTTAGTAAAAATCTAATAGCAGAACAATCTATTACAGAGCAAAAATGGAATAGAGAAAATCAAGATAATTTAAGCGGTGTCTTAGACAGAGACAATACTAGTGTATTTACTGAAGACTGGTGGAAAATAGTTTATGGACAAAGATACGGATTAGAACCTCAACTAGCGCAACAAAACGGTTATTTTCAAATAAACGAAAGAGAAGGTAAGTTTACTTTTTCTAGCGATTTAGTAGGTAAATTAATAGTTTTAGAATATATATCAGATGGTTTAGCTTACGACTTGGATTCTAAGGTGCCTAAGATGGCCGAGGATGCATTATATGCTCATATTAATCATTCTATACTATCAACTAAAATAAACACCCCAGAATACATAGTTCAAAGATATCAAAGAGAAAGATCAGCTAAATTAAGAAACGCTAAGATAAGGCTCTCAAATATTAAGCTTGGAGAAATTGTTCAAGTAATGAGAGGTAAATCTAAATGGCTTAAACACTAAATAAATGGCTAATGTAACAAATACTTTTATAAAGTCTAAGATGAACAAAGATCTTGACGACAGATTATTGTCTAATGGTGAGTATAGAGATGCTCAAAATGTGAATATAAGTAGATCAGAAGGAGATGATGTTGGTGCATTAGAAAATGTTTTAGGAAACAAACTTTTAACTAGTTTTGGCGATGTTTATCAAAGCACTGAAGTTATAGGTTATTTAGCAGATCCTGGAGGTAATTTTCTTTACGTTTTTACTACAAACTATACTGACACATCAAGTGATGAATTAAGTAATTCAGCTCCTTATGGTGCAGTTTGTAAAATCCTTAAAGCACCTCTTCAAGACTTCAATGCTTCAATCCCACCTATAGTACTGGCTGAAGGCCGGTTTTTAAATTTTTCAAAAACACATCCTATATATGGTATTAGTTTAATAGAAGATTTATTATTCTGGACAGACGACAGGAATCAACCTAGAAAAATAAACGTAGTTACTACTGCAGCTGCCTTTGCACAAAGGGCACTCAACGAAGATGCAGTGTCTGTTGCTAAATATTACCCATTTAAAGTTCCATATCTACACGAAGAAGTAAGTGTGCCTATAAGTACTAGTCCAGCAAGTGGTGGGTTTGGTGTAACAACTGCAGATGCATTGTTATTAAGAGCTGGTGACATTTTAAAAGTACCTTATCAAAATTTAGGAGGTACTAATGGATCTACAGAAATATTTTATCCTATACAAATCAAAGAAATAAAATACACTGGGTTTGTTGGTACTGGAACTGCTGGATTTACTGTTAATGTACTCCCATCTCCAGATATAAGAGGTACAACAGTAACTTTTTTAAGACCTTCTGGTAAAAGAGTTACTCCTAGATATTTACCTGAATTTAATAGTGGGCAATTTGTAAGTCAAAGTACTGCACTTGATGCATCTGGAAACAATACGTTAGTATTAAAAGCTTGGTGGTCAATTGGTAATCTTGTTGGTGATAATGCTAAGCTTATAGGTAATTTTAATAATTCAACTGATATACTTACAACTAGTTCCCAGATACCAGGACCAAGCTCTTCGCCTACTGTTTTAGAAGGACAGGCTAGAATTGAAATAAATCAACTTATAAGTCCAGCACCAGATGTAGATGATATACTAGCTTTTAGACAGCCAAATCCTGAATACACAGATACTTGGCCTGGTGATGCAGATCTTTTAAGTGATAAATTCGTTAGATTCGCTTACAGGTTCAAGTTTGATGATGGTGAATACTCTTTAATATCTCCTTTTACTCAACCAGCATTTATACCGAAACAAGATGGTTATTTTAATACTTTTGTAAAACAAAAAAATATAATTCCTGGAGTTACTACTAATGTAGATTCTTACAGATCAGACTTAGAAACTACTCAAGCAAGTACTATAGTGTCGTTTTTTGAAAATAAAGTTCAAGATGTTCTTATTCATATTCCAACAGAATTTCCAGTAAATACATTAAATGATAAATTAAATGTTTTAGAAATAGATATATTATACAAAGAATCAGATGGACTTGCTATTCAAGTTTTAGAAACTATAAGTGTAACAGATAGTTCTATATCATCCAACAGCAGTTCAGTTATAGAATACCGATATCAATCTAGAAAACCTTTTAAAACTTTACCAGGAAATGAGATTAGTAGAGTTTTTGATAAAGTTCCTATTAGAGCTAAATCTCTATCAGTAACAGGCGGTAGAGTTATTTATGGTAATTTTTTAAATAAGCATACACCACCTGAAAATTTAAATTTTGGAGTATCAATTAGTGATAAATCAAGACCTGCAGATGGGTCTAATCCTGGCACAGTAGGTAATATTTCTAATCTTAATTTTTCAACTATAGCATATCCAAATCATACTGTAAAACAAAACAGAAATTATCAAGTAGGTATAGTTTTATCTGATAGGTATGGCAGGCAATCTGATGTTATATTATCTTCGATAAAGAATTTTGAATTTAAACAAGTAAATGGTACTGAGGTTTTTGGTGGCTCTAGTATATATCATCCTTATAAAGAAGCAGGTGCTACGTATGAAGACTTAGGTAATGGTACTGGTGATTTTGGAAAACAAGGTGATGTAATTAACGGTGAATCTGCAATGCCTTTTTCTTGGTTTGGTGATTCAATAAAAATTTGTTTTATAGATAAAATACCTGAAACAGTTTCTTATGCTGAAGGTTACCCAGGTTTATATAAAAGCGGCGAATATACAGCTGAAACTACAGGTGTAGTTACTAACAACTCTATCCCTCTAGCGGCAAGCAATTACTTGCCATATATTGAAATTGGTGATGTGGTTAGTTTCCCAGACCAGGAAAACCTAAGGCCAGCAGTTATAATAGGTATAACAGGAGGTGCTGAATTTGGACAAACATTACAACTTTCAAAAGATGTTAATTTAGGCGAAAATGAAGAAATAAACATAAGTGGAACTGAGAATAAACTAGGTTGGTATAGTTATAAAGTGGTTGTACAACAGCAAAAACAAGAGTATTACAACGCTTATTTACCTCTTATAGTAAATGATGTTCCTGGCGGCATTGATTCTAATAGTGTCACACAAGCTTATACTACATTAATAAGTGATAATATAAATAAAATACCACCAGATTTAGGTGAAGTACAGCCAGAGCAAACTCAATTTAGAACTAGTGATGAACTTTTATATCCTAGAGTTTTAACTTCTAACTTTTCACTTAGCTATATTAAATTCATTACAAGTCCTGGCTCTACAGAAGATATTTATCTCCAAGGAGCTTATGGATTTCAATCAAGTTTAGGTTTAGAATATTTTGTTATTGATACTATTGGTAAAACAACAGATTTAGGAGTCAACACTAATGATTTAACAGCTAGTCCACCTGAGGTTATTACAACTGCACCAGGAATTTACGATGCTAAGAGTAATCCTCCAGTTGGTAGAATAAGTACTTTTTCTACGCAAGCTGGGTATTCTAGTTTTTCTAGTTTATCAAATTATCCACTTCCATCTCCGGTATTAACATCAACTCCGCGTCTAACCGGTCTTAGTCAAGCTATATCTATATTGGAAGTTGATCCACCAATGTCAAGATTAGAAATATTTTGGGAAACTTCAACAACTGGTCTGGTTGAGGAATTAAATAACGCAATTGATGCCGGGGTTAGTACAGTTGAAGTATTACCAAGCCCACCTACAGGTGGTTAATTAAAAATAAAGAATATGTCAACAATTATAGAGGTAGAATATTTTAATACTTATATTTTAAAGAACTTGCAATCAGAACGTCTTCCAGGATCAAGTGCATATCCAGGTGTTTCTTTTCCAGGCTCTTGTAGAAGAAATACTACTTTACCAAATCGATCAGGAACTAACGGGCAAAAATGGGATATTCTATTAGATCCTTCGAGAAATGTTGGTGGACCTTGGAATTGGTTTGTTGAAGAATCAAGAATAAGAGGTGGATATAACAATGTTTCAACAGATCTAGGTGTTAGGGCATATTTAGATGAGCCATTCCCAATACAACAAAAAAGAGTTAATACATTAATATACTCTGGTGTTTACAATTCTAGAACTGGAATAAATCAAACTAATGTATTTTCTGTTTCAGAATCTATAACTAGATCACTAGATCCATTGCATGGATCAATACAAAAAACTTACTCTGAAGATACAAATCTTATTGTATTTCAAGAAAACAAAATACATAGAGCATTAATAGACAAAGATACTATATATACAACTGAAAGTGGTACACAAACTCAAGCTGGTTCTAATGTTATAGGACAGTTTGTACCTTACAAAGGAGAGTACGGAATAAGTAAAAATCCAGAATCATTTGCAATATATAACTATAGGAAGTATTTTACTGACAAAAACCGTAATGCTGTAATGAGGTTATCAAACGATGGATTAACAGAAATAAGCATGTATGGTATGATGGATTATTTTAGAGACAATCTTGCTTTAATTCTTGATGAACCAACCCCTCAAACTATTTCATTGACCAAAACGTCTGGTGGGGTTGCGGGTGGAGCTATGCTTGAAGTGTCTATTCCAAGTTTAGCGGATATACCAACTGTAGGTATGGCAATACAAGATCAACCTATTGATACTTATGTAACTAATGTAGTTGTGCAAAGTATTAGTGGATCGTTATTTGCAGAAATATTGTATTCCTTACCTTTTACCTCAACCGTTCCTACTACTGTTATTTTTAAATATAATACTAAAGGAAAATTAATTGGAGGTTGGGATATACATAATAAGAATTATTTATTATCATTACAAAAAACACCTAATCAAGTTAGTTCAAGTGAAAGTTCTTATGATACTATTTCTTTTGATGAAAAAATAAATGGATGGGTAAGTTTTTTTACGTTTAAGCCTACTAATATGTTTAGTGTTTTAAATAAATTTTATAGTCTTGATCAAAAAGATTTATATTTACATTATGATGACACAACAGTAGATAATAGAGGCTTATTTTACGGAGTAAGAAGTCCATCTAATGTCACTTTTGTTATTAATCCAAGGCCTAATATACAGAAAAACTTTCAAACTATATCTTACGAAGGTAGTAATGGCTGGGAAATAACATCATATGTCTCGGGGTTTACTGGTTTTGATCCAAACCCTTCCAACCCTTCAGCATATATTCGAGATCAAGACAAAAACTATGTGGATCCAGTAACTTTAATTGGTATAAGAAGTTATGATGAAGGATTATATACTGACACTGTAACCGGACAACCTTTAAGAGCTGGATTTGACAGAAAAGAAAATAGATATGTAGCTAATTTAGTTTCTAACTCAGCTGTTAGAGCTGGAGAAGTAATATTTGGAAATCAAATGAGTGGTATAAAAGGATATTTTGCTACAATAAAAATACAAAGTGATGCAACTACTCAATTAGGAGGACCAAAAGAATTATGGTCTGCTAGTTCTAAGTATGTAGTTTCTTCTACATAAAATTAATTTAAAAAAAATATAAAAATGGGATGGTTTAAAGATGCAGTTAGTGGAGTTGGGTCATTTGTAGGCGGTGCAATTGGAGGCGATGTAGGTGATGCAATAACAGACGCTACTGACTTTAGCTCTTTTGAAGATGGTAAAAATCCTTGGGATGAAATGACACCTTGGGATACTCAGAATCAAAAAGCAATAGCAGCTAAAAAACTTGAAGATCAGTTAAAAGAAAAGGCAAAAACACTAGGTCAACAACAAGCAGAGGTTAGAAAAGTTAAAGAGCAACAGTTAAAAGATATGGTAGAGGCAAGACAAGCTATTATAAATCCAAATGACCAATTAGAAAATCAGTTTGCTGGCATGACTAATCAATATGCTAATATGACAGATAAATTTGCTGGCATGACCAATCAATATGATGGAATGACAAATCAATTTGCTGGCATGAGTAATGAAATGGCTAATCTAGGAGTAGCTACTCAAGCATCAGAATTTCAAGCTGAAGAAGCTGACATAGCTTTAGCTAATACTTTAGATACTATGAGAGCTAGTGGTGCTGGAGCTGGTGGAGCAACAGCCTTAGCTCAGGCAGCATTACAAAGTAAAAGAGGTATTTCAGCTGACTTACAAAAACAAGAAGCTGCTAATCAAAAAGCTGCTGCACAAGGTGCTCAGCAAATACAAACTCAAATAGCACAAGGTGCTACTAATATTCAAACTCAACAAGCAAGAGGAGCAGCTGAGCTTCAGGCTCAACAAGCACAAGGTGCTAATGATCTACAAATGAACATAGCAAGAGGAGCTGCTGATGTTGATAGACTTAGCCGTCAAGGAGCTACTGATGTTCAGAATCAATTTGCTGCAGGTAGACAGTTTGCTTTTAGTGTTGGTGAACAAAGACAAAATCAAGACATTGATAGATCTGCTCAACAACTAGATAATTACAATAAAAGAGTTGCAGATGCCGCAGCTCAATTACTAGCTGCTCAAACCAGTTGATGCTATAAAATAAATAAATAAAATATGAGTTATAAAAACCCATCTTACGAAGGAAGTCCATCTTTAGAAATAGAAAAACAAAATGCAAAAGAAAGATTAGATTCAGATGCTAAAAGAGAAGCGGCTAATCAAGATACCCTTAGTGGAGTAATAACTTCATTTGCTAAGTCATCAAAAAATGCTTTAGCTCCAAAACAAGCGGCTTTAGATGGTGTAAATAGATCTGTTTTAAAACAAAAACAAAATCTATACGATAAAGTTGGTTCTAAAGCTTATAAAACAAATTATGATGTATTTGACACAAAAGTTTTACAAAATGTTTCAGGTAAGATAGAAAGATATGGTAAAATTAATATGTCTATGCAAGCTGGGTTAATGAAAGATACATCTCTAGGCCAAGTAGAATTAGCTAGCATAAGATCAGAGGTAGAAACACTTGGTAAAGCTATTCCTAATATAAGGGTTATGGCTGGATTAATTGAAGATGCTGCTAATGCTCCTGTCGGTAGTGGCGAAAGATTAAGCGTAGCTGGAGCTCCGGCTTACCAATTAGATATTATTAGAAAAGTAATGGCTAATGATGAGTCTTCAAAAGATTTAATTATTTATACTGATAATAATCAAACTATTATAGAAGATCCTAATTTAATTAGAATTAATGAAAAAGGTGAAAAGGTAAAAGGTGGTATTCTTAATTTAGATGAAATGAATGAAATGATGGAATCACAAAAAGATCCTTATCTTAAATACGCTGTAAAAACAACAGGTTTTACTACAGATGCTTTTAATAATCTAGTTAAAGCAGATGATGATAAAATTAAATTTAACCCTCAGTATGTTAGCTCTATAGATGGCGGCAAAGACGAAGA
>TARA_R110000782_G_scaffold83335_2_pt1 | contig 10887 bp, 8 predicted proteins | sample TARA_R110000782 | Tara Oceans TARA_R110000782 (sample SAMEA4397859) | marine metagenome | biome: Polar Biome; feature: [SRF] surface water layer (ENVO:00010504); material: water (ENVO:00002006), including particulate matter (ENVO:01000060) such as... | depth 5 m
TCCTGAAGGTGATGAAGATACATTTGAACAAAAAATAATGGGTCATAGGTTTAGTGAAGTATCTAAACGTTATAAAACAGCCCATTCTACTGATAGTATTGATTCTAAACAAGCTATGAAAGAATTATTACCATTGGTTAATGATGTAACTATATTAGAAGGTAGCCATAAAAAAGAATTAGAAGCCTTAGCTATCAAAGTTATTCGTGAAGAATTTGATATGGGTGAAGATGTTGTTGAGATACATGCTGAATTAACAACACAAATAGATATTGAAGGGACTAGAAAAAATCCATCACCACAAAAAAGTGATATGGATTTTAAAAATCACGATGAAATGGTAAAGAGTAAAGATGAAGTTTATAAAAGAAGATTTGTAAATGCTATGATTCAAGGTGCAGCTAAAAAATGTAACCATATGTTTCATGTTGTGCATGATGAATTAGCCGATATCGACCCTAAATTAAACAATTTATATTCAAAGATGATGTCAACTGCTGATTATATGTATTATATAATCCCTAATATGGATGATGGTGTTAATGGTGGGGTTGTAAGAGTAGATTTCCCAACAAAAACCAACCCAAAGATTGTGATTCATGCACAAGCAATGGTATTCCCTGTCCTTATACATGAACTGGTTAAAGGTGTTATGGAAATTCTTTCAGCTAAAGGTTTACCTAAGGGTAAAATGGGTAAGTTTGTATTAGATAAAGCTGATTTTTTATCTGCAGAGCCTTGGGATATGAGAATAGGCCCAGCTTTATGGGGTAGGTTCACCGACATGTTTGAAGTAGATGATTTTAAATTAAAACATCATGTTTGGAGTGAGTTGGTTGAATTACCCGTAGAAGAATTTAATATTAAAATGAGAGAGATTATGAGTGGTACTAAAGAAGGTAAGAAAATAATACAAGATTTAGTTGATGTTGTAAAAAATGATTTAAGTCATGATGACTTTAACGACGCAATGGATGCTGTTGAATTAGAAACTAATGAAAGCGTTGACGCTTTCGACTGGAACGAATTAATGGATGATGATGAAGATAACGGTGAAGAAGGTTATGACGATATTGACGAATTATTTAAATAAAATATATTAAAGAGGACCCAATTGGGTCCTCTTTCTTTTTTAAAACTAGCTGTTTCTAAGGTTTTAATATATTTATATAAAAAAGAATATGTTAACATCACAAGAAATACTTAAAGAGTACACGAAAGGGTTAATTAACCCTGCATATATTATTGAAGCGTATTTGGAGACATTTGATAAAACTCAAGAAGGTTTTGTACCGTTTGAGTTATTTCCAAGACAAAAAGAAATAATTAAAGCTTATGAAAAACATAGATTTAATTTAGTAACAAAACCTAGACAAGCTGGTGTTTCTACAACAACTGCAGCTTATATGTCAGTAAAAGTAGGTTGGGCTGATAAAGATAACCCAGAAAATATTCTAATTATTGCGAATAAACAAGAACTTGCTTTTGAGTTCTTAGGTAAGATTAAAGATTTCCTTTCTCAATTACCTAGATGGGTTTGGGGTGATGAATATTATGGTAACGAAAAAAAAGAGTCTAAAACAATTTTTCTTGTTGATTCCAAAAAAGAAATAAGACTTCCTAATGGTAGTCGTGTTAAAGCTGTTGCAACATCTAAAGATGCACTTCGTGGATTTACACCTACTTATCTTATTATGGATGAGGCCGCTTATATTGATAATGGTGCTGAGGTATTTGGTGCCGCTTTAACGGCACTAGGTACTGGGGGAAAAGCTACTCTTATTTCAACACCTAAAGGTATGGATTCACTATACTATAAAACTTACGACCAAGCCAAAAACGGAAAGAATAACTTTAATATCGTTGAAATGAAATGGTATGAAGATATGCGATACAACAAAGACCTTAGATGGTTTAAAGGTGATGAAATACATGTTGAGGTTGAGTTTACATTTGATTCTTATAATAAATGGTTAGAAGAAGGTTTTAAACCAACATCAACATGGTACGAACAAATGTGTTTAGGTATGAATGGTGATGCTAAGATGATTGCTCAAGAACTTGATGTATCATTTATTGGTTCTGGTGGTAACGTTATAAACGAAGAATACATTGAGTTCCAAGAAAAAAATAATGTAATGAAACCATTATATACCGAAGGTCTTGAACAAGAAACTTGGATATGGGCGATACCAACAGAAGGACATCAATATGTTTTAGGTTGTTTACCCCCAGATGAGAAAGTATTAACCAATAATGGGTTAAAAAATATACAAGACATTGATTTAACGGATATGTTGGTTAGTGAAAATGGTGATTATGTTGGAATAATAAATAAACAAATATATCCAGTAAGTAATGAAGATATATTTGAAATAACAGTTGATAATACGTTTAGGAAAACTACGTTTACCAAAGAACATCCGTTGTTGGTTAGTAAACCAATATTAAAAAGAAATTATAATAAAGAAAATGAGTTTTATCGTTTTAATGAAAGATATTGGGAGTTTAATTTTAAGTATACTAGAACAGAAGAAGTTGAGATTGGTGATTGGGTTAAAGTACCTAATATTTATAAAAAAGAAATTGATGGTATTTTAGATGATAAATGGGTGATATCTAAAAATATCAGAAATGATTTCAATATTGATTCACCATTGAAAGATGAAGACTTTTGGTGGTTTATAGGTATGTGGTTAGGTGATGGATGGTTAGGTAAATTAAATAATAGTTATACATTATCAATTTGTTTTGACGCTAAAGACGAATATTATTTTAATAAGGTAAATGAATTAATAGTTAGGTTGTTTGATAGGTCTCCTTCATTTATTGATAGAGGAAATAATACTTTCGAATTAGTTTTTAACTCTAAATTCTTATATTATTTTATATTAGAAAATTTTGGTCAATATTCTTATGGTAAAAAAATAAGCGAATGGGTTAAATTTATACCAAATAAATTTAAAATTGAATTATTAAAAGGTTACTTAGCTAGTGATGGTTGTTGGTTGAAAACAGAGAAAAATGGTAAGGTAAATTCTAAGATAAGTTTTGTTAGTGTAAATTTAGAATTATTAGAATCATTCCAAGATATAATATTTTCATTAGGTGTTGTTTCATCACTAAATAAATTAAGAAACGCTAAAGAAGCTTATATCTTAGGTAGATTAGTGAACCAAAAAGAAACTTATAATTTATGTTTAGCTAACCAAGATAGTTTAGAATTATTGAGTTTATTAAATAATGATATTTTAGACCCTAAGTTAAATAGATTTAACCTATATGAATTTAATACAATTAATAAGAGAACAATAAAATCTTGTCATTTTAGTGAAGATAAGAATTTTATATATTTTAGAATTAAAAATATTAGTAAAAATAAATTTACTGGAAACGTTTATAATTTTGAATGTGAGACCAATACATTTATGTGTCATCACATAACAACACATAATTGTGATGTCAGTCGTGGTGATGGAGAAGACGCATCAACTATTGTTATTATTGATGTTACCACTATGGAACAAGTTATGGAGTATCAAGGTAAGATTCAACCAGATTTACTCGCACAAGTTGTTGAACAATATGGAAATTTATATAAAGCATATACAGTAGTCGATGTTACTGGTGGGATGGGTGTATCAACCGTTTTGAAGTTACTTGAATTTGAATATAAAAGACTTCACTATGATAATGCTGGTGGTAAGATTCTTTCTGCTAGACAAAGAGAATTAACATCACATGGTAAATCAGAAAAAATTCCAGGTTTCCAAGCAACCAGTGTTCGTGTCTCAATGATTTCTAATCTAGAAATGCAAATTAGAACAAATGGTGTTAAAATCCGTTCAAGTAGAATGATTTCTGAAATGAAAACATTCATATTTAAAAATGGTCGTCCTGACCATATGGAAGGATATCATGATGATTTACTTATGGCTATGGGTATGGCATTATGGGTTATTGAACATTCATTTAAAAACTTAGAAAAATTAGAAAAACAAACAAAAGCTATGTTAAGTAGTTGGGTACTTGGTGGTGCAGGTGAAAACCCAGCACTTACACCAGAAATTGGTGAAAATTTCGTATCAGCAGAGAATAGAAATAAAATCGCTACACCAAGACCTAAATTCAGCCCTGTTGTCTCAAAAAATATGCAAGACCCAACAGGTAAATATATGTGGTTATTTAGTGGTTCAAGATAAAAATCTATTTAGTTTCAAACTAAATGGGTTATAATTAATTTAAAAATTATGGCACAAAAAAATTTAACAGTATTTCAAAAATTAGGTCAAGTTTTAGGACCAGATGCTGCAACAAAAACACAAATTCAACAAACTCAAAAATATAATATTGGAAAGGGTGAAATACTTAAAACTGATAATAAAGCTGAATATGAAACAGCGAAAAAACAAGCACAACAAAGCAAATATTTAGGTCAAGTTTGGAAAAAAGTAGAAAGTGGTTTATTCCAACAATCTATGAATTATGAAACAACTCGTATTGGTTCATACGCAGATTTTGAAGCTATGGAGTTTTACCCTACAATCGCTGCAGCATTAGATGTAATGATGGAAGAATCAACAACACTTAACCCACAAGGTAAGATGATGAATATTTATTCTGACAGTAAACGTGTTAAAAGTATATTAGAAGATTTATTTTATAATAGACTTGATATCCACACAACACTTCCAATGTTTGTTAGAAATACATGTAAATACGGTGATAATTTTGTTTATATGAATATTGATGAAACACATGGTATTCTAGGTGGTAAACAAATGCCTAATTATGAGATGGAAAGAAGAGAAACTGGTTTGTTTGATATGATTTCTGGAAGAGAACTATCACACAGTGAAGAACAATCAGCTGGTGATAAAGTTAAGTTTTTTTGGAGAGGTAGAGATATTGAATTCAATTCATGGCAAATTGCACATTTCCGTTTATTAGGTGATGATAGACGTTTACCTTATGGAACATCTGTATTAGAAAAAGCTAGACGTATTTGGAAACAATTAATTTTATCTGAGGATTCTATGCTTGTTTATCGTGTTACAAGAGCACCTGAACGTAGAGTATATAAAATATTCGTTGGTAATATTGATGATGCCGATGTAGAAGCTTATGTGAACCAAATTGCTGATAGATTTAAGCGTATGCCTATTACAGACCCACAAACTGGACAAATTGACCTTAGATACAATATGATGTCTAATGACCAAGATTTCTTTATCCCAGTTAGAACAGAAGACGCACCGAACCCTATTGATGTTTTACCTGGTGCTAGTAATTTAGACCAAATTGCTGATATTGAATACTTACAAAGAAATCTATTTACAGCGTTACGTGTACCGAAACCATTTTTAGGTTTTGAAGAAGCAGCTGGTGATGGGAAAAATTTAGCCATTCAAGATATCCGTTTTGCTAGAACAATTAATCGTATCCAACAGTCAATGATTCAAGAATTTAATAAAATTGCTATTATTCATTTATATATTTTAGGTTTTGAAGATGATTTAGATAATTTTACAATTACACTTAATAACCCATCAACACAAGCGGAAATGCTTCAAGTTGAGCATACTCAAACTAAAATTACATTATTTAAAGATGCAACTAGTGATTTAGGTAATGGATTTGCAGCTATGTCTATGACACGTGCTCACAGAGAAATATTAGGTTGGTCTGATGATGAAATAAAACAAGATTTACTTGAACAACGTATGGAAAAAGCAGCTTCGGCTGAATTAGCTAATACAGCAAGTGTTATTAAACATACTGGTGTGTTTGATAACGTTGATAGACTTTATGGTGATTTTGAAGCTGCCCTTAAAGGTGGTGGACCAGCTGAAGGCGATGGTGCAGAAGCTGCTGGTGGTGGTGGCGGTGCTGGGTTTGGTGGCGGTGGTTTAGGTGGTGAAGACTTAGACTTCGGTGATGAAGAAGCAGGTGGTGAAGATATTCCATTTGGAGAAGAAGAAGCAGGTGTTGGAGAAGAGGTTCCAGCTGAGGGTGAAGAGGCACCAGTTGAGGCACCAGAAACGGTAACTGAAAAATTAGAAAGAGTTAGTAAATTATTAACAGAAGAAAAACATATTTTAGGTAAAAAATTAGAAAATAGGACTAAAAAATATCAAAATATTTATTTTAATAGACTTATGGAATCAGTTAAACCAAGAGAAGAAATTTTAAATGAAAAGACAAAAATATATGATAAAACATTAAAAATAAATGAGGATATTTCTAATATGATAAAAGGTATCGATAAAATATTAGATGAATAATCACTTTTAACAAAAATAATGATATTTATAATAAAAAAACAAAGATGCAAAATTTTGGAAAAATAAAAAATGGATTCAATGATTTACTAGTTGAAGGTATTATTACTAAAGATAGAACCAATAAAGATTTATTCGGTACATATATCAAAACTATTAAAGAAAGTGAAATTTTAAGAACACAGTTTATGGTGTATAATAATATCGAAAACAAAGTTGAATCTGACTCCTTTAGTGCGAATCTTTTTCTTAGTGAAAATCTTAGGTTATTAGAGAAATTTAAAATAGGTGATATAATTAATGAAAATAAAAAGTTAATGTCAATGTTAAAAAAAGTTAACATTGACATTAATAAAAAATACGATAAAAGATTAAGTGATTTACACGAATCTTTAGCTATGCTTATCACAATTAAAAAATCAGCAAATAACATAAATGAAATAACTGAAAATATTGGTAAGGTGATTACTTTTATCAAAGAAAATAAAACAAAAGAAATAGTTGAATCAATTGATTTACCAAATAGTCTTATTTCAAGTATTATGGTAGAAAAATATAATGAAAGATATGCTAACCTTAGTGAAGGTGAAAAAGAAATCGTTAAGTTAATGATTAAATCTACTGATGATGAGAAACAAGAAGTTTATAAAAAAATGCTTAAAGAATGTATTGATTTAATTGATACTAATCTGGTAGAGTCTGATTTAGATGGAAAAGATAAATTATTACGAGTAAAAAATAAATTACTTAATGATAAATCAGAAATAAACGAAAATTTTTTAAAACAAATATCAAAACTAGTGGATTTAAAAGCTAGTCTAGAAAATAACGATTAATTAATAACTTAATAATCATGAATAGTGTTCCAAACGATAACATAATAGAACTAAGAAGATTAACAGAAAAATTTACACAAACAGATAAAGATAATTTAGTTATTAATACTATCGAAAAAGTTGTTGAATCGTGTAAATTTGAGATTGAGATTCAAAACACATATAAAAGTAAACTTAAAGTGTACGAGTTAATGTTAACAGAAATAACAAATTTAATAGTAAAATTAAAGTAATGAACGAACAAAAAGACGTAAGAGAAGGTTGGGGAGAATATAGTAAGTTAGTTTTAAAAGAGTTAGAACGAATTGGTGATAACCAAGAAAAAATGCGTAATGATTTTGATAGCCGTTTTAACGAAATTAACCTTAAATTAGGTGAAGTTAAAACTATCGAAAGAACAGTTAATGGAAATATGTTATGGATTGACAAGGTTAACGATGTGTGGTCACCAAGTCAAATGAAAGAAGCCAAAGATGAAATATATAAACAAAAAACATTGTTGGCTGCAGGTATTGCAATCCTTACATTCCTTCAAATTGTTATCGGAATAGCGATAAGTATTTGGGGTAAAATAATAAATTAATCCAGGTTGACTTCATGAAATAAATTAACTATATTTGTATATATCAATCAACAAATATGAAAAATGGAAAAGAATTAAAGGTCACTAATTTTAAAAACTATAATATAGTTTTCGGTAGCGTTAATAATAAACACTCAAAAGCAGTTTATATAAATATATCAGCATGGGCCGACCCCAATAACAATGAAATTATTTCTTATAATAGAATCATTAAAGATATTAATAAGAAAGTTAAACAGAATTTATTCAATATATTTGATGATGGATGTGAAACAGATATTAAAAAAAATAATACGATTGTAGATTTAGATATTCGAGAATCAGGTATAAGGTATGGTAAACGAAGTTTCATGAATTGTGAAATAACATTGTTTTTAACATCAGAAATACCTGTTAATTCTGAAACCATGAAACACAAACTAGACGTAATTACAAATAAAATAATTAATTCTAGTTTTGAAAATAATAAAACTTTTAAATTTTACAAGAAAAAAATATAATTAAAACCCCTAGTCAGATGATTAGGGGTTTTTTTTGTTTATTACACATATTTATATCTATAAACAAACACTATGGATAAAGATATAAAATTACTAAAACGTGGCCAAATTGGTTATGGTGTGTTAATCGAGCATGACGCTGGTTTCATTAATCCTGATGAACCAAGAAATCAACCTTTTATTAATGAAATTAAAAAATTAGATACTGGTAATAAATTAGCTATCGTTGAACCACTTATCGTTTTCGTAGTACTACAAAAATACGGTATACTTAATCGTAATGGTAGAATTTATCCAGAACAAATACTTAAACATCAAGATAGACTTTATCAAGAAGCTATACGTGAACGTAGAGCAGTGGGTGAATTAGACCATCCAGAAACAAGTGTTGTTGCAGGAGATAGAATATCACATTTAATTACGGAAACTTGGTGGGAAAGTCATACTCTAATGGGTAAGATGGAAATATTGATGACACCTGGATTTATTAATCATGGTATTGTATCAACAAAAGGTGATGAAGTTGCTAACTTATTAAGAAATAGAATTAAGATTGGTGTATCTTCTAGGGGTGTTGGTTCATTGAAAGAAGGTAGAAATGGTGAACAAATCGTTCAAGATGATTTTGAAATTATTTGTTGGGATGTTGTTACGGCACCATCTACACCAGATGCTTGGATTGGTAGAAATATTGAGGAAATGCGTCCATACGTGGAAAATACCGAGATTAAGAAACCAATTATTAAAGAATCGTTAAATGATAAATTAGATAAATTTTTAATTGATTAATAATTTTTAATTTTATTTTAACTAAAAAATGATTTTTAAAGAAATAACACATATTTATTATCAAATGGGTTAATCCCAGATAAGAAAAATAAAAATTTAAAACAAAAAAATGGCTGATAAAAAATCAATACTTGAAGAAGCATTATTGGATATAAACAAAATCCAAGAAGCTCTAAACGCCAACACAAAAGAAATACTTCGTAGCGTTGCTAAAGAAGAAATTGATGGGGTGGTGAAAGAATCTCTTAATATGGGTAATCAACAAGAAGAGTATGTAGAAGAAGATTTAGATAATCCAGAAACAGATTTTGATATCGAAGATGGTGCTAGTGATGAACTAGGATTAGATGGTGGTGAAGAAGATGAAATGGGTATGTCTGATGAAATGGATTTAGACAGCATGGAAGACTCTGAGGAAGTGGGACCAGAAATGGAACCAGAATTAGGAATGGACGCTGATGCGTTAGGTGGAGACGACATGGACATGACTGCATCATCTGATGATGAAGTTATAGCAATTTACAAAAAATTAAGTGGTGAAGACGAAATTGAAATCGTAGGTGATGATATTCATTTAAACATTACAGAGCCTGGTGAATACGTTGTTAAAATGAACGGTGCAACTGGTGGTGGAATGGAAGATGATATGGGAACTGAAATGGATTCAGAATTAGACCTTGATGGTTTAGGTGATGAAGAAAGTGAAGACGATGTAGATTACGAAATCGAAATGGGTGATGAAGAAGGTGAAGAAGATATTGAATCTGATGAAACACCTGAATTTGAAACTAGTGAAGGTGAAGATGAAGAATCTGAAGAAGCTGGTGAAGAAGAAGAAGAAGAAGTAGAAGAACTTGACGAAACTAAATATGTTGGTGGTAAAGTTAAATACGTTGGAACTTCTCATGATAACGCTAAATTACAAACTGAAGCTCAAGCCGCTAAAAAATTAGTTTCTGAAACAATAACAAAATACAATACAATATTAACTGAAGCTAAAAAATTGAAAGCTGAGAATGAAGAATTCAGAAAAGCTTTAAAAGAATTTAGAACAAAGTTAGTGGAAACAGTAGTATTCAATTCAAATCTTACTTACGTAACAAGAATCTTGATGGAACATTCTACAACTAAAGCAGAGAAACAAAACATTATCAAAAGATTTGACGATGAAGTTTCAAACCTTAAGGAATCAAAAAATCTTTACAAATCTATCGTTAACGGATTGGACTCTAGAAAACCAATGAACGAAGCAATAGAAAGTAAATTAATCAAAGAAGTAACTACTGGTAGTTCAAAACAATTGAATGAAAGTACTGCTTATGTTGACCCTTCAACAAAAAGAATCATTGATTTGATGAAAAGAGTTGGATAAAAAATAAAAATAAAATAATAATAACAAAAAACAAAAACAAATAAATTATGTCACATTTATTAACATCTGGACAAGTTGGAAATATCGGTCTTAACCATATGAAAGCTATCCGTTTAGAAACTCAATCAAAATGGGATTCATTAGGTTTTCTTGAAGGTCTTAAAGGACACGTTAAAGAAAATATCGCTCAATTATATGAAAACCAAGCGTCTACATTATTAAGCGAATCTACTACAGCTACAAACTCAGGTTCATTCGAAACTGTTGTTTTCCCAATTGTACGTAGAGTATTCTCTAAATTACTTGCTAACGATATCGTATCGGTACAAGCTATGAATATGCCAATTGGTAAATTATTCTTCTTCGTTCCACAAACATCTTCTCGTCAAGATGGTGCTGGTAACATTGGAAACAACTATGCTGCTAATGGTGGTAATGGTGCTTATGATGAAAAATATTCTGCTCACACAGGATTAAATGGTCTTCACAATGGTGCTGCAACTGCTGCAGCTTTACCAGTTGCTTC
>TARA_R110000782_G_scaffold35367_5_pt1 | contig 10861 bp, 13 predicted proteins | sample TARA_R110000782 | Tara Oceans TARA_R110000782 (sample SAMEA4397859) | marine metagenome | biome: Polar Biome; feature: [SRF] surface water layer (ENVO:00010504); material: water (ENVO:00002006), including particulate matter (ENVO:01000060) such as... | depth 5 m
CCGCCTGCGGCACGTAGAAGCCGATACGCGTGATGATCTCGGCGTCTTCGAGCGCGGTTGCGAACATGCCGAGGAAGTAGTCGTCCGCCGTATGCGTGCCGCGGTTTGTTTCGATCACAGCATCCAGCCCCAGCACCGCTGCCGGATAGTCAGCCGCCGGGTCGTTGTTGGCAACGCTGCCGCCGAGCGTGCCGTGCTCCCGCACCTGCGGATCGCCGATGCCGCCCGCGAGGCGCGCCAGCGCCGCGATCGGGGCGCTCTTCGCAACCTCGGCGTGGCGCGTCATCGCGCCGATCCAAACACGCTCGCCCTCGCGCGATACGCCCGAAAGGCCTGGAACGCGCGCGAGATCGACGAGCGCATCGGGCGCTCGCAGGCGGGATTTCATCGCCGGAATGAGTGTGTGACCGCCGGCAAGGCAGGCGACATCGCCGCCACTGGCGAGAAGCGAGGCTGCCTCGGCAAGGTTCGCAGGTCGGTGATACGCCGTCACAGCGCCGCCGCCCCCGCGCGAATCGCCTTCACGATATTGGTGTAGCCTGTGCAGCGGCAGAGATTGCCTTCAAGGTCGTGACGGATGGTTTCCTCGTCCACGTCCGACCCGTGCCGTGCCGCGATGGCGATCCCTGCGATCACCATGCCCGGCGTGCAGAAGCCGCACTGCAACCCGTGCGCCTCGCGAAACGCCGCCTGCATAGGGTGCAGCGCCCCATCCCCGCCGAGCCCCTCGATCGTTGTCACCGCAGTGCCGTCGGCCTGCCCGGCGATCACCGTGCAGCTCTTCACCGCCTTGCCATCCATGAGCACGTTGCATGCGCCGCACTGGCTGGTGTCGCAGCCGATATGTGTGCCGGTGAGGCGCAAATGATCGCGCAGGATTTCGACGAGCAACATCGTCGGTTCCACGTCGAGTTCGCAGAGGGATCCGTTAACGGTCAGGCTGATTTTCATGGACGGGATATTAGAGGTGCGGATGCGATGCGCCAAGCCGCCCAAAACGAGAAAAGCGGCGATACCGGGGCCGTGGTATCGCCGCTCAACTCAGGGTTTTCGCCTGGAGGCAATCGGGGTCATTGACCACCGCCAGGTTGGGTCGCCGCCTTCGCCGGGGCCGTGGCTCCGGCGGCTGTCCAGAGAACAGCAAGCACCGTGCCAGAATCTCAACATGTTGATTTTATTGAGATCGAATGATTGCCCCTGTCCGCTTTCCGTCCCGGAGCGGGACAGTCTGTGCCCCGCGCGTCCCGCAATGGGACGCGCGCGTCACTCCTCGAGGCCGAGCGCCGCCTTGTAGGTATCGAGCAGCGCTTCCATTTCCTGGCGCGTGTTCTTGTCCATCTTGCGCAGGCGCACGACGGTTTTCATCGTCTTGGGGTCGAAGCCCTGGCTCTTCGCTTCGAGGTAGACATCCTTGATGTCGTCAGCGATGCCCTTCTTCTCTTCCTCAAGACGCTCGATGCGTTCGATAAAAAGACGGAGTTGTTCGACGGATACGTTGTCGGTCATGCCTGCCTCGAATCATGGATGAAGAAATCGGTCGGGGTTCGTAAGTCGCCCGCTCCAACTCCGCAAGGCGGGTTAATGTGCGTTTTTCGCGACGCTTTCGTCCATGCGGCGCATCTGCTCCGGGCTCGCCTCCGTCTGGTGCTTCGCCTTCCAGTCCGCCGGGTCCATTCCGTAGACGAGCGCCCGTGCTTCGTCCTTGCCGAGCGTCACACCGCGCGCCGCGCCCGCCTCGCGCAGCCAGTCGCCGAGGCAGTTGCGGCAGAACCCGCCGACGCCCATCAGATCGACGTTCTGCACATCGGTGCGATGCCGGAGGTGATCGACCAGCCGCCGGAACGCCGCAGCTTCCATTTCGGTCCGCACATTGTCGTCGATCGCCATCACCATCTCCTGTCTTTGCACCCACAAGCGTAACGCTCTAGGGGTATCCGCGCGCAAGCACTGCGAAGGGGTCACATGAAGATAGAGCCGCGCCGCCGCAAGGTCCGCATTCTCGCAACGCTCGGGCCAGCCTCGAGCAGCTACGAACAGATTCGCGCGCTTTATCTCGCCGGAGCGGACGCCTTCCGGCTCAACATGAGCCACGGCGGGCACGAAGGCCACACCGAGGTCGTAGGCCATATCCGCGCACTCGAACGCGAAACCGCGCGGCCGATGACGATCCTGGCCGATCTGCAGGGACCAAAAATCCGCATCGGCCGCTTCGACGCCCCCGTGGAACTGAAGAACGGCCAGCGCTTCACGCTCGACCGGAACGACACCCCGGGCAGTACGACACGCGCCTTCCTGCCGCATCCCGAGATCTTCGGCGCCACCGAGCCCGGCCACCGGCTGCTCATCGACGACGGCAAGGTGGCGCTGCGCGTCCTTGCGGTGAGCCCGGATAGAATCGAAACCGAGGTCATGGTGGGCGGGCGCCTGTCGTCCAACAAGGGCCTCAACGTCCCCGACGCAGTGGTGCCGCTCGCTGCGCTGACGGAGAAGGATCGCCGCGACCTCGATTTCGCGCTCGACGCGGGCGTCGACTGGGTGGCACTCAGCTTCGTGCAGCGCCCCGAGGACGTCGCAGAAGCGCGGACGCTCATTGGCGGGCGCGCGCAGCTTCTCGCGAAAATCGAAAAGCCGCAGGCGCTCGACCGCCTGACGGAAATTCTGGAGATCGCCGACGCGGTGATGGTCGCGCGCGGCGACCTTGGCGTAGAGATGCCGCCCGAGGCGGTGCCGATGGCACAGAAGCGCATCGTGCAGGCCGCGCGCAAGGCGGGACGTCCGGTCGTGGTCGCCACGCAGATGCTCGAATCGATGATCACCTCGCCGACACCGACGCGCGCAGAGGTGAGCGACGTCGCCAACGCCGTTTACGACGGCGCCGATGCCGTGATGCTCTCCGCCGAATCGGCGGCGGGCGCCTGGCCTGTCGAAGCCGTGCGGATGATGGACGCAATCGCGAGCGCGGTCGAAACCGATCCCGAACACGCCCGGCGCGTGCATTTCACCGAAACGCTGCTCGAACCGACGACCGCCGACGCGCTTTCCGGCGCGGCGGGGCAGATCGCCGGGACCATATCGGCGCGCGCGGTGTGCTGCTTCACAACCTCCGGCTCGACGGCACGGCGCGCCAGCCGCGAGCGGATCAACGTGCCGCTCCTGGTGCTGACGCCGAAACTTGCGACCGCGCGGCAGCTCGGCCTGCTCTGGGGCGTCCATGCGGTTCATACGCGCGATGTGAACGACTTCGAGGAGATGGTGAACAAGGCCAAGCGCATGGCGCTACGCGCGGGCGTCGCGAGCGGCGGCGACCGCATCATCATCATGGCCGGGGTTCCCTTCGGCACGCCGGGCTCGACGAACGTGCTCCACGTCGCGCGGCTTACCGGCGATGAACTGAAGGGCCGAAAATAAGCCGCTGCAAATCAATTGCCGAACGCGTGAAAACACGCGGACAGAATTGTTTCGCCCCCGTCGTTTCTATTTTGACGCTTATATGACGGCCGCCCTGTAGCCGTGCATCATCAGGCACGAATCCAGGATATTTCATCATGCGTAAACTTCATGGCGACTTGCTGCTGCTTGGCGCTGGATCAGCAGGACTTGCGCTGTTCGCGACGCCGATCCTGTTTTCTGCGCACGCTATCGCCGCGCCGCCTTGCCAGTCTCAGAGCGAGAGCCCCAGCGCCGTCAGCGCCGCCCTCGCCCGGTCCGCACTGGTGAACACGTGACCGCGATAGCCTGCCGCTTCCGCGGCGGCGATATTGTCGTCGCGATCGTCAATGAACAGCGCGCGCGCCGGGTCCACCGGAAAGCGGCGCTTCGCCAGCGCGAAAATGGCGGGATCAGGCTTCACCAGCCGCTCCTCGCCCGACACGATGATGTCGTGGAAGCGCGCGAATGCTGGCTCGGTTGACGCGAATCGCGGCCAGAATTCGTGCGAGAAGTTTGTAATGCCGTAAAGCGGCACGCCTTGGTCGGCGAGCGCGTGCACCAGCTCGATCATGCCGTCCACCGGCCCCGGCAGCGTTTCCAGCCAGCGCGGTACATAGGCCTCGATGAGGTCGCGCTCCTCCGGGAAGGCAGCGACGAGTTCGGCGGTGGTTTCGGCGGCGGGCCGCCCGGCATCGTGCTGGAAATGCCATTCCGGCGTCACGACATTGGCGCAGAACCATTCAAGCCGGTCCCGGTCCGGGATCAGCTTTTCGTAGAGGTAGCGCGGGTGCCAGTGATAAAGAACGCCGCCAACATCAAAGATGACGGCGTCGATCGCAGCTTCGGCCAGCAGCGGAAGATTCAGCAGTGAAGAATCAGCCCTGGCGCGCCTTGAAGCGGCGATTCGTCTTGTTGATCACATAGGTGCGGCCGCGGCGGCGGATGACGCGGCAATCGCGATGACGTCCCTTCAGGGACTTGAGGCTGTTCCGGATCTTCATGTTTTCCGCCTGCGAAACTGATTCTGGTGCTGTTCAAGAGCGCGCGTCCCTACGGGGCAAACCGCATGAAGTCAAGGCTTCCGGCTTGCTCGCCGCGCCGCGTGCATTACATGGGCGCCATGCTCTCCCGCTTCCGATCCCGCCCGAAACGCACAGACCGCCTGCACGAAGGCCTGCGCCTCTACGCGATCGGCGACATTCACGGCCGTCGCGACCTTCTGGACGCGCTGCTCGGCCAGATCGACGCCGATCTTGAAGGCTGGAGCGGCGATTCGGAAATCATCTTCCTCGGCGACTATGTGGATCGCGGCAACGCGTCGGCCGCGGTGCTCGACCGGCTGGCGGAGGGCCCTCCCAAGGGCCGGCGCTGGACGCTGCTCAAGGGCAACCACGAATCGATTCTCGCGCACCTCGTCAGCGGCCGGCCGCGCGAGAACGAATCGCTTTATCCCAGCTGGCTGAGGCACGGCGGGCGCGAGACGCTGGCGAGCTACGGCCTCCCCGCAGCACTCGCCTTCGGCGACGACGAGGCCGCCGCGCTCGGCGCGCTCCGCGAGGTGATGCCGCGCACGCATCTCGAACTCCTCGAATCGTTCGAACTCATGCGCCGCGAAGGCGACTATCTGTTCGTCCACGCCGGCATCCGCCCCGGCGTGCCGGTGGAGGAGCAGCGCCAGCGCGATCTTATCTGGATTCGCGAGGCGTTCCTCGAACACAAGGGCGATCACGGCTTCCACGTCGTGCATGGCCATTCAATCACGCGCGATGTCGACACGCAGGCAAACCGCACCGGCATCGACACGGGGGCGTACGCCACCGGCCGCCTCACCGCGATGGTGCTGGAAGGCGACTCGCGCCGTTTTCTCTCGACCTGAAGGCTCAGCCGCGCGCGGCGAGCTTCTCCTCCCATGCAAGCGCATGAGTCACGATTGTATCGAGGTTGCCGTTGCGCGGCTGCCAGCGGAAGGTTTCGAGAATCTTGGCATTTTCAGCTACGAGCGCGTCGGGATCGCCCGCGCGGCGCGGCTCCATGCGCCGCTCGATCTTGCGGCCCGAAACACGCTCCACCGCATCCAGCACTTCCAGCACCGAGAAGCCGCGATTGTAACCGCAGTTGAGCGTTACCGACTCCTCCGGCCGCTCCTCGAGCCAGCCGAGCGCAAGCACGTGCGCGGCAGCAAGATCGCTGACATGGATGTAGTCGCGCACCCCGGTTCCGTCGGGTGTCGCATAGTCGGTGCCGAACACGGAGATGTGCGGGCGTTTGCCGGTTGCCGCCTCGACAGCGACCTTGATGAGATGTGTCGCGCCCGCTGTCGACTGGCCGGTACGCCCGGCAGGGTCGGCGCCCGCGACGTTGAAGTAGCGCAGCGCCGCATAGTTGATCGGGTGCGCGGCCGCGACGTCCGCCAGCATGAACTCCGTCATCAGCTTCGAGGTGCCGTAGGGGTTTATCGGCACGCGCGGCGTCTCTTCGTCCACGGGCGTGTGGTCGGGGATGCCGTAGACCGCAGCGGTCGACGAGAAGATGAAGTGCTTCACGCCGTTCCTGACCGCTGATTCGATGAGCGTGCGGCTCGCGGCGGTGTTGTTGCGGTAATATTTGAGCGGATCGCTCACCGATTCGGGGACCACCACCGAACCCGCGAAGTGCATGATTGCCGCGACGCCCTGCTCCGCGACGATACGGTCCAGCAGGGACTCGTCGGCGACATTGCCTTCGTAGAAGGGCACGTCCTCCGGCACCGCCCAGCGGAACCCAGTGACGAGATTGTCGATCACCGAGACCTGATGGCCGGCATCTTTCAGTGCTAAAACGGCATGGCTGCCGATATATCCCGCGCCGCCCGTCACCAGAACCGATGCCATTCCGTCACTCCTATTTCGCGCCCTCGCCGGATAGGCGGACAGCGGCAGCCCGGCAAGCCGTTCAGGCATAAGAAAGCTGTGAAGCCGCAGGATGATGCGATAGGATTGCACAATTGTTCCAGGGGAACCGCCATGCAGAAACAGGCCCTTGCGCTCACCGCGCTCGCACTTCTCGCCGCCTGCACCACCAATCGCTTCGAAGCCGACGTCACGCGCTTCCACATGACGCAGCCTGGGCTGCGCGGCAGCGTTTATCTGGAACCACTCGACAAGGCTGCGGCAGGGACGCTCGAGTTTCAGAACTATGCGTCCGCGGTCGGCGCCGAGCTCACAGAACACGGCTTCACGGTCGCGCCGGCGCGTGACGGCGCGGAGTATATCGGCGTCCTCGCCTATGGGCAGTCCACGCGCGAAAGCGTAGGCGGCGGTTCTCCGATCACGATCGGCATCGGTGGCGGCACGTTCGGCAAGAACGTTGGCGTCGGTCTCGGCACCAGCCTCGGCATCGGCGAGAAGAAGACCAAGGAAACCGCGATCAACATGCTCGCGCTCAAGATCGAGCGCGCGTCAGACAAGAGCGTGCTTTGGGAAGGCCGCGCCGTTGCGGAAGCGGGCAGCACGACGCGCTACGGACCGCTCGCAGCGGCGATGCCCGCGCTTGCCGATGCACTTTTGCGTGACTTTCCGGGCACGTCGGGCCAAACGGTGACCTACAAATCCCAGTAAGCCCTGCCCACAGGAGTGTCATGGCCGTCACCGTTTCCGCCGCCTTCGACGGCGGCAATATCGCTGTAACGCGTGCCGAGCGCGCGGACGATATCGTGCTCACCATCCCGCGCGATCACATGTCTGAGTTCGCGCAGTGGTTCTATTTCCGCCTCTCGGGCGTGTGCGGTGAGCCATGCACCATCCGCCTCGTCGGCCTCGAAGCCTCTGCCTATCCGGGCGGCTGGCCGGACTATCGCGCGGTCGTCTCCTACGACCGCAGCGACTGGCGCCGCGCCGACACCGCCTACGACAAGGCCGCTGACGGCGGAACGCTCACCATCAGGCTGACGCCTGAGGAAGACAGCGTCTGGATCGCCTATTTCGCGCCCTACAGCATGGAACGGCACAACGACCTCGTTGCCCGCATCGGCAGGACGCCGGGCGTGATGAGCGAGGTTATCGGCAAGACGCTCGACGGGCAGGACATGGATCTGCTGACGATTGGCGATGGCCCGGTGAACCTGTGGTTTATCGCCCGCCAGCACCCCGGCGAGACGATGGCCGAATGGTGGATGGAAGGCGCGCTCGAACGCCTGATCGACCCAGCCGACCCGGTGGCGCGCGCGCTCCGCGCGAAAGCCACGCTGCGCATCGTTCCGAACATGAATCCGGACGGCTCCCGCCGTGGGCACCTGCGCACGAACGCTGTCGGCGTGAACCTCAACCGCGAATGGGCGTCGCCGTCGCTCGAACGCAGCCCCGAGGTCTTTTCTGTGCTCGCGCGCATGGACCGCGACAAGCCCGACTTCGTGCTCGACGTCCACGGCGACGAGGCGATCCCGAACAATTTCATCGCGGGCTTCGAAGGCATCCCGTCAATCACCGACGCGATGACTCAGCGGCTCGCCGCCTACATCGCGATTCTCGACCGCCTCTCGCCGGACTTCCAGACCGTTGACGGCTACGAGACCCCGGCGCCCGGCAAGGCGAACCTCACCGTCGCCACCAACGCGCTCGCGGAGCGTTTCGGCTGCCTGTCAATGACGCTTGAAATGCCGTTCAAGGACGCGAATGTGGCGCCGGACGCAGATTATGGCTGGTCGCCCGCGCGTTCGAAGGCGCTCGGGCGCGATTGCCTCGCCGCCGCGCTCGAAGTGCTTCCCCAACTCCGCTGACTTTCAGGAAATACGCAATGCCCCGTCTCGTACTGCTGCGCCACGGCCAGTCGGCCTGGAACCTTGAAAACCGCTTCACCGGCTGGTGGGACGTCGACGTCACCGAGCAAGGCGCCGCCGAAGCCCGCGCCGCCGGGCAGCTTCTCGCCGGCGCAGGTTTCGATTTCGACACCTGCTTCACCAGCCTGCAAACGCGCGCGATCAAGACGCTCAACCTCGTCCTTGAGGAAATGGGACGCCTCTGGCTACCCGTCACCAAGGACTGGCGCCTCAACGAGCGCCACTACGGCGGCCTCACCGGGCTCAACAAGCAGGAGATGATCGACAAGGTCGGCGCCGAGCAGGTTCACATCTGGCGCCGTAGCTTCGACATCCCGCCGCCCGAACTGGAAGCGGACAGCGCGTTCGACGTCTCGAGGGACCGACGCTACGCGGGCATCGCCGTGCCGCGCACCGAGAGCCTGAAGGACACGATCGCCCGCGTGCTCCCCTATTGGGACGCCTCCATCGCGCCGCGCCTCAGGGCAGGCGAACGCGTCGTCATCTCCGCGCACGGCAACAGCCTGCGCGCGCTCGTAAAGCACCTCTCCGGCATCTCGGACGATGAAATCCCCACGCTCGAAATCCCGACCGGCCAGCCGCTCGTCTACGAACTGGACGCCGACCTGAAGGAAATCGAGCGCTATTACCTGAAAGACCGCGCCTAGCGCTTGCCGAGCACAGCCCGCGCCGCCGTCACCATTGCCTCGACGCCGGTGCGGATTGTGGGTTCGGGATCGGGTGCGAACTTCGAGGAGTGGAGCGACGGCAGCTTCGTCGGATCACCGCCCGCTGCATCATAGGTCGACTGCTTGACCGCACCGACGCGAAACAGCGTGCTTTCGATGCTCTTGTCCTCGCGGTAGAACCGGCTGAAATCCTCGCCGCCCATCTCGGGTTTATAGGGCTTCACCTTGTCCGCGCCGAAGCGCGCGACGAAGGCCTCCTTGAGCACGCCGGTCTGAATCGGCGTATTGTACGTGGCAGGGGTGAACTCGTCGGCCACATTGACGACGGGCATCAACTCTTCCGGCATTCCGGCTGCGATCGCCTCTCCCCGCGCGATGCGCTTGATGCCACCGATCAGATACTGCCGGGTTTCATCCGAATAGCTTCGCACGGTGAGCTGCAGGTGCGCGCCGTCGGAAATGATGTTGTGCTTCGTGCCGGCGTTGAAGGCACCGACCGTCACCACGGCGGGTGTCTGCGGATCGAGCTCGCGGCTGATCAGTGTCTGCAGCGCGCCGACGATCCGGCTTGCGAGCACGATCGGATCCTTCGTCGTGTGCGGATAGGCACCGTGGCCGCCCTTGCCCTTCACGTCGATATCGACCGAATCGACGTTCGCCATCACGTAGCCGTCCGAGATGCCGAGCGTTCCGGCAGGCAGCGTCGCGCTGTCATGCAGGCCAATGACGTGCGCAGGCTTTGGAAAGCGCGCATAAAGCCCATCCGCCAGCATGTCGCGCGCGCCGCCACCGCGTTCCTCGGCGGGCTGCATGATGATGACGAGCGTACCTGACCATTCGGACTTCGAGGCCGCGAGCCGCCGCGCCGTGCCGATCATGCTCGTCATGTGGATATCATGGCCGCAGGCGTGCATCACGCCGGAGGTGCCGACGCCCGGAACCTGAATGGTCTTCTTGCTGGCGTAGGGCAGGCCGGTTTCCTCGGTCACGGGAAGCCCATCCATGTCCGCACGCAGCATCACCACCGGCCCGTCGCCGTTCTTAAGAACTGCGACCACACCCGTCTTGCCAACGCCCGTGGTCACCGCGAATCCCGCTTTCTTGAGCTCCGCCGCCATCCGGGTCGACGTTTCGACCTCTTCGAACGAAACCTCGGGATTGGCGTGCAGATGCTTGTAGAGCGCCACCAGATACGGCGTGTCGGCCGCGACCGCATCGGTGAGCGCATCGGCGGCGGCAGGTCCGGCGAGACACATGAAAATGGCGGCGGCAACGAAACGGCGCATCGGCTTCTCCCTGTTCGAAGGAGAACCCTAGCGGTCCCTTTGGCAAATGTCCTTTTGAAAGGCGCGCGCATCATATGGAAAGGGCCGCGCCGGAATTAATCCGACGCGGCCCACTCCTTCGGGCAGGGTGACCCGCGTGCGTTGGGGGCAGAAATCACGCGAGTCAGATGACACAACACCGCAGGCGACAAGCGGTTCCCGCCGCGCTAGGATTTCCCGCGTGAAAATTGCCTGCGAGCCTACGAGATGACCGTAACCGCCGAGAGTTTGAGCCCCATTTCGATAGCGGGCCGCCCGGCTGATTTTTCGCAGCAGCTGATGCACGACTTCAGGATGTACGGCTTCGGTGTGGTGACCGATCACGGCATCCCGGCAGCAACCATAAACGCGGCGGACGCCGCGGCGCGGCGTCTGTTCGCTCTGCCCGATGCCGTGAAGCGGCAATGGCATCTCCCCGGCACCGGCGGCGCGCGCGGCTATACGCCGTTCGGTGTCGAGGCTGCCAAGGATGCCGCAGAGGTCGACCAGAAGGAGTTCTGGCACGTCGGGCGCGAGTTCCCGCCCGGGCACCGTTATGCCGCCGATATGCCGCCGAACGTGTGGCCCGAGGTTGCCGGTTTCCGCGAAGCGGCACTTGGCATGTTCACCGCGTTCGAAACGGCGGG
>TARA_R110000782_G_scaffold4531_6_pt1 | contig 10854 bp, 18 predicted proteins | sample TARA_R110000782 | Tara Oceans TARA_R110000782 (sample SAMEA4397859) | marine metagenome | biome: Polar Biome; feature: [SRF] surface water layer (ENVO:00010504); material: water (ENVO:00002006), including particulate matter (ENVO:01000060) such as... | depth 5 m
GAGGTTTTTGATAGGCGCACATTGACGCCATTGTAGGTAAGCACCAGCCCACGTTTAAAGTGATCGGCAATTGCATCAGCTTTGATGGTTGCCTCCCCCTTGCCCGTAGATCCTGAAGCAATAATATCTATTTGATAAATGCCCGCGTGCTCGTCTAAGCCGTTTAAACCTAGACCAGCCTGTTCTGTATAAGCTGGAATCAAAGTCGGCCTTATATATAGCGTTCCTGTTGTGGGTGTAAAAGTTACATTTTCCCAAGCAGTCGGCAAGCTCAGTGAGTTAGTTCTGGCATCAAGTGCGGCTGATATATCTGTAAAAGCCGACATTTAGCTACCCCCTTTTTTGGCTTGGACTACGTTTGCTTTAACTATTTTTTCAAACTTTAAAATTTCTGCATGAAACCAACCCGCTGGCTGCTGCGTGCCACCAGTTTCAGCTATTTTTTCTGCGTAGGGAAGGTTGTTTACTAGGTATATGGAGTCTCCTAATTTAGCCTGTGACACCTTTGTTATTATTGCATCACCACCTACTTCGTTTAGGCTTACCGATGGGGAGTTGATTGTTGGCTGCCAACTACGGCTTAAAGTACCGACATCAACAGGCGTGTTCATTTTTACATTATTAAACAGCGTTATTACTGAGCCTTTAAAAACCTTCTCGTTTATTTTTTGTGTTTTTTTGTTAAATTTTTTAAGATCGGCTTTGAACGACATAAATCACCTCATCAGTAGTAAGGCCAATAGTTTCAAAACTAACAACAGTTGACACTACGTTTGAGAGCGTAACCTTGTCGTTAATAGCTGGCTTGTTGCCCGCTTGCATTAATAGCTTTTTATCGCCCGCCAAAATAGATTGACCATTAACTTGATTAACTGAAAAATCAGAGGGGTAAACTTTGGCAGTAAAGGTAGTTACATTTTGACCACTGCTTGTTCCTGTTACCGGATCAAATGTTCCTGGGCTTGTTCTGCTAAAGGTTGCTGACTCACCTTTTTCAGTTAAAAGCCTAGCAGCCGTAGTTGCAAGTTCAGAATAAAAACTCACCCTCGAGTCACCTTAAACGCTGAGCTGGTCAGTTTTGCTTCGAGCGTTACAATTTTACGGTTATACGAAAACGCCACTGAGTTATCCATATACTCAACCTCGATAACATCTACTTTTTCCTTTTTGACCGCCCTAGCTACATCGGCCAGTGGATCGTTACCACCGTCGATAGCTATAGCCACTTCACATTGAAGATCCTTAAGTAATTTAGGAATAACGTCTGATGGTGTTAAAAAATTATCAACGGTTGCATCATAGCGAGGCCACTGCATACTCTGCTCGCGTGTTTTTTTTGTGCCAATAAAGGCTAAACCCTCAACATAAATACTAGCTTTTAACAGTAAAATTGCAGCCGTTCCGCTAACTGTTACGCCCATTGATGCCGCATAAGCTGTAAAGTCAGCATCACTTATGTAAGAGTTACTGTTTGTAAGACCTGCGCCTGTTTCGACTAGTGTTGCCATTATTTATCCCTGTTATTGCTTTTCTTAACATTGCCCCCTATCGCTAGGAGGCAACATTAAAAATTACAGCTTCTTAACTCGTCCAGCATCTATCAACTCTTTTGCAAGCTCACTACTAACTTCAGCAATGTAAACTTTGCCTTCCAAGTTGAAAGGTACACCCCATAAACTCATGGAATCATAAATAACCCCGTCGTAAATGGCCTGCACTTTAACCGTTGATGGTTTGCTTTTTGAGGCAGCCATCTTAGTTATTAATACTAGTCAAACGTGCGATACCGCGACGGTTGAATGATGCAAAGTTAGAATATGACTTAACGCGAACGATAGTCTCATCTTTAGTCTCTGCTACACCTACTTGCTCAACTGCTATTCCTGCTGGAACACTTGCAGGATGTATCATTGATACGCCGACTTTTTGGCTACCATCATCAAAACAACCAGCATAAACCGAAGTCAATGCACCACCCGCAATTGCAGCTCCGTTAGCTGTTTCTACTACTGATAGATAATCGTTTTGAAAGATCGGAACACCTTCGTAAACAGACACATTACGCGTTGTGCCGTTTGGCATTGTGTAAACAATAACTTCGTTTGTGCCACCCAATGCGCGAACAGCTACTTTATAAGCACGCAAAGTTCTTGCTGGCATCATTAGCCAATCAACTTCACCATCTTTAGCTTTAACCAAGCCTAACAACTCATCTAATAACGTAAATGAAATAGGTTGACCTGCACTTGCTGTGGTAAATTGTGAAGCATCAACCAATGTTGGCAGACTGTGCATTTGTGGAGATACACCCGTACCTGTTGCCATTCCCGCTTGCAGCAAACGACCAACTGATTTGGCCTTTGAGCTAATTTCGATTGCTAATTGGTCAACACCCGCTGATGAAGATTGAGCGCCAACTAGACCATTCATTTCAGCATCACCAATTGTTGTTACTGCTGTGAAAGCGACTTGTGTGAATGTTGCAGCAGCTTTTGCAGTTATAGTCCCGCCAACAGCTAAATGCTGCGCGTTACCTAATGCGTTTTCGCGGTTAATAAGCATCGCTTGACCGTCATAACCTGTGTAAGGCATAGACATCCACATTGGATTGGTTGTGATGATATCTTCGGCAACACCTGCGACGATTTCATTGTTAATTAATTTTTTTGCTTCAGCTAGTGTTTGAGTAGCCATGTTAAATTACCTTTATAGTTTTGCTAGGCCAGATGCTATTTGTTGAACACTGGTCATTGCTGGATTATTTGGGGAATTACTGCCCCCGAGAGCGTCGCCACCAGACGACTGGTTTCCCTTGATCAAATGGGCTATTTCTCCACTAGAGCTAATTTCCGATTTAAGATCATCTAAAGACAGAGCAGTTAGCTCGCCTTGTTTATCTAGAACACGCATATCGTCACCAACCATTTTCGTCCTGGCTGTTAATCGTTGCGTTAAGTCGCTTAAAGCATAGGCGCTCACTGGGTTAAACGACACGCCGTAGTTGCTAACCTCACGTTGATGAGTAGACTTTTCAAAGCCTTGAATTGCCTCTTTTAGTGCCGCTGCTGTTGCCGCATTTTCCGCCATTAGCTTTTCCGATCTTGATTTCTCAATCGTCAAAAGTTGCTGATGGTCGTTTTCTTTTAATGCCTTTTCGCTTTGAGATTTAGCTAACAACTCAGCCTCTTCTTTAGCTTTAAGCTTAGCCTTCTTAGTCTCGCCTAATAGCTCCTCATTTTTAGCTTTAATAGCTGCAAATTCAGTTTTATTAGCCTCAATTGCCGATGCTTGTTCTTCGATAACTTTTAGCGCTTCTTCTATTTCCATCTCTAATACTCCCACGGGGAAAACAGCCACTGGCTGAATTTTTGACATAAAAAAACCGCCTAATGATTAGCGGTTTCACATTAATACTTATATTTAATTACTTGAAAGACATAGAGTTCCTTGCCTCAAGCTGATTTAAGGTTAAGACTTTACCTGTTTTATCGGTAAACCTTCCCAGCGATATCTTACCGCTTCTAAAAAGTTTTGCTCTTGTAGTCCCTAGCACTTCATTTTGTATACTTGCATCCTGTCTTTTTAACCACCCGCTATAACTTAGTTTTGATGATGCGGGTTCAAATTTATCCTTATACTGCTTAGCGGCTCTAGTCCCATCAGCATCAGAACCTAGATCATATTCAGGCTTTACCACTGCGATCCATTTACTGCGACAACCATAATGAATAGGTGGTTTTGATTGATTATCTTTTGGTTTAAATTTTTGTAAGTCTAAACCAGCGCATGTTAATGAAGTTCGTGAATCTAATGTTGAAACCCACTGCCAGCCATCTGTAATAGCCTCGTTACCCGCAAAGGCTTCCTCCATAGATACTGAGGACATGTGATTAGTGAGCGTTCTTACAAGAGCCTCCGCTTGGTGTTTAGTTCTTGTGCTGACAAGTGCGGACACTTCTTTTACAACTTGCTGACGTGTTTTACCTGTTGTTCTTCCATCTTTAATGATCTGCCCTATTCTTTTAGATTGGCTAGCAGAAAAACGCTTTGTAGCTTGGGCAACCGTGACGCTCTCAAGCTGCCCATCTATTAGCAGTTCCATTGGCCTCATTTTTATAGCTTTACTGAGCGCTTTTTTGGAAGTTGAAGCAACTACTGTAGCTGTTGTGGTTTCCAGTAAAAGGTTTTCAGCAAACTTAGCTTCCTTTACTGAAAAGGCTTCTAATGATTTTAATAAGTCAGCACCATAAAGAGTCAGCATTTCTTGGCTTATTCTTTCAACTTCTTTGCCTAAAATAACGGATCTTTCTTTTCCATACCTTGCCAGCACTTTTTTTTCTAGTAAAGTATCTAGGCGTCTAATATGCTTGTAAAGCCTTCTGGCCTCGCCTTTTGAGTAACGCTCTAATAATATCTGCCTTAATGTAACCGCATCTATCATGGCATCCCTGCTGCTCATTCAAGAGGACTTTCATCGTTAGTGTCAGAATCTATATCTTCGTTACTGCGTAGCGGATCAATCATGCCGCTATTACGGGCGTTTTCTTGTAAATCTTCTTTTGCTAAAATGCCGCGATCATAAAGCTGTATTGAGGCCATAACTTGCGTTGCATCTAAGTTTTTATCATAAAAATCATCAGAAATAGCATATTCTGGCTGCTCAGTCGTCCCCATGTAGGCGCATACCCAGGACAAAGAAAGCTCTATAGCGGATGAGGCATTTTGAACTACGTTAGTTAAGACACTATTTGTGCCGGCATGTCGTATCATAGCAGCCGTCGCGGTTTCAGCTTGCCCGCCTTGATCAACAAGCCTCGCACCAATAGCTACCATTTCTTTGAGTTTTTCTTTCATTTCTTCCGATACAGCATCATTAGCTGTTGTTTGTAACAGCGTAGCGCTGCCACCACCAGAGGTAATTAAGCCGCGCCTTGCCCCAACCTCAACACCATTAGGGTTTAGCTCTTTCCATTCATTGCTGTTGATGCTGCCAATATCAAGATGAAGCATAGGCTGGCCATGTAAAAATAACCCTTCTTCTTTATCTGCGCTGTTGCGATAGTGGCCTATATTTATTTCAGCAATATCATACAAAGGCGCATCATCGGTTGCTGGATCGTTACTATATGAACCAGCTATGACAAAAGGTATATATTTTAAGCGGCCACCTGTTGCATCACGCGGTTCTATAACTGAAACTATCTCATCTTCTCTATAAACAGTTATAGTATAAAGACCATCTTGTAACGCCAAAACGCGGTATTGAGTGGATAACTTACTTTCAAATTCATCGTTATAAACAGCATAATCTTCTTTTAATACAACCATGACTAACGTGTCTACGCCCCCGATAGCCTGTGTCTGCCAATTGATAATGGATTCAGGCAGGTATGGTTTGATGTTGGCTTTAACCTGTAAAGCTCTTACAGCAGAATCACTTAACCCTTCATCTACTGATGGATAATCAGTTAATAAGCCATATCTGCCCGTTTGTAATAAATTAGCAATTGTATTTTTTGCAAGCTGTTCAAGTGTAACGCCATCACCAGTTGCATTATCTTCAATATATGCGATCTGAGCTGGAATATTGGTGCGTGGTTGCTTCCTAAAAGCCATGCCCACCATTGAATCATTGGTTGGTTTGATCACATTTGTAAAAATAGCTCTTTGAACATAACTTTTATAACGGGTAAGAGAATCTGAACTGTTAGCGTTAGGATTTGGCAGGTAAATTTCACCCGCTTCTTTAACCGCTTTTGCACCTTTCATACAATTTCTGACAAGCGACCACTTACTTAGCGCGTAACTATATTGATGGTGTTGACTATGAACTGGCATATTAAAATCTCACGTTGATATCTATCATTGGTTTTGATATTGGCATTAAATAAGCAATAACATAAGTTGCCGCATCGGGTAAGTGATCAATATTTGATTGCTTATCTGGTACGCCATTTGCATCATAAGTTAGCTGCTCAAAACACCTAGCAGTTTCAGGGCATAAAGCGTCATTAACTCTTACTGTTTTATCTTGAAATGCCTTGTTTGCACTCATTACTCTGTCTTTTACAAGGGGATTTCTATTATTTGCGTAAACCGAAAAACCAGCCTGTTCAAGTAAGGCAATATCAGAAGTAGAAGCGTTGACACTTTTTCTGGCTCTACCCGAGGCATCTGGATAAATACTAATGTGGTGCTCTGAAAAGCGATCTTTAATTATATTAATAATTTCAGGGGTGTCATAAACGCCTTTTAATTCATCTACTGCGTGATACACCTTGCCACGTAAAACATAAATAACAGCCGACATATTGGTAACATTAAAGTCCATCCCTATATGAACAGGCTCTTTTTCAATCACGCTTGCATCGCTTCTACAATTAACACGATCATAACCGTTATAAACTGAACCTGATTTAAGGTTTACAAATTGCCCCATTAAATACGCGCTGATTAGCTCATCGGGATAAGTTTCCTTCAAACTACTTATATAGTCTGGTGGTAAAAACTTCTCATTTTCATAAGTAGAAGCTTGCACCATTGAATAGCTATCTGTTGGGTTTAGGGCAAATTTTTGATAAACAAATAAAAAGCCTTCGGGAGTAGTTGTAACTCCTATAGTGTTTTGTACGCCAGGAATGACCAGCCTTAAACGTGCGACTATTCTATTCCAAGCTTCACTGGCTTTAAGCTTAGGCAGCGTATCTATCTCATCTACTAATGCTCTAGCTATTTTAAAACCGATAATAGAGCTGGGCTTATCCATTGATCTACAAATAACAGTGCCGTAGTAAGCCTTGCCACGATAAATGTCGATTTCTTTATTGGCCAGCTTAATATCAACATTAAACCCCAATGTATAAGCGGCTTCTTCAAATGTAGGAAAGTAAATGTCCCTGATAGCTGGATAGGTAGGGGCGAAATAACCTTGTATCGTTTTAGGGTTTCGTGATGCAAATAATAGCTGGTCAACACAGACTATATAAGTTTTACCAGAACCAAGCCCGCCAATATATGCTTTAAACTTAGAGTTTAGCCTGTTAAGAAATATATCTTGAGGCCTGCTAAGCTCAAGCATTCGTTACTTTAATATCTTTAACCGCGTCGTTAACTTTAAAAGTAATATTTAAAGGTGGTGCTTCAGCATCGTTTTCTGCTTTAGCTTCTGACCATCCTGCTTGTGTTTTTAGGTAAAAGATAGCGGCTGATACATTTCCGCCTTTTGCTTGTTTAATTAAGTTACCGCCTATTGAACCTATGGCTTTTGCTTTGCCTCTTTTATAAGACCTAAAAACCTCTGGATCTCGTTTACGTATAGCGACAAAAGTTTCAGCATCAATGCCAAAATAATCAGCTATTTGTTCTTGGTTTAAAACAGCGGCTAATGTTTCTACTTCTTTTATTTGCTCTGGTGTTAGCGTTTTTTTAGGCCGCGCCATCTTGCACCGCCTTATTTGTTTGGAGCGTGTTGGTCGGTATTGCACCGCCGCTTTCTAACTGGACGCCAGAAGTTGCCTTTGTAACACGCTTGATACCTTTGTACATTCCAGCGCCCATTTCATCAATTGTTGAAAACGGCAATTCTGGAAGTGTTAATTTTTCTTTACATTTTTTATCTATAAAAAAAACATATTTTAGCTGATAACCCTCAAAAGCTTTCCAAGACCTAAACCTTTTAGACATTTTTAAGTGATGAGCTTGTATGACGTGCATAGCTTCACCAGTATCGGGGTTTACCCGTAAAGCAGTATTTTTAGCGATACCTACAAGAGAAAACCCGCTGGCTCTGTATATAGTCCCGTCGCCGCACTGAGTACCATCTGCAAAACTAATAACCCATTTTATATGGGGATAGTTTTTTTTGATAAGCCTCATTGCTATACCAATTGCCCGACTTTCGCTATTCCTGGGCAGCGCATCACTAAACGCCATCCTATTTAACTCTATAAACTCATTCCAGCCAGTGTCTTTAACAAGGTTCATTGTCCCCTTTTTATTAATGCAAGAGCCAAACTGCATAACGCCTTGGCATTTATCGCCCATAAAAACACCAAGATGAAGGGAGCTGTTTTGAACCACTTTACCACTGTAATGAAGTCGTTTTACAAGACGCCTAGCATCTGACGCGCCTATAGGTTTTATGATGATATCTTTAGCTGTTTGCATTGTTAGCCTCAAGCCACTGAGAGCAAATTAGGGCTAAAGCGTTTCCATTACTATTATCGTTTATACCTGTATCGACTACTGGGTTTGTGCGGGCTAGCATTAAAGCACTATCGACATCAGTTGCCTGCTCATCATGTAGCGTAAATGTTTTTTGTTGGAATGGCTCTTTATCACCATCAGACAGCTCAGGTAAACCAACCTCATCAATATCGCCAATGAGCAACAATAGTTCATCAGCATCAAAGCCTGTAAAGGACAGATCAAAATCTTCATCTTTTAAAGAGGCCAGTTCCAAAGCTAAAAGCTCATCGTCCCATCCCGCGTTTAACGCTAGTTTATTATCAGCAATAATATAGGCTTTACGCTGCACATTTGTAAGGCCTTGTAGTGTAATGGTTGGCACTTCTTTAAGGCTTAATTGTTTAGCGGCTTGCAATCTACCGTGGCCAGCAATAATGCCATTTTGCTCATCCAGTAGTAATGGATTAGTAAAGCCAAATTCTTTAATGCTTGCTGCAACCTGGGTTACTTGTGCTTGGCTGTGGGTTCTTGAATTGCTTATATAGGGGATAAGTTTATCTGTAGCTTGGTATTTAATTTCCAACATTTTTAACACTCCACGGGAGTTTAATGCCAAGCCACAGGCTCAGCTATTCTTTTAATAATTGCTTTTTTAATAATTTAATTTGAAGCTTGTTTTTACGGTGTGAGGACATAGCTGTGAAAATAGCTAAAGCGATGGATAATACTACCCCTATGATCGACACTATCGATTGCATAGCTGCTAAAGAAGTCGCTGCAAGAATGGTTGATGAAGCATAGGCTAGCTTAGTTTGTAGCGTAGTCATGCCCAGATCGATAATCTCTTGCAAATTCATACATCCCCACCAAAAAGAACGCCAATACTCAACCGCTTTGGTTTAAGCTGTAAGCTGAGTTGGCGGCAAAAAAAAACCCCTACCAATTGGCAGGAGCTATAAACATAATATCTAATGTTTTATGTATAACAATAAAAAAAACCGCTTAGAAATAATCCCAAGCGGCCTCTTTAAATATGGAAGTATAAATTCACTTCTCTCCTATTACTTAACCTGCTCCGACAAAAAATAAATTAAGTAATTTGAATAATAGCCCCATAAACTTGCTACCTAGTAAACTTCTTTTGTTTTGGGTTACACCCAAGCTTGGCACTATATTAACTTATATTTGCCCTGTTTTTTCTCAATCTTTGTGAATTATGTGGTTGCGATATAAACACTGCCTTACAATATGCCCTACAACCGCATCAACTCTGGTTCTTACCATTTTAACGGTAATGTTTTCCCTAGCAGATATCTCTTGAACAGTTAGGCCAAAATCGAATTTTAACCTTACTATTCGTCTAATTTGTGCGGCCATGCCCGCCATAACAGTGAAAGTGTTTTGATCGCTAAGATGCGTTTCGTAGTCACCTGTTGAGCTACCCCCCACAATTGATTGCTCAACTGACATTTTTGGATAGCCAAGATAAGGCAGCCCGTTTCTAGAGAGCCAGCAATATCGCCGTATAAGTTTAATGGCTCTAGTCTTCTCCTCCTTGCTGATATGCAAAGATTGTTGCATTGCAGTCTGCTTTGATCCTGTCGGCTGATGCCTTGGGTATGTGTCGTGTCTCGCCCTTGTCCTTGCCTTTTGCAACTGTAATGGTTTGGCCATTTCTATAAACTCCAATAAAAAATTCCACGCTATGAACAGACACATCCTTATAATGGCTGTTGCCATCAATTTGAGCTTGCATTTTTTTCTTTAATTTTTTTAAAGCCGTACTGCCTTGTCTATAAGAAAAAAGCTTTAGAGTTTGGGGGTCATAAAACACCCAAGCTTGCCCTCCACCCTGTATATCTGCGTTCACTTTTCTTACAAACTTATCCATATCTTTATTTTGCATCGGTAACAGCCTTCCCATTTATTTTTATTTTAAAGGTGTCCTTACTTTTATCTCTTTTATTCCACATAACCTGATCAAGCTTTTCTCTAACTTTACTAGTGTTTTCACGACGCCTCTCACTACCTTTGCCACTCACTTATAATGTTCTCCGCTATTTCCATTCGAGCCGATAATATCTATTCTGGATTCATTTTTTGGCCATGTCATTGGCCTGTTCTTTAGCTTTAACATGTGCGCATCACAGCAATCTAAAACTTCTGTCGTTTGCGTAAATGAATCAAAAATTCCCACCGTGTTTTCACTATTAGCCCCAACCGCTAGGCTTTGTTTTATAGCTATAAAAGAAGCTTCTGATTTAGGCCAGAAAACCACAATGTTTTCACTTCCTGCTGTAGCAAAAGCATGGTTTATTGCAACCCGAGTTTTATACTTGCTATAGCTTTTATCCACGTTTAATTTCCTCATCTAGCAGCTCTATTTTTCTGTTTATGTAGTGAGCACCTTTCAATAAATCTTCTTTTTGCTGTTCTAAGCTTTCTACTTTGTTAGCTAGGCCGTTTTTATTTTTAGGTTTTATTCTTAAAATGTATTTAATGCAGCAGCCTAAATAAAAATCTAAACCATATTCATCGATAATGTGCCAAGGCTGAATCTTATGTTTTACGTAATGATCACCGCCCACCTGTGTTTCCATTGTAGATTTCATTATGCAATCCTTATGTCTGGTTCATTTACAATCTTATCTAGCTCATAAATTAACG
>TARA_R110000782_G_scaffold30776_3_pt1 | contig 10852 bp, 9 predicted proteins | sample TARA_R110000782 | Tara Oceans TARA_R110000782 (sample SAMEA4397859) | marine metagenome | biome: Polar Biome; feature: [SRF] surface water layer (ENVO:00010504); material: water (ENVO:00002006), including particulate matter (ENVO:01000060) such as... | depth 5 m
ACGCGCGCAAATGGGCAAAATATCAATGGCGGCGATCAAGCGCGGGACAATCGGGTCTGGCGTTATTCGTTCTGTGCCTATATTTTTTGGAATTGATACTGTTAGAATAAGAAAACGGTTCGACATTCGCGGCGCTACAAATAACGCGGCGGGGCGATTGGGCCAACTATATTACAAAAATTTAAAGGCGGATGAATAATGGCGCGCAAAACGATCAGCCAACGCATCGCGCTTACTGGCGGCGACGAGATCCGCAAACAACTCCAAAAATTTGGCAACGACGGCGAAAAGGCTTTTACTGACGTCCAGGCGGCGGCGACAAAGTTAAAAGGGCCGGGCGCTGAATTCGCGCGTTCGATCGACAATGCGCTTAAAAAGGTGCGCAGTCTGGGCGAGGGCTTCGAACAAGTCGGAAAAAAAATGCGCGGCGTCGGCGTTGGCCTATCCGCTGGATTAACTGCGCCGCTTGTCGCTTTCGGGGTCAAGGCTGTCCAGGCTTACGGCGTCCAGCAAGAGGCGATCACAAAAGTTGAGGCGGCTATCAAGTCGACGGGCGGCGCGGCTGGCGTTACGTCGGAACAGCTGCAACAAATGGCCAGCGATCTGCAAAAAACCACTACTGTCGGCGACGAGGCGACGCTGGCAATGCAAGCGATTTTGCTAACTTTTACGCAAATCAAAGGCGATAAATTTGGCGAGGCCACCGTTGCTATCCTCAATATGTCGCAAGCGCTTGGCAAAGATCTGCAATCGTCCGCGACTATGGTCGGCAAGGCGCTAAACGATCCGGTCAAAGGCGTCGCGGCGCTTTCGATCGCGGGCATCCAGTTTACTGACGTTCAGCGGGCTATGATTAAAAGCCTGGTGGACGGCGGCGACGTCGCCGGCGCGCAAGCTGTTATCATCAAAGAATTGAACACCCAATACGGCGACATGGCGGCCGCGATCGCAAACACGCCGCTGGGCAAATATCAGCAAGCCATGAATTTGCTCGGCGACTCGATGGAAAAACTCGGTTTTGCCTTAACGCCTGTTATTGCTTTGGTCGCGGAGTTGGCTGTTTCTTTGGCGGGTTCGATCGAAAGCATGGTCGCGGCGTTCACCAGTCTGGATCCGGCGACGCAAAAAACGATTATGATCATGGGCGGCGTCGTCCTGGCGCTGGGGCCGGTTTTGGCGATCGTTGGCCAGGCGGTTATAGGTATCGCGGGCCTGATCTTTGCGTTTGGTTCGATCGCCGGCGCGGTTGCGCCTGTCTTTGCCGGCATTGCTGGGCTTGTCTCCGCTGTGGCTGGCGGCACAGCCGCGTTCGGCGGGTTCGGGGCAATCCTGGCAACGATTGGCGGCGTGCTGCTGTCCTGGCCTGTCCTATTGGCTGCGCTGGCGGCTTCTGTCGGTTATGCGGCCGTCGTCATTTACCAGGAATGGGACCGGATCGCCGCAACGATATCCGCGGCGCTGCAATCTGTCACTAACGCCGGGGCTGCGCTGCTGGCGTCGCTTGCCGGATCGCTTGGCTCGTTCCTGGCATTCCTGGGCGGTCTTGGCTCTGCGCTGTTGGATTTTGCGGCGGGGCTGGGTTCGCGTCTGTTGGCCGCTGTCCAGGGGGCGCTCGGCGCGCTTGTCGCATTTATTGGCGGGATCTACGGCCAGATCAGCGACAAGATCGCGGCGCTATGGGCAAGCCTGCCGACGGGCTTGACCAGTGCAGCGGAGACGATTTTCGCGGTTTTTGTTCGGATCGGCGAATTTATCGGCGACGCGCTTCAATCCGTTTCGGATCGGGTTGCCAGTTTCATCGACGGGATCAAGTCTAAGGTTCAAAGTCTCCTAAACCTGATCGGGATGGCAAAGGGCGCTGGCGACGGCGGCGGGGCAAGTTCGGGCGGCGGTTCGAGCCTTGGCCGCTATGCGACAGGCGGCGAGGTTACGGGCGGCGGCATGCGCGGGCGCGGGCGCGCTGCGGACGGCAAAATCAGGGGCGCAGGAACAGGCACAAGCGACAGCATCGTCGCGGCGGTTCGTCCTGGCACTTTTATCATGCGCTCGGCCGCTGTGCGTCATTACGGTTCGCAACTGATGGAAACCCTAAACGGCATGCGCGCGCCGTTGTCGGGCGGCGCTGGCGGCGCGGGCGGGGCCGGCGGGGCTGGCGGCAATGCGCCGGCGATCCTGGCGAGGCTTTCAAATGGCGAGTTTGCAGTTCGTCCGGAGGCGGTTCGGCACTATGGCGTTGAAATCCTCAATATGATTAACAAACTGCGCCTCCCGCGATCAAAGGCGGCTGGCGTTACGTCTGGCGGCCGCCAGGCTGGCGGTAAAATGCCGAAATTCAGCCTGGGCGGGATCCTATCGGGCGGCGCTAGACTTTCGCCGATGCCGGCGTTTGCGTCGGGCGGGATCGTCAGTCGCGCGCTGTCTGGATCTGGGCCGGCGTTGCAACGCACGATTTCGACTTTTGCGCAACAAATGCCGTCGTTCGCTACTGGCGGTTTGGTTTCTAGTGTTCCAAACTTTGATCGGTCTATTCAATCTGGCGGCCAACCGGCTTATGCAAGTTTGAGCCTGACGATCGGAACGGAACGATTTGACGGGCTGACCGCGCCAAAGGAAACGGCTGACCGGCTGATCCGACACGCGCGGACAGAGGAAGTAAAAAGTTCGGGCCGCCGGCCTGGCTGGTATCGGGGGATTTAATGACGACGTATAGAACCACAGACGGCACAAAATGGGGCGCGGGCAAGGGGCTAAACCTTACGGCGACGGAGGTTGACCTAAATTTTTGGGACGTCATCGCGCGGGTTACGTCGCTTGAGACTGACGGCGGTGCGGCCAACGGGATTTCGAATATCACGGTTGCCGGTTCGCAAATGACTATTTTTCTGGCCAACGGATCCGAGCTCGGGCCTTATACTTTGCCGCGCGCTGTCATTCAGTATCGCGGCGATTGGGCGGCCGGGGCAAGCTATAACGAATTGGACGTGGTAAGCGCGCCGGCTGACGGCGGCATTTATCTTGTGACGACGACGCACGTTGCGGCTGCGACGTTCGACGCGGAGGCGCTATCTGGCGGCGTCAGAATTTATCAATGGCTTTTCCCGACGCAAGCGACAACGATTGGCCGCTTAGACGACGTGGACACGACGACGACTGCGCCGGTTGAGGGCGATACGTTGGTTTTCAATGCGGCGCTCGGCCTTTGGGTGCCAGCTGCGCCAGCTGGCGGCGGATCGGTGATTGCGACGCTTGGCGATGTTGCTGACGTTTGGCTAAACGCGCCGCCAACTGACGGCGCTCATTTGGAGTATTCTTTCGACGGCTGGTATGAGGTTTTCCCGAAAACCACGATCGTGTCCATGGACGATTACGGCGGCGCGGCAACAGAGGGCAGCGTGCTGACTTGGGACGACACCCAACAGCGATGGGAGCCGCGTCCGACTAATTTTAATTGGACGATCGTGACAAACGCCGGGACTTCATTCAGTTTCAACTTCAACTCGGCGGGATATTTTTACAATCACACCAACGTAAACGGCGCGGCAATCTGGGGTCTTCCGGTTGACTTAGGCACTGCGTCCGACATTCCGATCGGCGGCGTGATCAGGGGTTGCAGGAATGGGACGCAACTCGTGCGGATCTTTGCCAATAATGGGGTTTTGCTTAACGGCGTCAACAATGGGGTCTGCGATCTTTTGACCAAAGACGACGAATACACAATTACAAAGATCGCCGCGAATAGTTATCGCATCGCAAAAACAACCACCGCATTAGTCACTTAAAAGGACAAAATCAAATGGCAGTCTCAACCGAATTCCTGACAATAAACGGTGCATGGTCGCCTTTGGCTACTGGATCCCTGGACGTAATGGTGCAGCTTCGATCGCCTGGCGTTATTGAAATCATCGTCGCTGAAACGTCGCCGGCTGTTGTCGCCGCGATCCAGGGAATAGTTTTGAGCGACCGGGGCGATACTGTCTTTTCAATCACTGGCCTCGCCGCGACTGATAACGTCTATGTGCGGGTGCCGTCGGGCGATACGGAGCAAGTGACCGTGATGAAGGCACCACAGCCCGTATGATCCGCGTCGGGCCGGTCAAATTCGGGCTTTCGCGACCAGCCCGAAACACGGTGCAAAAGGCGTCGAAAAAAGGCGGCAAGGTATCAAACGCGCCAGGCAAAGGCGGGCTTGGCATGGGGCCAAAATCCGACAAAGAGAAATTTCAACCTGGGCGGCCGGGGAATGTCGCTCCTGTCACTGGACAACTGGCGACATGGTGGCGGGTCGTATATATCACAAAGGATAACGACTATTTTTCTGGCTTGAATGAGCTTGATTTCGGGGGAAATGGGGGGGTCAGCGCCACGGCGTTTTCCCATTCAGACCTTGGCACAACGCCAGACGGTGCCGCTTTTGACGGGAATATATCAACCGCATGGCGTAGCAATTTCACCAGCGAAAAGGCTTTTATCGGTTGCCAATTTCCGGAGCCTGTTTCTTGCGAATACATCACGGTCAGCGCCAGCATCGCGGGCTACTTTGCGGCGGCGTTTGATGTCGAGTTTTCGCATGACGGAATAAATTGGGAGGTCTATTGGGCCTGGACAAACGTATCGCCGCTAATGGCTGCTGGCGAGGTTCGCACTTTCAATTCGGCCAATGCGGCGCAAGGTCTATTTGTCTCGAATATCAGCGGCGCGGTTTTCGTCAAGCACCCGCCGGGCGGATCAGTCTCGAATATCAGCGGCGCGGTTTTCGTCAAGCACCCGCCGGGCGGATCAGTCTCGAATATCAGCGGAGCGGTTTTCGTCAAGCGGCTCGCCAACAGGAGTTGGCGGGTCCAGATCGACGCAACTTACACAGGCGCTTATGTTGCAGTCGCGGAAATTCAGATGCGATCGACAATCGGCGGAGCTGATGAATGCAACGGCGGGCTGGCTGGATCATCGACATTTTTTGGTGCAGGGAATGAGCCGGATTTGGCATTCGACGGAGATACGAACACGCGATGGGCGTCTGGTAACGGCGCTGCATTTCCACAATGGATCGAATACAAATTTGGTGCAGATCATCCAACTTTTGCGGAAATTGCTATAATTGCGCACCCGTCGAATGTCACGACAGCAATAAAATCGTTTCGGGTTCAGCGTTGGGACGGCTTGGCTTGGTTGACAGAATTGACGGTTGTGGACGGCGCGGCTTGGACTAACGGAGAAACTCGCACATATGCGATCGTCTAAATTGAAACGGATCAAAGGATAACAGAATGCCAATTCATAAATTTTTAATCGACATAAACCAACTTGAAAACAATTCGGGGGTTCAGGGATCAGCTGACTACATTGAATTTGGCTTTTATCCGACAGCGGGGCGCGAACACTTTACTGCTCCTCCTGCCACGACTGATTTATGGATTTCGTGGTATCAAGCGTTTCAGGCGGCACAGCACAGTGGTTTTGATCACTTTCAGATCACAAATCAAGATAACGTCGCGATCATAAACGGCGGCTATCCCGGCGGTCTCAGCCCTATTGGCTTTAATGTTCAAGGGGGCGCGCGGAATACCGAAAACTTGGGGTTTGGGGCCAACAACTCGGGAACTGGTCGCTACGATATTCACATCGACACAATCGGCGGGGCGGTTGAGCTATATATCGACGGCAATCTGGTCGCGCAATGGACTGGGACATTTACGGGCGTCACGTCAATCGGCGGGGTTTCGTGGAAAACTGGCGGCAATGTTGCAAGCCCTTACGGTTGCGAGATTTATTGGGCTTTCATGGCGGACGAGGATACGCGCCCGATTTTCATAACGGAAAGTTATCCGACAGCGAATGGCGCAGTTCAAGGCTGGGCAGGTGATGAAACCATGATCGACGGCTACGTCATTGACGATGGCAATGTGATCATTTCGAACACCGCAGAACAGACGAGCGTTTTTGTGACGGGCGACCTTCCGTCCGCCTATGCGGCGGGCTATTCGGTCATGGCCTTCGGTGTCGTGGCGCGGGCGCGGGCCTTGGGCGTTGGCGGGCCTCGCAGTCTGGCGGTTGCAGCGCGGAGCGGCACGACGATAGGAAATGGCGACACAAAGGCGCTGACGACAGGCTTCGCCCCATATCAAAGCCTGATCACGCTGGATCCGAATACGGGCGCGGCTTGGACATACGCCTCGATCAACGCGGCGCAAATCGGCGTAACTTCTAAAGCGTGAAAATGAAAAGGGGCGAAAAATGGCTGATCTTGTAATCGCGGGCATCGGAATGCCGCCAGCTGCGATCAGGGGCGTGACGCAAACGCTTGAGCCAATATCGGCCTCGATGAATATGGCGCGGACGGTCAACGGATCAATGATTGATCTTTCCGCGCCAGAATTCAGAAAATATTCCTCCAAAATACAATGCGCCGACCAGATCCCGCCGGCGCTGTCTGGCGTATGGCCGGGGGCTGTCGTCACTGTTGACTGCATCGCTGATCTGTCATTTCTGACAGCAACGGGATCTGCAGAGCGGCCGATCGTGGAAAGCTGGATCGAGGGCGACTATACGATTTACCGGCCGCGGCTGTCTATGATGGTCGTCGCCTTTGATCTAAGCAAAGACGAATGGCAGGCGTCGACGGGCTGGTCTTTGGAATTGGAGGAAATTTAATGGCATGGGGTTTCGCATGGGTCGGGGTTGCTGAAACAACTTTCAACGCCGTGATGCATGATCGGGTCGACGAGCAAATCGTCGCGCTGCAAATCGATCATTCGGAGGGCGACTTTGCGATGCTGTCCCTGGAAATTAAAAACCCGCGCCGGCAAATGTTGAGCGATCCAAATATCTGGGCCTGGCTTTCGCGCGACGGCGTGCCTGTTTTTTTCGGACGGCTTGTCGCGATACCGGAGGCAATGGACGCGGAGGTCGTCAGAATTAACCTGATCGCGCGGCCGGCGGGCTACCAGGCGACAAAGATCGCGCTTGCCGACGCTTTGCGCGTCGCTCCCTGGTATGATCCTGTGTGGATCGCTGACGGGCGTGAGCAAGATCCTGACGTCGTGCTAGAGGCGCGCACGGAAATTTGGCACATCGACAGGCTGTCCCATGCGCTGACGGTTTCAAATATCATAACGGGCGAGGACGGCACGACGATCCTGGACGGCGGCGATTTCATTTATGAAAGCCTAGACATGCGATACGGTTCGCCGCCGGTTCGAAAAGTCGCGGTTGAGGCTGAGGTTTCGTGGGATCAGATCGCGGAGGGCCGCGTCGATATTTCAGATCGCCTTAACGTTTCGACATATACCGGCGAGGGGCTTGCAAGCGACTGGCCAAAGGCGGGGCAAAGGCTCGGCGGCAAATGGGAAGTGATCGAAAGCGATTTGCGCCGCGTCGACGGGACCGCGGTTGCAAGCGGTTATGGCGACGTGCAGGTCGGTTCTATGGCGTCGGGTTCTGGTTCGGAGTCAGTCTATGCGCCGCCAGTCACCGCGCGTTTTTATCGCTGGGCATTTGCTGCAAATATGGTCGTTGGCTATTCTGTCAGCCGGGATCGAAAAGAAACAATAAAATTCGAGGTTTTCGGCAACGTTCAAAACGTCTTTTCCGAGCCTGGCGACGAGGCAGAGATTTTGATATCTGTCGCGACGAAAAAAGTTGTCGCGCCGATCGACGCCGGCGGCGCTAGTCCTATCGGCGTCATGGGCAGGGCGTCATATCTGCAAACGGATCGCGGCGCGCGTTCAATCGATTATTTGATGTGCCTGGCGCGGGCCAAACTGTTAGCGCGGGCGCGGGCGATCGAAATATCTGTCGCTGTCCCGATCGAAACGGCGCTGGCGTTACGGGGCCGGGAAAATGTCACAATAAACGACCCGCGCTTACCGTCTGGAACAGGCACGGGCAAAGTCACGAATTATAGAATTGTCGCGGGCGGCGACGGCCAGCAATATGGCGAAATCACAATCGCATGCACTATCGGCACCGGCGGATCGATCACGCCGTCGATCGGGACAGCAAGCCACCACGATGATTACGCAGACGCCTATCAAGTAATGACCGGCGGGATAGTTTCGGCGGCTGGCGGCGATCTTGCCTTTGACGATATCAGCGCGGCGGCGATTGACGACGATGGCGTCGACTTTATCGGCGGCGGGATCGGGGAAGTGCCGGCGGCGACTGTTACAATAACAAATGCGGCGGCGGCGCAGGCTCCCCTCCTTGCCGGATCCTATGCCGATATAAACGCGGCGATCGAAACGCTAAACGCCAATTACACGGAAATCACGCTAAACCTTACGCCTGTCGAGGGCGGGCCTTTTCATTCCGTATTTACGCCGGCGGTTTCGGGCTTGATCGTTCCAACGACGATTGTGCTATGACGGTTGATTTTCCATGGGGCGGCGCGTCCAAATTTTCGATTATAAAACCTGACAAAACAGGGAACAATGCGACCGACGGCACAGGCGGATCCAGCGGCGGCGATTTCAGCGACGGCAAATATGGCGGCGACGGTTTCGGCGGGACAGACGCCGACGCATTCCACGAAAAATACGCAAACCTGGGCGCAAAGACTGTGCGGCTTTGGGCTGATCGGATCAATACGGTCAAGACATATAGCCTCAACGCTGTCTGGCGAAAATATGACATTTGCCGCATCACTTCCCTGGACGACGGGAGCGCTTTTATGGACGTCGCGGTGACGCGCGAGGTTTTGATCCCGATCAGATCCCAGGTGCAAAAGTATATCGGCGGCGGATCTTATGTAAAAGACCCGGAGGGTTTGCATTACCAGGACCGATTGATCCATTCCTTTGTGCATTTGACGCTTCTCCCCCCCTCCGCTGAATGGGACGTCCTCCAAGCTGGATTGATCGACGGCGAGTGGCCAAAGTATCCGAGCGAATTATTTACGCCAGGGGCTTTTGCCAGCGCTGGCGCATGGACGCAAAACTTTGGCGGGGAGCCTTGGTCGCGATGATTTTATATGACCAAATCGGGGCCGGCATTAGTCAAGATCCGCACACCCAAAATAGGGGCGAAACCCGCGCGACTGTCGCCGCGCTGTCTGCGCCTGGGCATGTCTGGGGGCGGCCGTCGGGCCGGGGGATCGGCGGCAACTTTGGCGGCTCAATTTCTGACGATTTCGGCGGCGGCGGCGGCGGCGGCGGCGGCGGATCCGGCGGCGGCGGCGGGGATAATTCAACCGTGCAAAATTGGGCTGATAATCCCTGGAACACGGTCAAACTTGTTTCGAACGAATCGCCGCGCGAATTCAAGCGGATCATCAAAGCGCAAACCAAAATCTACTCCAAAGAATACCGCGTATCGCGCGACGGGGAAAGCAACCCGTCGGATTATGTCGACATTGACCGGGTCGAGCGGCTGATGTTCTATTTTACGGAACACCCCGAAAAGGCGCGGCCGGCCGGGTTTACGCCTTCACACACGACGTTTTTTCACCTAACTTTCGCGCTTAACCGGGACGACAGAGAAGCGGAGATAGTGCCTTGAGTTGGATGCAGTCAATCTTGCCGACGGAGGTTGTTTCGCATTCAAAAGAATTCCAGGCGGCCAAGATCTCGCCGCCGGTTCGCGCGGGCTTCTATTCCTGGGGCCGCGCCTCCCGTTTCAATTTTGGCGGCGGGCCTTCGAAAGACGACGGCGGCGACGGATCCGGCGGCACTTGGATAAATCCGAATGGCGACAGGAGCCAGGACGGCGGCGGGTGGCTAAATCCGGTCGGGCCTTCGCTTGAGCCTGACGGGCCACTTCCAGACGATTTCAGCTTCGTGGCTAGTTTTTTGTCGACGCAAGAAATTTGGAAGGGGCAAGAGATTTTTCGAAAAATCAGCCTCGCCGATGAAGGCGTGGCGGGCTTGGCTGTCCCGGTCGAGGGGCTGTCGCTTGCGACTTTCGATCTGGGCGTGCGCAAGGTTGAAACCGTCGAGGTTAAACAAGTAGACGATTTGACGATCATTTACCCGACGATCGAAACCCGCCAGGAATATCTTGAGCTGGGTTTTCCGCTGATCGAGGTTTTATCGCGGGGCAATGCTGCGCCGCCTGATCGCCCATATCCGCCGATGCCGCCGGAAATCCAGGCGGCTCCAACGCTTGAAAAAACCTATGATTGGGAGCCGCGCGACTATAGCGGGGAAAGTTACGCCTTGTCGCAACCTGATATCCCGTCGACGGAGGCTGTCGTCCAGCTGGGCGCATTCCGCGTTCCAATGCGGTTCACTTCCGGTTCGGAAGTCATGCTGATGGGCTTTCTTTGGGAAAACAACGGCGGCGCTCAACTGGCGGCGGCGCAATTTTATTTTGAGGAGCCGTATCTGGGGAGCTTCGGGCTGGCCACGCGGGATGAGGTGCGAGACTTCACCAACAAATATCATGGCGCGCAATACTGGCCATGGCTGGACGAGCCGTGGTACGCGAACAAGGGGATCATAACGGCCGATCCTCCCATTCACTACAACACCGACCACTATGACGGCACGTCATATGGGGAGGCGCTCCTCAACGGGCTGGCTGCGAATCATAAAGCGGAGGTTATGCGGGCGGAGGGAATTTACAACATCGGGGACAATCAGTGGCAATACTGGTATTTAAATCTCACGAATATTTACAAAGACTGGGTGCCGGAAAATCCAGGCGATCCATTCCCGCGATTTATCAAAATTAGAATGAAGATGCACGCACCGGTCGTCCAGAATAAAAAGATCGGATCAGGACAACTCAAATACACCGTTTTTCAAAAGCCTCCTCTTTCGCCAGCGTTTCACAATATGTGGAAACGGGTGAACGCTGGTAACTATTATGTGCCGAATAGGCTCGTGGCTGGCGAATTTACTGCCGATGAGGACATGCC
>TARA_R110000782_G_scaffold7051_4_pt1 | contig 10849 bp, 21 predicted proteins | sample TARA_R110000782 | Tara Oceans TARA_R110000782 (sample SAMEA4397859) | marine metagenome | biome: Polar Biome; feature: [SRF] surface water layer (ENVO:00010504); material: water (ENVO:00002006), including particulate matter (ENVO:01000060) such as... | depth 5 m
TCTCCAAACCTCCTTCCCCGGCCCGTTGACCCCGTTTTTAGCCCCGCCACACCACCTCCTCTTCATTTTCCTGACCCTCATACCCCTTACAACGCACAAGGCCCTCTGAACGCGCTCAGAGGGCCCTTCTTCATCGCCGTTGGTTTGTGGTTTTACTTCTCGATGAAGTCGTTGGCGGTTTGCGCCCAGAGGCAGAAGGATGGTCTGGAGAGGCCGGGGCCGGAGAAGACGTCTGCTTTTGCGATTTTGCCTTTATTGAAGAGGCGGGTCAGGGCGTTTCCGGCGGTGATGCGGTCGATTTTGAGTGCTTCGGCAATTTCTGCGGTTATTGCGTATTCGGCGGGCAGGTTGCCGACATGGGCGAGGACGCGTTCATCGACGGTTGGTTGGACCACGACTTGTGCGGGGTTTTGTTCTTGCGGCGCGCGCTGTCCTTCTGGGGGTTGGATAAAGATCACGAAGAGCGGTGTATTTTCTGGATCGACTTTATTGGGCACGACGGCTCCTTCGAAGGTGTCGCCTTCGCGCAGGCCGGATGCTTTGGTGACGATGGAGTTGATGAAGGCTTGGTCGCCGGTATTGATATCGAGTGCGAAGGCGGAACCGGAAGCGATGATTTTGCTGCAATAGAATGTGCGTGTTGGGAGAGCCATGGGATGTTCCTTTGGGTTGATCAATGTTTGACGGATGTTTTTGAGTCGTTCAGTGCGGTTGCGAGTTCGGACATGATGCATGTTGCTTCGGCGAGGGTATCGACGGCATCGTCCGGGGATTTTGAGTATCTGTTGGCCATATACATGAGTGCGCCGAGGAGGCTGTGTGATGTGAGTCGATCGGGCATCATGGCGAAGGCTTGTTCCATGCTTTGGGGCATGATTTTATTGTCGGGTTCCTTCATGTGTCCTCCTTCAGAGTGTGTGTTTGCACTTGCCGCATTTCGTGCATTGCCAGCTGGTGCCGACCACCAGTGGTTGAAACCGCGTGCGCTTGAAATCATGGGAGCAAAGCCACTCCCGGAGGTTTTGCAGCAGGGTTCTCATGTCTCTTGCTCCTCGTGCATTGTGTCGGTGGCTATGGCGGCAAGGGTGTCGGCGATTGACGCGCCGATTGGCGTGTTTTTGGCCAGCCAGCACATCAGCTCTTCGCCGCCTGCTTGGTACAGGGCGTCGGTCACTGCGCCGAGCGGGACGTTATTGAACTTGAAGTGCTTGTCGTATGCCCGCCGCGCGAGGAGGCGCTGCTCTGTCATCTCTGGTCGTTTGCTCACTGGTCAGTCTCCCCATGTGCGAGTGCTGCGCGGGCGGCTTGCAATGCGTCAAAAGTGAACTTGCACCAGTGCGACACGTCGTCTTCCTCCTGCGGTAGGTGCGTTGCCTCGTAGACCATTGTGCGCAGCGCCGCCTTCAGCCGTGCGACCTCTGCCCGCAGGGTGTCGGCTATGTCGCTGCGGGTGTATTCGCCATAGTGTGTAAAATTTTCAACCCCATCGTTGTATGAATACTCTAACCACACGGCGTCATCAGTTTCCCGCTCGTAGTGTACCCATATCTTCTCTGGTGCTTCAGTCATTGGTCCGCCTCCCCATGTGCTTTCGCGGTGAAGGCTATTTCATACATATCCAGAATACGCATATCCAGAGCGTGCTTGCCGTCCTCTGAGTATTCGAACGCTAAAACGATAGAGTCCAACGCCGCCTTCAGCCGTGCCACCTCTGCCCGCAGGGTTTCGTTTTGTTTGATCAGCTCTGCGTTTTGTTCGATCAGGTCGATGACGGCTTTCTCGGCGCGTTCGAGTTCCGCGGTCCGCGCATCGGCGATATCGGTGCGTGTATATGCTACGTCGAGTCGTCCGCCGGTGCAGATCCGGTCGGTGCTTGCGCCTGCGATAAACCAGTTGGCTTTGGGGAAGACCCACATTTTCTCTGGTGCGATGGTCATTGGTCAGCCTCCCTGTGCGATTGCAGCGCATCCCCAGCTATCGTAAACATAACCTCTGAAATGCCACCGTAGTCTTTTGGGTCATACTCCCCTGTGATTAGCACAAGAGCCTCCCGCAGCCGGGCCACCTCGCCGCGCAGATCGTCTGCCGCGGTCAGCGCATCGCGGATTGCGTCGTGCATCGTCTTGCCGTTGGTGGGCGTGCCCATTCCGTCGAGCAGGTGGCGTATCTCTGTCAGGCGGTTGCTGGCGTGTCCGCCGTGCCACGAGCCGCAGTTGCAGGTCGTGATGCTGCACATTTGATACCCGGTCATCGACATGTGGCGGCGGCGTGCGCTAAGTTCGTCGGCATCGGAACCGAAGTCGCCGTAGATGAAGTTGTCTGTCGCTTTGCGTTCGGTCATCCCTCAAATCCTTGGCTGCGCATAAAGGTGAACACGGCTTCCCAACGATCTTCTTTGCTGCGGTCCATGAAGTTGTTCAGGGCATCTGCCTCTTGGTTGTGTTTTTCCGCAAGATGGGCCTCTATTTGATCGCGGTGAAAGTCGCATAATCCCGCGCCTTTGTTGTCGTGGCGTTTGCCGCACACGGTGCAATACTGGCGGCTCATTGGTCCGCCGCCTCTGCACCGCGGGCCGCGATGAATGCGTCGCGCGTTGTCGGCCACGCGGTTTCTGGGTGTGTTTCCAGAAACGCGCGCACGGTTTTGTTGAGGACTATGTTCATCGCTGATTGGAGGCGCTGTTGTTTGTGCCATTCTTCGTTCATGATTCTTGATCCGTTATGTTATGATTTATGAAGCGCGGTGCGAGCATGACGTTCCAGCCGCGTTCTTTTATGATAGTGCAGACGTAGTGATATGGGACGCCTGTCTCGGCGGCCAGTTCGTTCCGCGTCACAAGCCAGCCGCGCGGTGCGGCGTATCGCCAGATCACGAAAGCTCGGGCTTCATGGGCAAGACTTGGGCGCGGGTTGTTCATACGAGGTTTCCTTCGTCCCATCCGTAGGGGGGCGATCCTTTCACGAGGGTCCATCCTTTTGCGCGCATCTGATAGCTTTCGGGGATTTGGCCTTGTGTGGGGTTTGCGAGGTGCAGGTATTCGCCGTGGAACAGTGCCATTGCGCGGTGGCGGACCACGGCTTCGGACAGGCCGGTTTGTTTCATCACGCTGCGTGTTGTTGCGGGCCGCATGTGTCGGTGCGCGGTCGCCACGGCTTCGAGAACCAATACCGCGTCGGGGGTGCGGGCGAGGACGTCCAGATTTGTTTCTTCCTCGGACATCTGCGGAACGGGTATCATTTCGACGCTTCCATTTTGTCTTGATCCTCGTGCATGCTGTCGCGAAGGATGGCGGCAATGAACTCCACTACGGTGGCTCCGTCAGGCGTGTTTCGCGCTACCCAGTGCAGTAGATCTGGTCCGCAGGCTCTTGCCAAGCCCTGCATTGGGCCGAGTTTTATATCTGTGACGAGCGCTCTGTACCTGTATTGGTCCAAGGCTTCGAACGGGGGCAGCACTGCTGCTTTCCGGGCCAGAAAGACAACCCGGTACACGAAATGTGGTGGAAGATCGGGGTACAGCGCCTTGATTTTGTTGAGTTCCATGCCTGCCCGGACGAGTGACACGATACAGCAGCACATGTCCGTCTTTTCTTGGGGAAACAGGTTTTTTGTCTTCATGCGGTTCGCGAACAATGCGATTTTCGCGCGGTCGTGGGGCGTGATCTGTGCTATAAGGTCCATGGTTATTTTCCGTTTATTTATTTGTTAATAGTATCGCGGTCCGAGGTCTGCAGGAAGGAAGGAATGTTGCTTTCTTTCTCTGCGATTTTCTTATCCAGTTTGGCCAGTTCGCGCTGGAACACTGCCTTGAACGATTTGTTGAGGATGTCTTCCATGTCCTCGGTTGGATCTGGTTTGTTGTACACGCTTCTGCTCCTGTTGGCGTCTCCGTGAGCACCACTATGCGAGTATATGCGAGGGTGTCAATAAATAAAAAAACCCCAGACCATTTAAGTCTGGGGTTTTAGATCCAACCACGGATAAGGCATGACGGCCTACCTTGCGTATCTCCCAGATGCTCGCACATGTGTCAACGTCTATTCAATCGGCACGCTCTTTTTTGACTTGTCCTTGGCCTTGAACTGCTCGTACGCGTAGCAGAGCTGCCCGCTTATCGTGCGGCCCTCGTTCTTTGCCGTCTCTCGAACTTCCAGATACATGTCTCTGGGAACGAGTATGCTTTTCCAACGTGAGGTGTCCATAACGGTGCTCCAAATTACCCATCATCATCTACGATAATATACGAGAATATGCAAGGATGAAAGAAAACCATGCGCGGGCCGTAAATTTATGGCATGATTATCAAAATAGGAGAAGATACCATGAGTAAGGGCCTGTACGCGAACATCGCTGCGAAGAAACGCCGGATCAAAGAGGGGAGCGACGAGAAGATGCGCAAACCCGGCACCAAGGGTGCGCCGACGGCCGCCGCCTTCAAAGCATCTGCCAAGACCGCCAAGAAGACCAAATAAAAAGCCCCGCCATAGGAAGGTTCAGAAACGATGGCGGGGCAAGTTTGGGACGAGGCAGTTAAGCCTCTTTAGCTTCGCCCCAAGAGGGGCCTATGTCAATGTCGCATTTGTTTGGAATGCACAACGGCACCGCCGAGGACATAATTCCGGATATTGTCCGGGCCTCCTCAAGCGAGGACACGCTGAAGGTAAGCTCGTCGTGCACCTGCAGCATCGGAATGTATCCCGCCTTGCAGCAGTCCAGCCACGCCTTCTTGGTCATGTCCGCCGCCGACGCTTGGATCAGGCGGTTCAACGACTTGTACGTCATCGCGCGCTTCAACCGCGTCGTTGGTCCGTAGGCCGCGATCGCTTCTTCGCGCTTCATGGCCTTGTTCATGCCGAACGCTGCGGGTTCCCACGAGTCGAATCGGCATTTGCGGCCGAGGATGGACCGAATGCTGCCCGAGGACCGCGGGTCTTCCAGTCTTTCCTGCACGCCGCGGCCCAGTTCCTTCAGGAATGGCAGGGTGCTGTTGAATTGCGAGATCACAGCCTTGGCTTCGTCGACGGAGATGTCGAGGTCTTCGGCCATCTTAGCTGCGCCCATGCCGTAGATGATGCCCAGACCGACCGTCTTGGCCTGTTTGCGGGGCAGGTTTGTCATGTCTGCAACCATTGTGTGGAAGTCGGTCTCAGGATCGGTGATGTAGGCGTGGACGATCTCTTTGACGCCCGCCAGCTCGCGCCCGGTGCTCTTACCATAGGCCTGCGCGTAATGGACCGCGAGCCGCGGTTCTTGCTGCGAGAAGTCGACGGACGCCCACTGCTTGTCTTCGTCTGGGAGGAAGAGACTGCGGATCATGGGCCCGAGGATTGGATCACGGGACGGGATTTGCTGCAGGTTGGGGTTGGACATCGAGATGCGGCCGGAGACGGTTCCGCCATCGTCGGATCGGATCTGGTTGATGTGGCCATGGATGCGGCCGTCTTTGCCCACGTGGCGCAGGATGCCGTCGATGAACGTGCCATTGATCTTGTTGTACTGCCGCGCGGACGCGATGGCTTTGGCCAGCGGGTGTGGATGCTCGGCGAGGAACCCTTTTGTGAACGACGGCGCGCCCTTCTCTGTGCGGGGATAGGCAATGTTGAGCTCGTCGAACGCTTTTGAGATGGATGCGGCGGCCCAGATGTCGACGTTTCTGCCGACCATCTCTTTGATCTTCGCGGTCATCTCTTTCTCGCGCTTCATCACTTCCTGCTTTGACCGCTCCGCGCGATTGATATCGACGCGCACGCCGCGCCGGGTCATCTCGACGAGGTACGGCAGCAGCTCTGTTTCCAGCTCCCAGATGTCTTGGACGCCTTCCGTGCCCTTGAGCACCTTGAAGTGGTTCCACAGGTCCAAGGTCAGCGTTGCGTCCATCTCGGCATACTGGCCCACGTACATGGCGGGCAGCTTCCACATCTCGGCTTTTGGGTCGACGCCAAAGGAGCGCGCGGCTTCGATCAGGCCCTTTTCGCTTTTGACTTTCCCGAGATAATCGTACCCCAGAGCGTTCAGGCTGTAGCTGAAGCGGTTCTCGTCCAAGAGGTTTGCTGTCACCATCGTGTCGATGACGCGCCCTTTGACTTCAAAGCCCTCCGCGCGCAGCCATCCGAGGTCGTACTGTGCGTTGTGCATGATCTTGTCGGCGGGGCAGGCGAGCTGCTTTGTCAGCCACCGGCGCACGAGCTTCTCGTCAAGGTTTCCGCCACCTTGGTGTTTGACTGGCAGATACCCCGACCAGAAGGACGTGGCCACGGCGTAGCCAATGACTTCGCCGTCCTTTGTTGGCCAGCCCGGACCCTTTGCTTTGAGGTGCGGGTCGCGCGTCTCGACGTCGATCGCTATTTCTGTGGCCCCGGTGAGATCGGGCAGCTCGCTCGGCGGCACCCACTCAGGGTTATTCAGAAACGATGGAATCTGCAGCTTGTTTACCATGTCACTTGTCCTTTTTCGGCCGGTCATCCGTCCCGACGTTGCGCTCTTCATAGGCTATCAAGAAAGCAATACAGCAACCCGCGTGCCAAAGGTGCGGTCGGCCAGACTCTTCGTCCAACTTTTGTCCGCGCCACCACGCCCACATGTGGCGCATCAGTGCTCCGTACACCCTGCCCCACGACATTCCTGCCTCCCAATTGCGGGCGGCATACTTATCTGCCCCGAATGTCAGGATATCTCCCACGCCGAACAGCAGCTCGGGCGGGATCAGTTCCATGCGAACTTTTCCTGTATCATCCTTGTGGCCGCCAATGGCCAGCAGTTCTTCCCGGTCCGGGACCCGGCTCTTAGCGGACATGAGTCGTGACCCCTGCTTCTTTGAACATGATGTCGGACAGGGCCATATCTGCTCCCCACCGGGTGACAAAGTAATCGTTCGGCGTTGGCCAGCACACGTGCGTTATCCCCCGCTGAATGATCTGCGCTGCGCATTGTGTGCAGCAGGGATGGGTGCAGAACAATGTCGCTCCCTCCACAGATCCTGTCGTGAAGCTCAGCGCATTCACTTCAGCGTGCAGGATCATTTTGTACTTGGTCTCACGATCTTCCAAACGGGCCACCGTGTCGGCCACGCCGCGCGGCAATCCGTTATAGCCAACAGAGAGCAGGCGTTTCTTGTCGTCGAATATCGCCGCACCAACCTTGGTGCTCGGGTCTTTGCTGAGCGTTGACATGAGCCGCGCCACGCCGGTGGCCCAGTCCCACATACGGGGTTCTTCAAAATTAAATGTCATAGCATCTCTCCACGTCTTCGGGTTCCATCAGGTACAGGTTTTGTTTTGTTCGGGTAACGCCCACATAGAATACGCGGTGCGTGTCATCTGGATTGCGGTCCATCTCTTCCGTAGCAGCAGAACTCAGGTCCGTGAACAGCACAACGTTGTCCGCCTCCCCTCCCTTTGCGCCGTGGATCGTGGACAGAGAAATACGGGGCGTCCCATTGAAGCGCTCGCCGCGCCGCAGCAGGGCGGTGATGTACACGCGATCGCTCTCTGGCAAACGATTCAGTGCTTCGGACCAGATCATGTCCTCCGGCGCGAGCAGGCCATGGCTGTGGCGCAGCTGTTCCATGGAAAGGATGTCTTCGCCCTGTATTCCGGGAAGGGTCTTGAAGCCCCGCAAAACGCGGTCTCCGATCGACATGTAACTGTACACGGCCCTTGCTGTGTCGCCGTTGACCACCTGCCCCTTACGGAGCTGCTCCCAACCGTTGACGGCGCTGCTGACCTTTTCGGAGATGGACCGCGCGCCGCGATAGGTGAACAGCAGGCCGCTCGATTTCATTTCCTGCGCCACGGGCTGTAATTGGTATCCCGCCTGCGATAAAATCAGCCACGAGCCTTGCGACATGTCGATCTCGCTGATAGAGGTGACACGCGCCACATGGCCTCGCTCTTTTTTCGGCTCATAATGCTTGGGAAAACGGCGCGCTATGCGGCGCACGACCCTCTCCGCTATCTCGTGCACGTCCCTTGGTATCCGGTGTGACTGGGACAGCGTCTCCGCGCCTCCGGGCAGGTTGATGAAATGGTCGACGTCCGCCCCTGCCCACCTGTAGATAGCTTGATCGTCATCCCCGGCGGCATACATGCGCTTTGATCTCTGGTCCAACACGTGGGCGATGTCCCACTGCAACGGGCTCAGGTCCTGCGCCTCGTCCACAAAGCACAGATCGAACTCGGGGCAGTATGCCGCCCCATCCTTCACAAACATTTCGAGCATGTCCGTGAAGTCGTACAGGTTGAAGCGCTGCTTATAGGCGGTCAGGGACTTGTCGATGTATGAAACCGTGTTCCAATCGACCTCAATGTTGCTCTCGTTGTATTGCTGCCGCAGCCCAACCTTCCGCAGTCGCGCGAGGTTGATCAATCCAAGGACGGGGTCTTTGCTTGTCGCCATGCTGGACAGATCTTCCTCAAAGTCTGGAACTTTCTTGTCCCCGATCTCAATGCCGGTGACGTGGCTGATCTCTTTGTAATGCTCGGGCTGCATGATCTGCGTCTGCCGGATATCGGACAGAGAAAGGGCGAGGCTGTGGATCGTGCGGAAGTATGTCAGGTCCTTCTTTGGGTCCAGACCAAACCGCTCTGCCGCGCGCTCTTTGGCTTCGGTTGCGGCCTTGCGGGTGAACGCCAGAAAGGCAATTCTACTTGGAGCGATTCCGGATGTAAGAGCGTCGTCCACCATGTTTAGAAGCGTCGTTGTCTTCCCTGTTCCGGGCGGCCCAAATATTCGAAACATCCTCGTCGATCTCCATAATCGCATCCATCAATCCCACGAGGCATGCGGGACCAAAACCCACCTGATTCAGCAGGACCCTGTGCGTATAATTTTCTACAAACTTAGCGACAGTCATGTTCAAGCACCGCAACCGCTTCAGAATGTTTAGTGTTCGGCGGTCCACGTTGAGGTACTTCATCTTGGCCCGCGCCTTGCGCTGATGGGCGAAGGTTAGGTCCGCGCGCAGGGACAGAATGGCGTCCCCCTCTTGGCAAATCTGCCGGACACGCTCGCGCGTCAGATCATACTGCAGGCCTATCCAATTCAGTCGACGTTTCTCCTCTCGAGACATCTTATGGATCTGCCAATTACGCTCGCGCACGCTCTCGTTAAAGTCGACGTGTCGGTTATGGAACTGAGAATAGGTCAAAACGGGCTCTTCTCTTGGTTGCCGAATTTAGGTGCGCTGAAGTCCATGTCGGCGCGCTCAAATGCAGGGATCTGCCAAACGCGTACGGCGCGGCCTTTGATTTTGAGAATCTTGCTGTCGCCATTGATGTCCCGCAGCCGCTGAGCAATCTTGTGGCTTTTGTAGTCGAAAAACTTGTTCTTGCGCAGGAAGGCCTCAAAGTCTTTCAGGCGGAAGAAGGTCATGTTCTGCTCTTCATCTGTCCAAGGGCGGCGCAGCAGGATCTCTTCTCTGTCCTGCGCTTGCTGGAGGTGTCTGCAGAACTCTTCGAGGTAATCATAGAACTGTCCGCTGGTGCTGGCATCCTGCGCCACTTCGATGATCGCGCTGTCGTTGTCCCGCATTTCAGACATCAGGGTGCTGATACGCCCTTCCCACTGCACCTTGGCCACGGACCGCGGCATGAAGTTCAACTGCTCCATGCACGCTTTTTGGAACGCGAGCTGGTTCATCAGTGCTTCGGTGTCCATTTCCAGCGGCTCACCGTTGACGTCCATAAACCAGACCGGCGGCGTGGAGTTGTACTTGCGCAGGTTTGCGATCGTGGCCCCGGCCACTGCCGCGCCAACGCCGAACTTCCGTGTACGGCACAGCTCTTTGTTGCAGTGCGCGTTTATGGGGGAGTCGTTGCACTTGTAGACATAATCTTTGCGTTGAACCTGCTTGGCCACAACATTGACCTCGGGCAGCGGCAGTGGCGGCACCAGATAGTCCATGTTGAACCGGAGGATTTCCGACTCCCAGCTGTCGGGATATGCCTTGCGCAGGTAGACGCCAATGTTGAACAGGCCGTTGTTGCGGCCGCCTTCGCTGAGCTTTGCGTTGCACAGGATCTGCAGGCACGGCGGTCCGTCCGACAGGAGCTGCTTCTCAGTTCCGCGTTGTGTCTGCAGGCCGACGATCTGCTCGGGCGTCTGAACGTGCGTCTCGTACAGGCCAAAGAACTCTTCCAGCGTGGCAGAGGTGCCGTCATCAAGGAACGCGTACCGGAGGCCGTTCTCTGCGTCGTAAAAAGGCAGGTTTAGAAAGTTGCCAACGTCGCCCCTCTCCAGATTCAGCTTGATCTGTTTCGGGAACAGCTCGCTTTCGCCATAACCAAGTGCTGCCGCGATCTGACGCAGCGCCCTTTGCATGTCCTTGGCCGCAACCCATGTTTTGGAAAACAGAAAGCAGTGCGCGCCGCCGGACTTCGACCGGCACACGACGAGCGGGAGCTTCAGGGCCCGGATCTTGTTGATCAAAACCTTGTGGTCGAGGGGGTACTGGTCAATGTCGACGCAGCCCCACTTGCACATGTTGTCTGCGTTAATCGGAATGATGCCGATGCCAATGCCCTGACCGGACAGGTGGCCTTCCCAAAGCTTCAAGGTCCGTGGTTCGCGAATGATCCCGCCCTTGCCCTTGTTCTTGCCATTGGCTTCGCGGGTCTCGATTTTGTAATAACCGTACGCTTCTTGTAGGCCGTCAAAGATGGCCATAAATTTATCGAGTGACATTTATTTCTCCGCCTGAGTGGTTGACGGGGCTTTGCGCCCCGTCAGTTTTATATCAAAACGGGATATCGTCGTTGTAGTTACCGCCGCCACCGCGGGTCTGCGCTTCTTCACTTACGTGCTTCACGACCACTTCTCCGGCCAAGATCGAGGCGGAGAACTCTTTCGCTCTG
>TARA_R110000782_G_scaffold33586_1_pt1 | contig 10785 bp, 11 predicted proteins | sample TARA_R110000782 | Tara Oceans TARA_R110000782 (sample SAMEA4397859) | marine metagenome | biome: Polar Biome; feature: [SRF] surface water layer (ENVO:00010504); material: water (ENVO:00002006), including particulate matter (ENVO:01000060) such as... | depth 5 m
ATCGATATACCAGATCTCATCTTCAAACTTTGCAGTAGAGTCAGCTGTTGCATTGCCGCCAGAAAAGTTGCTTCCGTCTAAAAACTTCTTGCATGTCCTGATCCGTGTGACCTTTGCTTTCAAGGGGTTGTAAAGAACAATCAAAGACGAAATGGCGCTATTGGCATTGGCAATTTTCATTGAGGGACGAGGCAGAACGCCTTTATTCGTCATCTCAAAGCCATCAACTTCAATCGGGTACGCAGCGTAAGTAATGTTGTTAAATACAATGTCTGCACTTAGTTCGTTGGTTCCAGCGTGATAATAAAACGTCTGATCAACTCCGTTTACGGCAGCAGTCAACTTAAGCTGAAACAGCTCGATAATCGCTGATGGTTCAAGCGACTGAAGCTGTTCTTGAATCGATTGTGGAGTACTCATGCTTCAAATACCTGTTCAAACGTGGCCGTGATTGTAAAGCGCAAGCCCACTGGCAACGCTTTTGACCATTGGCTGCAAATCCATTTATAACTGCTTGCTTCGTCTGGCGGCGACCAATCAAACGACTCTTGCCCTCCACGGGCTTCTAGAAAATCTTCAATTGTGTCTGCGTCAGTAGCTTCTAAATATTTCCAAGTCAAGCTCCACCCTTTTGGATCTTGATTGATTCCAAAAACAGTGCGCTGACTGTAGCCAGACCCAAATTCCGCAATGCGAACTTTAGGTTGTGCTTGTTTGCTTGCGCCGTAGTCCGGCGAGATGTCAGGGAAAGTAGCCATTAGCGTGCGAGAAGCCCTCCAGGTCGTTGCTGTTTAATCAATTCAGCTTGAACAGCTGCACCAATTGCAGAGCCAAGCTGTTTAGCACCTTGGTCATCACCTTCAGCTTTTGTGCCGCTTGCGTCAACATTAACAACAACGCTGCCAACGCCTGCCCCCTGCGCTTCAACGCCTAAGCGCCCGCCAGCGCCGCGACGTAAAGGCATAATGGCTTCTGGGCCGGCCTCGCCCATAAGCCCCGCGCCGTTTGCCATTGGGAACATGGTCGGTTTGTTGACAATGCCGCCGTAAGCAAAAGGAACAATTTTATTTTGGGCAAAAACGCCACCTTTGGCAAAGCCAAAACTTTTAGTTAAATCAAACGGGCTTGAATTAGCAACACCCAAAGAAGTGCCCCCAAAACTTAACGGGTTACTCGCAAAAGTAGAAGGCCCCAGCAAACTTCCAAATAAACTTACTAATTGTTGAGTTATAGCGTTTTGCAAAATGCCCATTGCCATGTCCATAAACGAATTAGCAATGTTTTGGAACATATCGGCAAAAGCTTGTTGCATTGTTTTAGTGCCATCGACCAAACCGCGAACCGAATCAGCAAACGCGCCAGACACAACGTCTGCAATCTCCTCTAGCTTTTCTTTTTGTTTTGTATAGGCTTCGTTTACAACCGTTATTCCTTCAGCTTGTTGGCCCCAAACGTTGTAAAAATCGTTCAAAATGTAACTAAAATTTTCGTATTCACTTTTTAATTCTTTTATTTCTTTTGTGCTTTTCTTAATTGCTTTCTTTCGGGAATCTCCCCCAACCACGTCACCAATCTCAAATTCCCGGCGACCAGTTCTCCGCCCGTAGCCTTCAGGCGCAGCAGATCTACCGAAAAGAACTTTTCCTTGCGCTGCTATGTCTTCAAAAAATTGCGCTTGGGTGTCAGCTAAGCCAACTTTTGCTACGTCAAAAGCCTGTCCAAATTGTCCTTGGCCAACTAATTGGGCAATCTTTACAAGATCAGACAAAGTTCTTGTAAAAAATTGCATAGACTGAACTAAGCCTAAGACCACAGAAGCAATTCCGCGGATGCCTACCTCAATAACCTTAAACAACGGTCCAAAATCCGCTTCACTGCCAAGAATGTCGCCAAACGCCTCCATGATTGAATTTAAGGCAGGAAGCAAAGCATCTGTTAACTGCATCCTAAACCCTTCAAATCCAATCTGTAGAGTTGTTATTTGATCGTTAAAGTATTCAGAGTTTTGAGCAAAGTCTTCGCTTACTTTAAAGTTAAATTTGTCAAGAGCTTCACTGCCTCCGTTGAGCAGCGTTATCATGTCTGCTCCAGACTTGCCAAAAATATCCATAGCCAAAGCGGCTTTTTCTGGGCCGTCAGGAAGTGTTGCAAATTTATCTGCAATCTCCCCTAGCAATTTGTCAGAAGCTTTTATGCTTCCGTCTGTTGCTTTCACCTGGACGCCAAGCTTGTTGTATGCGTCGGCATAAGTAGCCACGCCATCCGCTGCTTCTATCTGTGTGCGCGCAAAAGTTTTTAAACCAGTTGTTAATTGCTTTTGCGAAACGTCCGCAAGTTTTCCGGCGTTGACATAAGCCTGCAATTGATTTGCCGCTATACCAGTTCTAACCTCAAGCTTTCCAAACGCATCCGCAGCGTCGATGCTGCTTTTCACAAATGCAGTCATGCCTCCAATCGCAGCTGCTGCGAAAAGACCTTTAAACGCAAAACTTAATCCTTTGACGGAATTGCCTAGGTTTTTGACCTTGCCTTGCACCCCTTGCATGGAATTGCCAAGGCGCTTGATATTGTTTTCCCCTTTAACGTTGGCGTTAATCAGAACCCCAAATTTTGCAGTCATGTCATTGGCCTCCCTTGTTTAACAACCGCACCGCTTCCGCTTCCATGATTTGCAAATCCATCAAAACAGCGGCTGGGTTTTCCACTTCATACAGTCTAAACAGCCACTGGACGGCTGTATAGTCCAACCCGCAAACGCCTGCCATTGTCGTGCGCCATTGCGTTTGACAACGCAAAAACATTTCAACAGCCGACCAGTTGTCTTCCCAAACCTCAAAATCATCAGGCAATTTGGGTCTAGGCAACGCAATGCCAAACGCAGCAGCATCAGTCAGCAATTGACTTTGATCAACAGGACCGCTAAGCCAATGCTCAACGGCCTCTGTTAGTTTTTTCTCTTTGCTCCTTTCTTACTGTCTAGGTAGGCAGAAGCGATTGTGCTGGCAAGCATTGGCACATCTAGCAATTCGTCCCGCTTAGTGACGCTGTAAGGAAGTTCAGTGCCATCCTCGTCTTCAATACCCGCCCAGCCTGTAATTACTTCGCGGGCGATCTCAACGTCTGTCATGCCGCCCTCTGCACTTAGCTCAGCAATTTCTAGCAAACGGCTTTGAGTTAAGTCCTTAAACTCAACATCAAAAGTGACCCGCTCATGTTTGCCCCCATCAACAGGAACATCCACAGAAACGGGCCATTTGTAAGTGTTGGACTTCTTGAGAACGAATGCCATAAAAAGGTTGATTCGTCGTCAGGATAGCTCAAGATCAAGTGCAAGCAATGCTGTACTCGTTATTTCCTGCGGTTGTTGGCGTTGCGTTGTAAGGCAAATTTAACATTTGAATGCCGTCAGAGTCCGAATATGAAGGCGAACCCAGGTCGGTCTGAGGGGCGCTAAAGGTAACAATGTTGCCAGCTGACTGACCATGCTGGAACGTATTGCTTCCAGTGCTAGTGCCAGTGGCATCAGTAAAGAAATTGTGTGTAGCAAGTAGCTCAGCTTCTAATACAATCGTGCCACTAGGGCGACGATCAGTGATCAAAACCTCTTTCGTGCCGCCTACCAGCTCGCGATAAACAGTTGTGTTTGACTGGTCAAATCCAAACGATTGCAACGCGCCGGCATAACTAAACAAAGTAAAGCTTGTTGTGTTGCCGTTTTTGAAAATAACTGGCGTTGCTTGGTTGGCGTACGTTGTGCTTGGGTTGGAAGTGTCAGTTGGCGCGTTAAACAATCCCGTCATGGTGAAATTAATCACAGGGATTTGGCCAACCTCTGCCGAAAGAGAAAAACTGCCACGGCATCCAGTTAATTTGTGGCGAACTCCATCAACGTAATACTCAAGAGTGCAACTCTCAAATGATGCGCTGATTGGCGCATAGGTAACCGACGTGCTTGCAACAGTTGCGACAGAGTTGCCGCAAGAGCGCATCATGGCGTCCCACTTGGGAGCAGTGCCAGCAGCCCCAGAACCGGCAAGCTCAACCTCAAACGAGATTTCAACTCGCTGATTTGCAAGCAAAATGTCATAGTTGCCCATATAGCCACGGATCAGCTCACGCTCAACAGCGTCAGCTTGTAGCGGGGTGATTTCCATGTTGCGGACTAAAACCGCATCAGTGCCGGCAGCCGTAGGGTCTGACCCGTAGCTGCTTTCAATCTTCGCCAGAAGCAGGCGTTGACTCGTCCTCAGTGTCATCGGTTACAACCTCGAAAATGGGGCTAGTAGGTTGAGCCGGCTGAGTCCGCTCGATGAGCTTTCGTTTGCCGGTTTTTGGGTCAACAAGGTATGAGCCTCCTTGACCCAAGTTTTCATCTTCCATCTTAAGGGCCTTGGGTCAAATCAGCTAATCGAGTTCTATACCGGATTAGATACTCGCAGCTTATTACGCCGGCTGGTTGATCCGCATCAACCATTTCAAAACTTACGCCTTGCGGTTGAACGTCTATTGCATATCCACCAAGAGTCAAGTCAGCCATGATTTTGCTGTGCAAACTTTCAACAATGGGGTCTGCAACTTCATCAGGCTTGTCACCTCGCACAATTACTGACACGCGGACAACAAGTGACCAGTCCAGTGTGGGCAAACTTGTGTTTTGCTCTGGCGTATCGCTTACAGGTTCAACGACTAAAGCAGGACTTTCGCCGCGCTGCAACGGAACAACACGACTGCGATAAATTCGAGCGCCCACGTTTGTGGTGCCGCTCAAGCTGCTCATAACGTCTTCAAGAATGTTCTCGCGCAATGTTGTCATGTTTTTTGCAACGAAATTTCACAAAGCAGCCCATCGTCAATTAAACGAGCTTCTCGAACTGTGTAGGCCACAGAATCAACCGTAATGCTGGCCCCAGCAATCAAAGAACCAAAATCAGAAGCCTTAGCGGTGATTTGATAGTCGGTATGCAACACCATGTCACCGGCTAAGACTTGACTCGGCTGATCCAACAAAACATTTGCCGTTGTAGCGCCTGACGTTGCAGACACAGCAAAAGGATCATCAAGGAAAACCCCGAGATCAGTTGTCAAGAAATCAGCTAATGCCATCAACCGTACTTAGGAAAAACAACACCTTTGACGCTTACCGCTCCTGCTCCAGTGCCACCCGCAACAGTAATAACGGCCCGGACGTAACGCCTGGCATCGTCAATGTTGACAGAAAGCTTTTGTACTGATGCTGTGTTGGCTGCGGTTGTACTAAAAGCCACGCCAGACAAATCAGTGAATGAGCTGTTGTCGGCTGAATCTTGAAGTTTCACCGCGTAGGTGATGCCACTTCCGCCAGCCTCTGCGTCCAGAGTGCAAAGCATCTTGCCTTCATAAGGGAGCAAATCAACTCCCGTTGAATTTGCGGTTGCTGTTGAAACATCGTTGGGAACGAGATCCAAAATGACCGCACGATCTGGAACATTACGGCTTGTCATTGGCTGCGCTCCTTGGTTTCTTTGTTTTTGGCTTTGGGTCCTCCTCGGAGGCTTTGACGGCTTTCCCGATGCGAATCAGCAATTCACCGTCGGCATTGGTTAAGTCATAGCTTTGGCCAGCCTCAAGGGCTTGGCCGCTAGCCATAACTGCTTTTGTGCAAGTGACTTTCATAAAAAAAAGGGCCGTTGCCGGCCCCTGTGATCATCAAGCGGTAAGGATGTCTTCGATCGATGCAAAAGCAGAAGCCTGGCGCACAGCAACATCAAACGAGACGATGCCACGGACAGAAGTCAATGCTTTGCTGAAGTCATCAGAGTCAGTGCCAACGGTGATTTCAAGGCCATTGCCATAGAAACCAATCATTGCCTGGCTAAAGTCACCAGCAACCAAGGCAGAACAAACGCCGGAACTAGAACCCTTTGTCAAGTTAGAAGGAACAGCGTTCGTCATTGCCAAGGGGTAACCGTTAAGGGTCAAAGGCGTTGGGCCGCGACCGATAGCGGAAAGATCCGAGTTGTAAAGGAAAGCACCGTCACCAGTAGTTGAACCACCAGCGCGAAGCTTTTTCAAGCCCCCAATCACCTTGCCGTTGGTGATGTAACCCATGTTGGGGCCAAAGGCGTTGTCCTCAGTAATGGCAGTTTCAAGATCAACCACTTTTTCAAGGGTCAATGCAAGGCCATTAGTTCCCATCGCAACCGATCCAATACCGGAAGTGCTGCGAATGCCTGTTGGCTGACCAGAAGAACCAGAACCGTTAAGAACGGCAGAGTCAATTGCAGCGTTGATTCCGTCTGTCAGGTCACGACGTACCAGCTCTTCAATGCCAGGAGTGGATTGAAGCAAGGTCTGGCGGCTGTACTTAGACAAAGCTGCCAGGTTCTTGGGGCTCATCGTGATCTGGTCGAATGTGCTCTCACCCTGAGTAATTGCAGTCGTTTCGGTGGACAGATAATAAACGCTGGAAACACCAGAGCGACGAGGAATTGCAACATCACCAACCAGGCCGGTCAGGGTGCGAACGCCCAGGCCAACTACAGGTGAAGCATTCCGCAAAGCTTCGATGAAGTCATCAGCCAGCAGATCGGTTGCAACAAGGTTGCCGCCGGTCGTTGCGCCAGAAGTGACGTATGTTGCGCGTTGTGACAGTGCAGAGAACGGAACAAAGAAGCTGCGTTCGCCTGTGGCGCTAAGGCCAGAAGTGCGAATGACTTCTTGGCTTAACTCACGGCAAAGGCCAGCGCCATGAGATGACCAATCACCAGTGATCAAGGCGCGGACGCCATCCATCAGCTGATAACGCTCTTGGGTTTGCTGACCAAGGTCAACAGGAGCAACAGCTTCGACAGGCTTTGAGCCAATCTTTTCGAGAACAGCTGCACGGGCAACATCAATGCTGCTTCCGTTGTCAATTAGCTGCTCAGCTAGGCCGCCCATTTCATGCTTACCGCAAAGCTCTTGAATGTTCTTGATGCGGGTACGCTCAGAGGAAGCAGCCTTTTTGGAAGCCTCTTCGCGCACCACGCTGATTTCGGGTGCTGTAGACATTTGATTCTCTGAATCTGTTGGTGTAGGTGGTGCGACGCGAGCCGCAGAATCAACCTCAGGGGCTGTTTCTTTGTTCATTGTAGTGTCTGCAAGCAAAGATCTCCCCACGCCAATGTTGGGATCAGCGGGGACACTTACAACGCTGATCTCGTAGGGCTCCCAAGAAGTTGCTACAAAATCATTGCCGCGTTCTTCCATCTCTTTGATTCGATACCCAAAAGAGATATTTCGCATTATCCCGTCTTTAACGTCAGCTAAAATTTCTTGTGCAAAAGAGTTGCGGCTAAAGCGAACACGGCTAACCCCTTTCTTTTTGTCGTCGTCAAGGTATGCACGCTCAACAACGCCAATGGGGCGGTCCATATCGTGATTGAATAAAAGCGGTGCGCCGTCGTTCAATCGGCTCAAATCAGCAGCGTCTTTGTCATGGCTCAACACTTCTGAGCCAAACGAACGCTCAACCGGATATTCAGAGCTAAAGCTAAATTCCATTACCCGGTCTTCTTGCTCCTCAAACTGAGTTTCCCCAGCTCGCTTAAACAATGCAGCTGCTGAACGCAATGCAGAAATTTTGGTCAAAGTTGAAAACCGATGTCCGGCTTTAACGTCTGTGGCTTCAAACCCTTCATCTGTTTCTCGATAAACAGTGATCAAAGCTGCCGGATCGTCTTCTTCTCCGTTAATTGTAAATTCAGATCCAGGCACATCAATGCTTCCGTCCCGCTCAATCCTGTCAATCTTGCCTTTAGCAGTACCGCCAGAGCTGTCCCATTGGACAAAATCACCAACGCTTAACTGGTCAGGTTCTGCCCTGTTTGCAAGATCGTCAGCCATTGTTCGATCACGAATATTTTTTATTCTAATAGTTACCGCTTTCTTCTTCGCCTACGTTCTCAGCTTCATCAGCAGAAGGTGCCGGGGTGTCGCCAAACGCATCAATGGTATTGACAGGCTTGTATTGGCTAGCGCCGGAACCGTTGACTGCTGAGGGGTCTGTGTCAGTAATAATGTTCATTTCGTCAAGTTTGGCCAGCTCTGCCTGACGGGCAACAAGCAACTCGTCCAGATCACCGCCGTTTTCAGCAACGCAATCAGCAAGAGTTTTAAACCCGCTGCGGACTGCATCCTTTTGCGCGTTGATTTCTTTTTGCGGATCAACGTATGAATAACCACGAAAAACCCAACGGACGGCTTCGTAACGTTCAGGCTCGGTTTCGTAAGTAGGCAGATTTAAAGCCCCACTAAGAACCGCCATCTCCAGCCAAGCGTCATATATCGGCTGATAGAACTGCTCACGCATCAATTGCTGGATTGACCGCCAGTTGTCGCGATCCTGCAACAAGGCCAGCCGAGAAGAGCTGTAATTGCTTTGTGAATAATCGTTACTAATTGTTTCGTAACTACAACCGACTCCGGAGGCCAAAGCTCTTAACTGCGCTCTGAGGAATGGCTCATACTCTCCAGTTGGTGAATCCATGTCTGGAATCGTCACCGTTTCGCCTGGCTGCAAGTATTTGAACTGCCCAGGCTCAAACCCTGAAACACGCTCGCCGTCATAAACCTCACCGCCTGGATCAAGCTCGCCTTCTGGCGATTGGATAAATCCCATTAATGCGGAACTAGCGCGAGCCCGCACAACACTGGCTTGCTCCCACCCGTCAAGATGGTGCATCCGCTGCATTCCACTTGCCAGCCAAGGCACGCCATGGGTTTGGCCGGGCCTGCCAGATGCGCGATCAAATAAATGAACAACATCTTTTGCAGGGACAATAATGTGTCGGCGTTCTTTCGCTTGCGTTGGGAATGCAGTATCCCCAGGGTGATTGCTTAGAAACGCATAATTCAGGGCTCGGCCAAACTTGTCAATTTCAATCCCCATACGCCACACAGATCCAGCCGTGCGGGCAGGACTTTGATAGTCCTCGTCAAGCTGATCAGCTTCAAGCACTTCAAGCGCAAAACTGACTTTACTGCGCCCAAATTTTTGGCGAACAGTACGAATAAATACTTCGCCGCTTTCGCACATTGACGAAACTGCAAGTTTCTCAATATCGGCAAAACACAGCTGCCCAGCCGTGTTGCAGCTGTCTTTGCGACCCCAGTCAGACCAAGCCTTTTCGATTTGTTCGTTGATTCTTGTGTCTAGCTTTCCGCCACGTTGCCTTTTGATTTGGGCTTGCATTCTGACGCCAGTCCCGACAACAGAATTGCGAACAACGCGGACTGCTGATTTGGCGTAGTCGTTGTCGCGTACAAGCTGACGCGAACGCGACCTTAAACGCTTCAAGCTGCCTTTTATTTCTTGGTCGGCAGAAGTTACAGATGTGACCCAATCACTTGTAAGACGGCTTACTTGTGCGCCCCCAAACATGCGCGACTTAGGCCGCAGCATTGGCTCAGGGTTTGTGCGCCACAATTCGCGCCATGCAGATCGAACGCCCATATCAGAACCTCACGTATAGAGAATGTGGATCGCCCAAACCGTTTGCAATCATTGCAGCCTTGCGCTCTCGAACAACAATAGCTTTAAGTTGACTCTCTCGAACTCTTAACTCAGCAAGATCAATTCGTTTAAACGTGCGGTTGCCGATTGAATATTCAGCCGCCTTGTCGCTAATAATCGCTCGAATTGCTGTTGTGACCGCATCCAAGTCTTGCTCGGCTTGCGTACGCCCATCAAATGCGCTTGGCAGCCCCGTGTAAGCAAGGCTGGAAAAAACTTCTAACCTTCCGCTTCCAAGGGTAAACTTTTCTGAGCCCTTAGATGCCTCAGCGTAAAAAAACCAATTCCCGGAATCAAAGTCAGTGCTATCAGTCGCACTAATACTAAATTCCCAACCCGTCCCATAAGAAGTGCCTGTGACTGTGTGGCCTTCGTGGTTTGTGTTTGTTCGTAAGTAGTAAACAAGAGAATAGTTTCCAACGCCGCTTGTAATGCTTTCGTTTAACGGGCCGACAGCTGCATCGTCCCGCCACTTGACCGTGGTCCCTGCGTAAATCTGTTTTGGTATGTTCACGTCACCAAGTGTTCACGAACGACTTCACCGGCTTTGCCGGCTTATTGCTTGATTTTAGCGGTCTCTTGCCCCCTGATTCCAGTTTCTCGCGTAAGTTTTCCCACATCGTCAACTTAGGCAGACGCCTGGAATACAGCAGCATTGCCGCGTAAGCGTAAACAAAACAGTCAAGCGCCTCGTTTCTTGCTGATGCTTTTTTGACGTATTCCCTAATTGGGAAGCCTCTGTGAAAACGTAAGCGCATTTTTTCGCTGGTTAGCTGCTCAAAATATTCATGATCAGCAGCTAAACCAAAGTTGATTCCCCCTAAGCCTTCTTTGTGACGCATACGGCCAAACAACGTGGTTTTGATTGTGTCAGTGCCAAGCATGTACAAAGTCACGCCTTTCCTGATCGTTTTGCCGCGCCAGCTCACGTCAACCTTGCTGCCTTTGCCCAGCGCCGCGCTATTGCGCTTACTGCTGCCCTTGATTGGAACAGCGCCTTGGCGCAATCTATCCCGAACGTAGTTGTACGTTTCGTGCGTGCAATGGCCGCCGGAGTCAATCGCCATCTGAGCAATTATCAGATGCTTCCCGCCTTCTGTATCCCATTCAGTTTTAAGAACTTGATCTAACTGACCCCAGACCTCTATCGCCGTAGGGTCTCCCATCAACTTTTGATGCCAGATCAGCCAAGCCGTTTCACCCTGGCCCCATCCCCAAACTGAAACCTCAAGACGATCGTCCTGAACGTCAAC
>TARA_R110000782_G_scaffold135961_1_pt1 | contig 10772 bp, 23 predicted proteins | sample TARA_R110000782 | Tara Oceans TARA_R110000782 (sample SAMEA4397859) | marine metagenome | biome: Polar Biome; feature: [SRF] surface water layer (ENVO:00010504); material: water (ENVO:00002006), including particulate matter (ENVO:01000060) such as... | depth 5 m
GTGGTTTAGTTCCTAGTATATACCTGAATAATCAGGCACTGTCAACAAGTAATTTATCTACATCATGTAATTTATTTATCTGCATGTTGTAGCAATCCGACTTAACTACGAAGTTATTTGATGGGTCTATATCTCCTTTGTTCATTTCAATTGAATCCTTAAAGTAATCAGTCTTAGGGTAATACCCCAGAAGCCATCCTTTGTCAAGCTTTTTATTTATCCTAGCAAATATATAGTAGTCACACTTCTGTTTAGTATTCCACTTAGCGACACTACAATCATAATAATCTTTAGGTTCAACTGTAGTTGTTTTAGTTTTAACATCAACAGTCTTTCCATTAGGTAAGATAAAATCATAATCGTATGTATTTTTAAAGTGTAATCTAAAGAAGTAAGATACCAAACATTCTCCTAAGAATCCTACTTGATTACCTATACCTTTAGTTATGGAACCTTTAAGTTCTCCCATGCCTTTAGATTTCTTATCAGCTATCCTTCTCATCTTAGGAGTTATTTCAATCTCAATCATAACCTTATCCTTTAGTGTGTCAAGCTCCAATTAGCACCGATCTTAAACTCACTATCAAGCGGGCATAGTACGTTATACTGTTGTTCTATATCTTTAATAGCTCTCCGTGTTATACTCCCTAATTCTTTTGCATGATCAGGATGAACTTCAAATTGATATTCATCGTGAATACTTGCAACTAATTTAAAGGGTAGTTTATCGTAGTTAAGTCTGAAGATACCAACCAACCATGCCTTGCAGATAATAGCTCCTGCACCCTGACACAACAGATTCAATGCTGAATGTTCTGACCTTACCTTGAGTAGTCTACCATCTAGTCCTCTAATCCATCCTTTCTTAGTCTTAATCTCAATACTTAACTTATGTTTTAATGCAGCTAATGCAGGTACGTTCTTCAAGAATAGATCAATCAACCTCTGACCATCCTTAGCTGAACCACCTACAATTGATCCTATCTTAGCTGGACCTGCACCGTATAAGAATGCATAGATAAACGTCTTAGCTTCATCCCTTGTGCTTAACCCTGCTGCCTTCTGATTGGCTGTATGAATGTCACCATCTAGAACTTCCTTGGTGAACACAGGGTCATTAAGATAATGAGCTAATACTCTAAGCTCTAAGCCTGATGCATCACACCCTAGCAATACATTAGGTTCTTCAGGTATCCATAACTGTCTACATTCAGGACCATACGGTGAGTATGAAGCTGGTACCTGTGCCATATTAGGACTGTTGTGTGTCATCCTAGTGGAGACTGCGCCTAGCGTGAACACCTTACCATGCACTCTGTCATTATTATCTACTGCATCTATCCAACTAGCAGCTTGTGTTATTCTTTTTTCTAATAACATCTTCTCCTTTAGTATGTTAGCTTCAGGTATATCTATATTAGCTAAGGCACCTTCATCAACTATGACGTTACCTTTCTCTGTGAACTTAGTAGGCTTCCATCCTAGCTTTATTAATCTCTCAGCTATCTGCTGCCTACTTGATGGGTTAAACTCTTGGAACTTAATCCTACTATGATCACCTACTACATCAACTAAGGAATTTCTATAGTGGTTCAAGCCTACCTTTGATAACTCACCTGTAGCCTTGATATACTTAACCTTAATATCTTTATCAAAGATAGGCACAGGCTTAAAAGTTTCAATCAACCTGTCATTTAATATATCAGCCTTGTCTTCTAAGGATGCTACAAACTGCATAGCTTTAGGTATATCCAGTTTAAAACCATTGTTCTCCTGCTGTGTAATTAGTTCTTGTATGCAGTACTCTAGATCAATAGACTTCCTTGATATCTTCTTACGTATAAGTTCTTTCTTTAAGTGTTCAAATGTCTTAGCACCTGTAGATATATCTCCTTTACAGTAGTCGATCATTTCCTGTGTTAATAATTCATACTCATGGAACTCAATCTTAGGACAGTTTAATCGTTGTCCCCATGCACCTAAGCTATGACCTAACCCATCTATAGGGTAGACATCAAGCATCCTGCTTAGTATTAAAGTATCTTCTATCATATCAACTGTAAGTAAGTCCTTCTTAATGAACTTATTAATTACAGGTAGATCAAAGTTAATACCACCATGGAATACAAACTTATTTGTATCTTTGTTATTCTCTACAAATGTAGTGAACATTAGAAGTTCTTCACCCATAGAAGGATCAGATGTAAAAGTATGATAGGTATTAGTATTAGTATCTAGACAACAGATTACATGTATAAGGGACGGCTGAAGACTATCAGTTTCTATATCACATATAATATATCCTACCATTTAATATTCCTTACCGTCCTAAAGGTGTGTCAAAGTCATGCTTATTAGATTTACTACTGTTCTCTTGTTGAGTTAGTAGTTGTAAGTTAGCTTCCCAGTGTAGACCACATACTACAGAACTCTGTAGAGGAACAATATGGTCAACTGTTTTATTACAAATATTAGCTATAATATATATCATATCTATAGTCTTTTTATTAGCCCAAGATGGTGCAGCTTGTAGCTTAGCAGCTCTACGTTTAGAATTAAGAGCATTTCTTTTCCCACGATTATTTTTGTTCCATTCCTTACGGTACTTCTTTACGTGCTCAGAATTATTTACTTTCCATTCTTTACTGTGATTAGGATTCTTTTCTCTCCATTTCTTAGTGGCCTTCTTACGTTTCTCAGGATTATTTGCTTTCCATTCTTTATCGTAATCAGGATTCTTTTCTCTCCATTTCTTAGATCGCTCAGCGTCGGTTAGAGCCATCTTTAGTATACACCTTTCCTAAGTATAAGATTTCAGGCTTGGCGTGCCAGACTACCCACTTCTTAGCCTCTTCTATTGACTTGTGTGTATTAACAATAGGCTGTCGCCAGAAAGGCCACCACCATCCATGTTTAATTTGCACCTCAAACCCATCGTATAAATCTTTTACTATCCTATACTCAGTCACTTTAAAAAGCTCCTTCTTGTTCCTCACTATCTTCTGCTTCTTCAGAGGGTGCAGCAATCTCTTTAAGTCTACCTGAGTCAGCATCAAACAAGAGGTATGTAGCTAAGCCTGTCTCACCTGTATATCTATTCTTTAATATCCTAATTACAGTAGTGTTAGCTACGACAGGATCATCAGCCTGTTGGTCACGCTCCATTGCAATCACCATGTCTGATAACTGTGCAATTGATTGTGATCCTCTAAGGTGTGACAGTGATACTTCAACACCATCCTCATGTCCCTTACCGTTACCTACTCTCTTCAGGTGTGACACTAAGACCAATGAACAGTTAGTCTCTTCTACGATTGAACGTAGCTTGGTCATTAGTACGTCAATACTTTTTCGTTCATCACCATTATCTTCTTGTCCTGATACTAAGATTGATAAGTGATCTAAGAATATCCACTGGCAGTCTAAGGACTTAACCATGTACCGTACCATTGACAGTATCTCATCGTTATCCATTGAACCAAAGTGATCAAAGGCAAAGAAACGTCTGGTACCTACAGTTGCATCCTTATATTTATTAAGTTCATCCCGTGAGTAGTTATCTCTAACCTCTTTAATATATAGACGATCACTAGCTTCAACTGACATAAGATGAAAGACTGTGCGCTTCACGTTCTCCTCTAAAGCTATGACACCTATGTTCTCTTCAGTGCTGTTGAGGATGTGATGCTGTAGCTCTCGCATTACACTAGACTTACCAGTGCCTGTACCTGCAGTGATCGTTACAAGCTCTCCTGTTCGCAAGCCAAAGGTCTTCTCATTCAATCCCTTCCAAGGATAGGGAACTGATTTACATTCTTCTTCTTCAAATAGTTCATCACCAAAGTCACCTAAGTTAATGATACCAGATGGTGTATATGTTTTAGCATTCCACCACGATTGACTGAATGCTTCTCGCTTACTAGCCTTAAGGTAATCGCACGCATCTTTACCTTCAGTTAAGTTTACAATCTTACAGGTGTTGGGTTTGAATAGTTTAGCTACAGCTTGTGACGCTTCCTTACCCGGCTTGTCGTTATCAAAACATATTACTACAGTTTCAAATCCTGCTAAGTAATCTAAGTTCTCAGCTACATTCTTCTTAGCTCCTTGTGCTCCGTTCTTAATGGATAGTACAGGCCACTTGGAACCTAGCATTTGGAACGCAGCTAACGCATCGACTTCACCTTCTGTTATAGTTACAAACTTACCCTTAGCTTCAAATAAGTTCTGTCCGAATAGCTTAGCATTAGCTACATCACCTTTAGCATGAAAGGTTTTATCAGCTAAGTTCCTAACCTTATCTCCTATATGGTTACCATCTTTATCATAATAAGGATATAGTTGTTGTGCTGGCTTACCTGACTGGTCTTCTACTGTACGTACATTATACTTACGTGCGGTATCTTCACTAATCTTACGATCTGTAAGAGCTATCACCTTAGATTTAATAGTTGTCATAGGTATGACTGTCTTCTGGGTCTGTGTTGTACTCATATCTTTAACTTCTCTGCTATCATTGGAATTAGATTTATTATAGTGCTTACCACAGGAGAAACAATGCGAGTGACCGTCTTTATAATTTACACAGCCATCACTACTGTCACACGAGGGACAACTTCCTCTGGATAAGATACTATCATTGTCTGTCATGCCTTCTCCATTGTATACGTATACTTTACATTATTATCTGTTTTATTAATGTATGTTCTTACGTTATCAGCTTGATTGAATCTTTCAGCTGTGCAGTTCACAGCATCGAACAAGCTTGTAATATAATCTAAGTCAGCACTTATCTCTTCTAAAGTACCAACACTATAAATAGTTTCAGTAATCTTAGAGTTAGTATTCTTCTGTGTTCTCTTAACTAACTTCCATTCATTATTAGTGTTGCTCGTTTTGGTTGCTGTCACTGTCGTTGTCTCCATCTGTATATTCATCAAACATATTTTTTACAAAGTCATAATCTCCTGACTTGATGTCGTCAGTTTCTTGAGTAGCTAGTTTACGTGCTTCCTTAATTGAATATCCTTCTGATAGATATTCTCTAACTAACTCTTTGTGAATGATCTTACGATCCTTTTCCCATAAATTTTTAATAGTCATTCTGTTTTACCATTAATAGTAGACCGTTGCTTAGCTCCTTTAGTACCTACTACTAAGTCTAATATAAATGGAGCCTCATAGTTTGGCCCCTTTAATACCTTACCATCTGCTCTAAGCACAGGCTTACCATCATCATCTAGCTTTGACATATTACTATTATGAACTCTGGTGAAGGCTTCTTCAAGAGGTAAGTCAAATGTAACAGCTAATCCTGACAACACATACTGTAGGTCAGCCATCTCCTTAAGCATGTCAGCTATAGATGAGGGAAAACATTTACCATGCTCCGCAAGTTCGGCGCGCATGTTATTAATCTCAACTGTTAGCTCAATGAATTCTTCTTCCAATAAATCAAATCTAAACTCTAGACTTTTATCTGTGTAAACTTGACCTATAGGATGACCGAATGCTTTATGAAATTCAGCTACAGCTACTTGAGGTGTTCTATGTCTTACCATATTAGTATCTTTATCTCTCTATCTATATTTGGTTTAAGGGTGAAGTCTCTTGATTAGTTGTTCCAATTGTAAACTTAGGCTGGTCTTTAGCACCACACTCATAGCTACAGTAATGCTTAATACCAAATACTTTAGAAGGGTCTTCCTTTAAAAAGTACTTCTCACATTTACTACATAAGATTACTTTTGTCAAGTATAATATCTTTGCTGTATATTTCATTTACTATTAAGTAACTCCTTCCAAGATACAGGAAACCTTCGTTCCATATATTCATAGATTTTCCAAGCTATAACTTGTGTCTCTTTCTGTGTATGTGGATCAATTCTAAGATTACATACTCGCGAGAATGCATACAAACTACCTGACCAAATCCATTCAGTCATCATGCTTTGAGGTAAGATCATACGTGCTTGCTCTGGACATACACCATGATCAAGCATCTTTTTATATGTAAGGTAACACTCTTTAACTGCATTAGTATACTCAATACAGATACCTACATTATCCTCTACTGTATCAATTGAACTGCCTTGCTTTACATTAGGAGCTTTAGCTCGCCACTCACTAGGCTCGTAGAATTCAGGGTCACTATCAACGTAACGTCGAGACACTTCGTTCCACACTAATCCTACTTGATGCTTACCTAGCTGACGTGCTATAAATATTGGAGCTTTAATTCTAAAGGATGCAGAGGCGTGTCCAAATGGGGTCCAGTGATTGTGCTTAGCTAGATACTTGATTAATTTAACGTCATTCTCATGTAGTATCTTATCTTCTGGACCTGCGTAGGTTGCTAGGTTTGTAGTATTCCACTGACTAGCCTTATCCATTGACACCCTAGCTGCATTGACTACAGATAGATCACTTCCCATGCAGTCAACTAATTCTACTGATGTAGTGGTCATAAGTTATTACTTCCATTAATTAGTTTAACTATATCCTCTGCTGCGCTTAGTAGGTCTTTTTTGTGTGGAGGATTAGCATCTTGAAATCGTACCTTATGTCGTGCAGATATATCCATATCATTATAAGGTAAGTCATCCCATTCTACTGTTGTAGAGTAGTGTCTTATGATGTCTGCAATATTAATTTCTAACTCAGAGTTATATTTATCGTCATCATCTGTACGTATTATCATGTCTTTTCCAGTTTTAAAAACTAATACTTTTAGAAAGCACATCGTTCGTGTGTCTTTTCTTCATAAGTTCTTTATATTCAGTATCACGTATCTTCTCTTCTAATACATTACATATACTGTCTAATGCAAATAGAAGTTCTTTAGTCCTATCTGGACTTCTGTAATCACTCTTACTACCTAAGAATAATTTAAGTAAACTAATATTCATTAGTTCCTCTACAGGTTCATCACTTTCTGGAGATACTACAATATTAATATCATTACCTTCATTCTGGAAATTTATTGAGTATTGGTTCTTTGTTTCTACAAGCATAACCTTTACAACTCCATCATTGTATGTTCGTTTGTTGAATAATATACCTTGCTTATATTGAACTCAACTATACATCTATAGCACCCTATACAAGGCTTAGCAAGGGCTAATTTACCATCTCTAGTTACTCTAACTACAATTAAAGTACACTTTCGAGATAAGTCATCCATACTTTTAAGTGCATTATGTATGGCTGCAACCTCTGCGTGTAAGTAAATTGCATGTTCATGCTTGCCATACTTAGCTTGGAAAGGGTGTGTCTTATATGAGTTTACACCCAGACCTAACAACTCATTCTTATAGTATACACCAGCTGCAATCCTTGAGGACTTGACAGGTATTACTATGTCTCTTGCAGTCGTTGATAGAAACCTTACTTGTTTCTCTAGATTCATGGGCGTGCGTCCTTTCCTGCATTGTACGCATCTAAAATTAATCCTGTTACCATTTTCTCAAGCTGTTCATAAGACCCTTTAGAGTTACAAACCTTAGCTACACCAGCTACGAACGTACCAACTTCAGCAGCACTCATCTGCATCACAATCTTAGGAGGCCAAGGTGCTTTCTCTTTCTCAATCTTCATGGGCATACGTCCTTTACTGGATCATTTTTTATGCCTAATGCCCAATTTTCTGCAGCATCTTCTACATAATATACACTACGACCCGGAAAAGATTCCGTGTGGAAACATCTACCATTTTTCTCGTAGTACTTAAGATAGTAATCTGTTGCGGACACACAAACTACCACTGTCTTCTCATTTTTATCACTATAGTATTTACTAAGTTCAATCATTATCAATCCTCATCGTAGTATTTTAAACCTTCATCTTCAAGGTAATCAAACCAATCCAATCCGTTAAGGTATTGGTTCAGATCATCTACATGAATACTCTCAATCGTTGGAGCGCCTGACACATCCAGTAGATAGCTCTGCATGAACGGCGGTATGTCTGCATGTTCCTTATAGTTATAGTTAATCCTACTCTTAGTCATATTATGCAACCTCTAAGTAATCTTCCCATACACGGGAGTTAGTCCATTTCGCGACCTGCTCTTGACGTTTGAACAAGGCACTCTCATCAGCACGCTTCTGTACTTTAAAGCGACCGTCCTGCTCTCCATGTGAGGCATAGTTAGTAAGGGCTGACAACACAGAGAATACATTATGTCCTCGCACAGCAGCTTCTTCAGCGTACTGAACGAACAGTCGATCTGCTAAGGTGTTAGAGCGTTTCGATTTTACCTCTGTATCTACAGCTGGTGTAACTAGCTTCTTGAATAACAAGTTAACATTTACAGCTGAAGTTACTTTCTTATCGGCATACTCCTGATACTTATCCATAACTAATGTATGTTTGTGTACAGTATCTTCAAAGGCACGATAGAATCCTTCAACTTCAAAGTTCTTGGTGTGGCGCTGTTTCATAACGTCGAATTTACCTGTAATCATACCATTTGTACAGAAGAAATCGATCAATCCACCATATAAAACTACAGATGAACTTCCATTAAAGGAATTCTTCATGATCCACCTTAATCCTAGATCAGTCCTATGTCCTGTCTTAGTTTCAATAGGGCGAGATACTTTAGGTAAGATATATTCACTGTAACAAACTGCACCGTTCTTTAAGACATGATCCTTTATCTCCATGTCCTCTAAAACTGAAGGATCAAAATGGTTTACCAATTGCTTTTGAAAAGGTAATAGGATATCAGAATTCAGGACAACTTCATATGTCTTATTTACGATTGACATATACTCACCCTTTAAGTCTTCAGTATGACGTACTAGCATTCGTTTATCAGGTGCATCGAATAGTCCACCACCTGATTGTACGTTTAGTTTCTCGACGTCAAAGAATACGGGACGATCAACGGATGTCATTTGGTCTAGATAATCATAAGTCACTTTAGTCTTCCTTGTTGGTGATAGTTATTTGTTCGTCAGAGAACATGGTTACATCTTCAGTATAATACTTACTTCCTTTTAGTTTAATTTTTATTGATATTATGTATGTAGTTCCTTCTGTCCTTTCATTATTGAATGAGCTTTGTTCTAGTTCAACTGCTTCTACATTATGTAGATTTAAAGTCATACGCGCTGGTAGTGGTAGTGATGTCATAGTCTGTCCTTTATTTTCTACTAATACTTCTTAACTTTTTCTACTATAGTTGTAATACCGTTATTAAGAGTATAACACTTTAGACAGTTTTTACACTGTTGTCCAGTACAGTTTTGCATTTCTACATGTTCATCCTCTAACACATTATTGAATGTCTTGTCAAAGTAAAGAGGCGGTGCTTTAAGTATATTACTTATAGTGGGGTTTGAGTAAATCAGTATTAGATTCACAGGTTTAGGACGTTTCTTCAATACTTTGGTGATGATATCCTTGCGTTTAGACCACAGACTGAACACTGTTTCAGGATTTGATTCAGCTATCATCATTAAGTTATTGAAATGAATGTCATTTATAAGCTCACCATGAGCACTGAACCTGAATACCCTTTCCAGTATATTAGGTATCTCTTCACTAGTGAGAGGCTTACTTGACAGTCTATCACTGTTACGTTGCAGTGCTGGAGCCATGTTCTTACGATAGCTCTTTAGCATTGTATGACTATAACAGTGAGTACAAATCTTGCTTGGATTGTTCAAAGCATTCTGTTGATTGCAAAAATCATTGGTTATAGTATTTGTACTTATAGCTTTAAAATTGTCAAGTTTCCCTGACATTGTAGAGATATGTACTGCTGGTCGTATTGCCATTTCATTAGTCCAATATGTTTATTAGTTTTGTTCTCTGAGATGTATTAGCTGAATTTTCTTTAATCTTTTTATTGTATGAAATTTTAAATTCATGCCAACTCATAGCATAAGAACCTAGCTGTTCTGAATGACGTTGAAATACTTTGTATCGTCGTTTCGCATAGTCATCATCATGTTCTATCTTCATTATTACTACTACTTTCTTTCTTATCTTCATCACCATACATCTCAAGCCAACAAGGAGCACAGATAGCTATGTTGTTGTCGATTATGGATGCCTGTTCATGTATACATATCTTACATTTATTACTCATATCACAGATGGTTCTCTATCCATCTAGCTATTAAGTTGAAACTCCAACCTGTATCGTCGTTAAGCTTCATTAACTTAACTTGATGCTGTCTATTTAGACCGAAACTGTCAGCTGTGTATTCGTCTAATTCATTTTCTTCATTGTTAATAACACCTTCTGATGACATGTAGTATGTGAAAATGCTTTTATTTTTATAGTACGGGGTCTCTTTCCAACCCTGTGTTTCCAACAGCACACCTAGGCAGCAATGTGCGCCACTGGCGTCCTTTAATTCTCCTTGACACTGTTTGTACTCACCGCTTCTCAATGCGGCTACCCATTTTTCTTTTGTATCTTTTTTCATAACCTTTTATCCACCCCGTCTTTATATTCATAGTTTACAGGGTCTGTGGATTCTTCTACATAATATCCTGTAGGCATAGACCATCGTTGAAATCGTGCTTCGGCGCTGTCCCAAGCTTCCTGATACGTAGCGAAGGCTTGAGCGTTACGTTGAGTCTCACCTTGTATAAAAAGCCATACAGGTTTGTAGCTAGTTACGTCTTCCATGTGTTATCCTCTTTTAAAGTAGACAGTTTTTCTGTTCTAGGAAATCCAGCGGTAGGCATTGAGTTAAATCTCCACCATTCAGACCCGTCGTATTCTTCCCTAGTTATCCACCAATCTTTTCCTA
>TARA_R110000782_G_scaffold182467_1_pt1 | contig 10761 bp, 2 predicted proteins | sample TARA_R110000782 | Tara Oceans TARA_R110000782 (sample SAMEA4397859) | marine metagenome | biome: Polar Biome; feature: [SRF] surface water layer (ENVO:00010504); material: water (ENVO:00002006), including particulate matter (ENVO:01000060) such as... | depth 5 m
TAACTGCTCTGTTGAATATCACAACTTCCCATAAGTAATCGTCAGCAAGTCCAGAGGCACCAGAGGGGACTTTACCAACAACAAAGTTGTTTGTGGAAACAGTTTGTGGCTCCATACATACAGTAGTGGAGTTTTTAGTTACAGTAAGTTCGTCTCCATCATCATTTCTAGATATCTTAAACATACCCTTACCTACAGAAGGGTTTATGTCAAATGTAAGATTATTCGTGGCACCGAGGTGTCTAGTCCGCATCGACGCCGCGTTGCTACCTTGACCAAACCTCATGAAATTATCAGTGTTAGGACCACCGATAAACGTGTCAGAAGTGTTTTCTACAGTAAACACTATAAATATAGTGTAAGCATTTGTTAAAGTTATGATGCTGTCTAATTCTAAGTGGTCTGAGTTGTCTGCACTGCTCCAAGCCCCGCTACTAAAAGAACCTTGTTTAACATCGTTAGTGCTCGTGGCGTCGTTTCCATTACCAGAACTATCTGCCCATTGTATATCTGAGTCTCCATCACTATCAGCATCTACAGTTGTTTGCCCAGTGTTGAACTTTAACCATAAACTTAAACCCGATAAATTATCAATACTAAAAGTTGTATTTACTAAAGTTTTTATATTTAGACCTAGTCCTAACTTCATTACTCTCTAACATAAACTAAACAGGTACCTGAAGTAACCGTAAGGTCTGTAATAGTAATAGGGAAAGCGGAACCAGCTGATATAGTTACTCCATTTAGAGTCCCTGTTATAGTCTCACCTGTTCCAGCCGATTCTGTAACCACAGTTACTGATGCTAATACAGTGTCTGTTATTGCACATATGTAATAACCTTTTCTTTTTACAAGAACATCACTAGCTTTTAGTAAGCACTGCTTACCCATTCCTAAAGATAATTCGTCATGTTTATCTGCCATTTTTTTTTAGTTTTTATATTATACAAATATAGTGAATTTTATTCTAACTTTCTAACGATTTGATGTTAATAATTTTATTGTTACTTTTAATAGGCATCTTCAGGAAATAATTTATTATATTCTTCGTATGGTAAAAACTCCTTACAATCTTCTTGAGAGTATTTTTCTTTTAATTCATCACCACTATAATTCCACCATCTAAAGTTATCACCATACTTAGCCTTAAACTCTTCACTACTTAATGAGTGAGTACCCACTGCGTGTGGGTATTTCTCTTCTCTGCTTCTTGTTGTATTTTCCCTTTTTTCCTTAGTAGTTTTACCTCCTTCATCATCACTAATTACAGGTAAATTTCCAGCTGTTGATTGTTCAGGACCTCCTATATACTTTTCAGGACCTCCTGTATACTTTTCAGGACCTCCTGAATACTCCTGAGTCTGACCACCACTTGTATTTTTAATAGTATTAATTAATTCTCTGTTTTCCTGAATATTAACACCATAAAAATTATACATACTTTTTAAAGTTTGGTCTATATCTTTTTGGAAAGGTAATGCTTTACCAACTGAGAATAAAGCAACTTTTAAGGATGTGGATAAGAAATTATACATATTAATATCTTCTTTATACTCTTCTTCAAAATCTGCTAAATACTCACCTCTAGAAATATAATCTAATACCGCTTGAGGAGCGTCTTCATTAAATACATCCCAAGCCATCTCTATTTGAGGTAACATGTTCATAAGTATATCTTCAGGGTCCTTAGGTATTTTACTATATGTTGCATCTGAAAATAACTCTTTAGAATATTCTAACCAATCTAATCCTACAGCTTGATTACCTCCTAATACCTGAAATTGTTCACTAGAAGTTATATTGTCCATAACTCCTAATGAAGACCCCAATACAACTTTTACAGCTTGACTATATTTAGAAGTAGCTAAAAACATACCATTAGTAATCATTTCTTTTTTAATGCTTTCTGGATTAGTCATATCACTATATTCTTGTTCCCATTTAGCGTCTAAAGTAGAGATTTTTCCTCTAATTTCTCTTTGGTCATAATCTCCATCTCCTAATTGATTTTCTAACAATTTTCTTTCAGTGTAATATTGTTGGAACCCATAACCCACTCCAGATGCTATTCCATACACTACACCAGAACTAAACACCCCTAATACCTCCCTAACTGACTGAGCTCTAGTTTCTGCGTTATCACCTCTCACTAAGTCTTTTAATCCTTTTTGCATCATAGCTACCTCTTGAGCTCCAAAGTTACTCATGTATGTCATTATAGGAGCCCATTCACTAGAAGTCTCTAATGTTGTTAATCCTAATATGTCAATGTTTGTTCTTTTACCACCTATAGTAGATTCATTTTTCCACTTACCTAATTCTCTATCTGCTATTCTAGAAGACTCTTTAAATATTCTTGCGTTTGCTTCAAAATAAGCGTCTGGATTTACTTCGTACTCTTTCATATTAAACTCTTTTCCTGACTTCTTAAATTCAGCTTTAAAAGCAGGCATCCAAACTAAATTAATTTGACTCCTATCAATCATTCCTAAAAGATAATTATTAGCTTTATCCATAGTGTTTAATCTCCCAGCCTGTTGATACTCCATACCAATTTTATTCGCTTTCATTAGACCTGTAGAGCCAGTCCTTTCCATTATAGTGAAAGGGATATTTGCATTATCTCCTCCTAACATATTTTTTAATCTTCTATTAGAACCCTCTCCAAATTGTTTAAAGAACTCTGGATACTGTTCCATAGGTCTAGTTGTTGCCATTCTTATTGATTCAGACACAGGCTCTACAAAGAACAGTCTTCTAACACTAATAAGTTGTGTAGCGTAGTTTACATTAAAAAGAGGCTTACCAACTTTTGAAATAAAACCATTATTTGTATGTAATTGTAATTTCACTCCATCATTATATCTTTTTTGAATAGCATTAAGTACCAGATTTACGTCTGCATTTTCTCCGCCCTTCATACTTGTAATTAAACTATTTACCTCTTTTAATGTACCAGAGTAAGCATGGTCACGACTCGTCTCCCCAATTAGATTAATCATTACTTTATCTAAATTAAACTCCATTGGAAGAACACCCTCAGCTGTTCGTTCAATACCCCTATCAGACTTTATTTTTGTGTTTAGCTCTCCATCATACAATTCGTCTAAAAATTCTTTATTAGATGACTTCGTTGTCACTTCTTGACCCTTTTCAAATTTAATTTTACTTAAATGTGGGAAATAATTTTCTATATCTACAAAATCCTTACCATTTATTTCATTGACAATTTTCTGTTTTTCTCTTAACTCACTAGTCATATTTTCATATGTCTCTAAGATTTTTCTTTCTGTAACAGACAAACCTTCAAAAGCTTTAACCATATCTATACTACCATCTTCTAGTTTTGGTAACTTGTCGTACTCTTTCTGTATTCTAGTTTTTTCTTTTTTACTATAACCTCTATCATAATTTCCTCCAGCATCTTTTCCTTCTAAAATTTCTAACCATACGTTTTTACCATCAATACTATTCCTTTCTCTCTGACTTAAAAGTAACCCCATTTTAGTCATAGTTTTTTTCCTCCTAATTGGATTTTTCATGGATGTGTTTTCAAACCAATCTGTCGTGTTTTTTCTAACATTTAAATTGTATTCAACATGTGCTTCTTGTATAGGACCTACAATGTTTTTTGTGATTTCACCTCCCTTTTCCATGTATAGATACCCTTCTATCATACTAAGATTTAAAGTTGATAAATCTCTATCTAACATTTCTTTAGTTTTTATTTCTATACCTCCAATTTTACCTGTTCCTCCAATTACTGTCCCTTGTAAATTAGTATTACCACTTGTTAATCCACTCAATCCTCTTATAGCTCCACCGTGTTTTTCTAAACTAGAAGTTAAATTAGTTACTATTACTTCTCCTTTTTCTAAATTATTAATCTTAATAAAAGAGTCATTAATTTCTTTTGGAGTTGCTGTACCATCACTAATTTTCTTTACAATATTATTGTATTCAGCGGTTAAAACTTCAACATTTTTAGATTCTGGATTAAACTTAACTTCTTTTAAATTTTGTATAAGTTTTTGTGTTTCTACATTATAACCTTTAACTTCTTCTATACCTGTAACGTCATTTGTAATTTTTGTTTCTTTTAAATCTGTACTGTTTAATAAGTCCCTACTAGTGTTAAATACTTCCTGTGGAGTAATTTCGGATAATTCTCTAGCATCTCTAGCTTCTATTGTCTCTCCCACTTCAGGTCCTAATTCCGCTTGAGCTTGTTTAACTCTAGCACTATTTATCTCTTGAAACTTAGCGTCTATTGCTTCCTGAGAAGCTCCTTCAGATTTTAATGTCTCTAACTCCTCAACTAATGTTTCTAATCTCTTAGGTGTAGATTCAACTGTTTCCTTAACTTTTAGCACATCTAATTCTGCGTCTATTGCTTTTATTCTGTTTTCTATTTTAGTTCTTTCTGTTGAAGTTAGAGTTTCTAAGTCTGCAGTTTCCAGAAGCTCTTTTTCACTTGTTAAATTAGAAACTTTTTCAGTTACTTTGAGTTTACCTGATGGAGCCTCTCCAGATAACGAATTGTCTATTAAGTTCATTTTTTCAGTTAACAAACTTTTAACCTCCTGAATAGTGACTTTACTATTCATATCAAAAGAAATTTCAACACTTCTATATCCAGCTCTACCCATCGCGTCATAATGATTCGGGTTTATTAATGAAAAAACTTTTTTACCTTCTTTTACAACTTCAGTTGTTTTTGTTAACCCAAACAAACCTCCCTTAACTTCTTTAGTTTTAGGCTCTATAGTGTATTCTGTAAATACATTTTCTTGAGAATTATTTTGTCTAGCGGTTCTATACGCAGGGTCACCTCTTAAATCTTTTAATTCTGGCCCGAATTTAGTTGTATACCCCCTAAATGTACCAGAAAAAGTTATTTTTCCTTTATCAATTTCTCTATTACCTGTCTCTACCTTTGTAATCTCTCCCTTTTTCTCGTTAATTTTATAGTCAATATTTGAATTATAATCCCACGTTGGACTAACTTTAAGTTTACCTTCTCCTTTTTGGGATTCCATTGTTTGAACATCTATTTTGGATAAACTTCCATCTTCATTAACTTTATATATATCAAAGTTTTTTATCTTCCTCCCTTCTCCAGGTTTCAATATACCAATATCTTTACTCTTATCAAATGAAGACTTATTTACTCCACTACGGTTAGGAATAAAGTTATCTTGAGATTGTTTTGTAATTATAATATACTCACCAGGTTTACCAATTTGTTTACCGTATAATCCACCTTTTTGAAAGTTAACTTCTCCTCTTTGACTAACTGGATTCATTTCGTTTTTCCCCACTTCTGCAGTGAAACCTTCTATTGTTCTACCTTCACCTTTAACTTCTCCACTATTTACAAAATCTAGTACAGCTTCTAAACTAGAGGTTCTATGAGTCCAGCTATCTGGTGTAATAACCTCTTCCATTGAAACTGATTCTTTAGAAGTTGATTTTTCTATATCTTGTTCAGTTATTGTTTTAGACGATGTAGTTTTATCGGAAGTAACTTTTGTTGATTCAAAGTCCTTAACATGATTTGATATGTACTCTAAAACCTCAACACTAGTTTTAAGTTTTGAACTACTTCCTAAAGAATTTAAAGATTCATTAATCTTTATTTTCATTTTATTTAATATACTACTGTTTTTAATTGCATCTAAAGATTTAGGGTCAATTGTTCCATTACGAACCGCTTCAGCTATTCTAATCAATGCTTCCTCTCCTCTATATTCTATTGTTTTTTCTAAATTAGTAGAAACTCCTCCATCTTTACTCGTTTCTTCTACTGTATATATTTTATTACCTTGGTTGTCCTTTGCGTCTACAATAGCTAATATATGAGCTAAAGCTCCTTCGTTTTCTAACAAAGTATTTACCTCCTCTATATATTGTTTATATTTTTCTGGAGATTTCTTCTTTAATACATCTAACTCTAAATGTTGGTATTCATGATAAATATCAGTTTTTTCTCTAGTTACTTTTGTGTTAAAATGCATATTACCGTTTTTATCTACATATGCTGTTGCTGCATATTTATTAGATTCTACTGTCATACCATCATTTTCTAATACCTTTAAAAATGATTCTTGACTATTATGCATTGTAACTTTTGATTCAACTCCCTTTTCCGATAATTTTTGCAGAGCTATTAAACCGTCTTCTATCATCTGTCTATGAGCTGGAGTTGTTGCCTGTTTTAATAAAACTTCTGAGTTTTCAGATGTCAATACATCAAATGAAGTAACCTCCCTACTCTCAACTATAGTTTTTTCACCAGTTAAAACAACTGTTGAATTGTTTTCTTTGTTTATTTCGAACTCTAAACGCTGGTCGTATGTTTTATATTCTAAAGCTTCTATATTTGTTTTTTCTTTTACAATCTCTTGCAGTTCTTTAAGGGTAGTAGTTTCATTTATCAAATTCTCTAACTCAGGAGTTAACTTATTTGATTCTTTCAATGCGTTTATAACTCTACTTTTATTTCCAATAGTTAATTCCGCTCCTAACAATTCACCTATATAAACTTTATTATCTGCAGTTATATTTGTAGTAACAGACCTTTCTCCTGCTTTACCTGTTGGGTTATTAGTATATACTATCTCACCATTTTCATTTGTATGTTCGTATCCTTGTATATGTTTGTTCTTTTCTAATGTTTCTATATGGTTTATTTCTTGTTCTATAAGTCTTGAGTTTTCTGAGTTTACAGCTCGTTCTCTTTCAAAAAATTTATTTTGAACTGATAGACATTCGTTAGCTATAGCTCTAGCATTTGGATATGTAACTCCTCTATCTTTTAAATTAGAAATTGATTGAGTTAAAATGTCACTACTAAAACTTTCTAATGCCTTTGATGTTTCTAAAGATTTTTGTTGAAATTGATTATTTACTAAATTTGATATTTTTTTAGAAAGCTCTATATTTTCATATTTCTGACCCTTACCCATAGTTCCATTAAACCATTGTTTATATTCGTCTGGAGTTACGTTATGAGATTTTAATTTCTTATATAAATCTTCAGTATATTTATCTTCTTTAATCCCATACTCAGTAAGTCGTCTAGAGGAAGTTTCAAATACTTTATCCATATATTGGCTCGTTGTCATTTCTCCACTAGATATTTCCGCTATGTCTTTAGCGTTTCTAACTTCTATAACCTCACCTCTATGATTTGAATAAACTATACTTTCTTTTCCTTCTATCGTTACTGACTCCATATGCATTGGAATTAAATCTGGTAATTCCATATCAACAGAAAAATTCCTAGAATCTAAATATTTATACTGAACATCTAAAGGTAATAATGATAATATAGATTGCAATTCAGTAATTTTATTCATATCTAACTCACCCTTTTTATTATTTGTTAAAGAACCTTTCATTTCTTTATCTAAATAATCATATAATTCTCCTGAGTTTTTAAATTTTTGTGTTCCATATCTAAACTGTCTATTAATATGGTCTAAGGTTTCATTGTTAACTTTAAAATCTTCTTTATATTTCATTTTACTGCCATCAGGTTTTGCACCTAATTTCATCGTAGACATAGCTGTTTTTAAACTAAACAGAAAAACTACATTGTCTCTATAATTTTCTGCTAAACTTTTTTTGTCATCATAATGAAAAGACATAAATAATCCAGACTCAAGTCCAAGGGCAACTACATCCGTAGCTCTCCCTCCAGTCCATGCAGCTATATTGCTTAAAGTAAAGTATGTATTAGGAACATTTAACTCTAATTTTAATCCATCATTAAAAGTGGTTTTAAATTGGTTGTTATTTTTCCCAAATAATCTATCTATATTTCCCTTAACCCTGGATGATAACCCATGAATGTGTCCTATACCTCCACCTAATACTGTATTGACTAATCCATTTTTAATAACTTCACCAACATACATGTCATCAAAATTCTCTGTACTATGCATAGCTATTTCGGCAGTTGTAGTGTATAGACCTAGTCCTAAACCACTAGTTACTATACCTTCACTTTTAATAATCCTATTGTATAATTTAGCGTTATTTGCTTTTACAAGAATATTAGCTTCTTGAACAGTATATTTTCCTGTATTAACAAGCATCTGAACACTTGTTTTCATATGTTGTAAATGTCTACCTCTAGCCATCCCAATCATAGTTTTACCTGCGAACCCACCAGCTCCACCTGTTATATATGTAAATGGGTCTCCCACAATACGTAATACAGGTATAATTATATTTTCCTCATGCCAATCGTATTTTACATCATAATCTGGATTATCATAACCAAATATTATTCCCCCTACAGTTCCTTCCCAAGATTCTAATCCTAAATGTTTATTATTCATTTCAGGATGAAGTTCATTAAACTCATCAAATGTATGTTTGTTTATTTCTTGATAAATTTGACCATGAGCTTTTATATATTTAGGAGAAAATTTCAATGAACTTGTTTCGTTATCATAATTTAAACCATATTTTTCGTTTACATAAACATCTATATCAGTTATAGACATTCCGTTTTTTATTAACTCTGCCACTTCTGTACCTACAATTTCCTCTACTTCTCCAGGTTTAATAAAAGTAATTTTTGGTTCAACTTCTCCAACATTTTCATTGTCTTCTAATTCACTTTCAACTTCACTTGTTTCTATTTTTTCGTTAAATTTTTCAATTTCTAAATCTTCATTTTTACCATGTATTGAGCTAAAATCTGAATGAGTCATTTTCCATTTTCTCGTCAACATACCCCCCATCATATCTTTATCTGACTTACCCATCCAGTCATATTTATCCTTGTCTAATTCTAACTCAATAGCTTGTCTAAATATATCTATATCTTCCGCTCTAGTTTGATAAAGAACGAAAGGTCCAGTGGTTCCAACTGAGCCTACATTATAATCATCATCATCTATATTTGGGAAAAACACACCTTTATAATTCTCTGGGTCATCCACCAACTCTTGAACATCTACCATAACCTTGTCTACATATAGATTTGTTCTTTGTTGGTAAATTTTATCATAAACCATTTTTTCAAAATCATTACCATGTATAACTCCAGGAAGAAAAATATTTTTACTTATTAAATCTTTTATTAAATTAGTTTTAGCTTCTGGTAAAAACTCCTTATAATCTTCAAAAGTAAATTCTTCTTCATAGTTTAAAGGCTTCTTATTTATTTGTGAGTATAAATTATTATAATGAGTACTAACTAAAGCTTTATATTGGTTATATTGTGAGTCTACTAAATAACCAATAGCTCCAGGAGTTAATTCCTGTCCTTGTAAATGCATTTGATATGCAATACCTTTATATATATTTTGTTTATCCTCATCATCAAATAAACTTTCTACAGAATACAACTCTGACCCTTCTCCTTCTCCTTCTTTAAATGAAGAAATAATAGTTCTGTTTTCGTAATCTATACTACCATCTTCTTTCTGACCTGCTATATATATAACATTATTACCATCTTCGTCAAATTCATATTTTATAGTTTTATTGTCTAACCCCATACCATATGCTCTTTGATTCAAAACATGAGTACCGAACAATTCTTCCTGACCATAATCCCTCTCATTAGTAGGTACCCAATCAACTGCATTTTGACCATTAATATTGTTATTGTGGTTCATTAATATATCATTGACATCAACATCAACTGTATTAATCTCTGGTGCAATTATAGGTTTAAAAACGATTGGGTCAAATATAGATGTAGTACCTGGTATAGAGAAATTAATAGTCTCCTCCTCATTTAAATCATATAATTTTTCTTGTTCATCAACTTTTAAATTAATTGGAACTTGATATAAATCATATAATGCAAGTGTAGGGTAATCATCAAAAGCTTGTTCTAAACCTTCACTACCCTTGCCTTTATGAAAAGTATTCATATCTGCTACATCTTGATTTGGAAGTTCTGTAACTTCAGTGGTAACGTCTTCTACAACCTCTTCTTCTACAACTGTTTCTTCTACAACCTCTTCTTCTACAACCTCTTCTTCTACAACCTCTTCTTCTACAACTGTTTCTTCAATAGTTTCATCTACAAGTTTAGTTTCTTCAACTTCTATTGTTTCTGTATTTATTTCTTGAGTTTGTGATTCAGGGTCTACAGTGCTTGAGTTTATCTCTTGAGTTGTTGGTTCAACTATCTTATCTGTCTCTGTAGTGGTGGCTTCTAATGTAGAAGGGGTTCTTGATTGAGAGGTGCTTGATTCGTCTGTAGAATTGTACGAAAAAGGAATATTGTTTTTTTTTTTTAATACTTCGTTATTAGAAACTATACTTTTTTCTAAAGTTTTTAATAATGTTTTATCTCCATTAATCTCAGGAAATAAATTCATTTTCTCCTCTGTTGTTAATGTTGAAACTCCATCATTTCTTTCAACATCCCCTAGTAAAGTTACCTCTAAATCTAATTTAACTTTTTCTAAATTAATCTCTTTTTCTATCATATTTTAATTTTATTTAGCTCTGTCTTCTCCTAAATTAGGTAATCCTAATAATTGATTCATTTTAGTAATACTAGTTTTGTCATCTGTTTGTCTCATAACCCAAGACTCTACGTTTTTTCTTACCTGGCTAGAGTATTCTATAATAACAGGTATACTCCCCTTATCATTAGTACCTTGTATAAAATAAGATATATCTGTATCACTATGTGATTCGTACTCTCCCTCGTCATTTATAGTAGGGAAATAACTACTAAAATCAATAATAGTTCCATCACTCATCTCCACGTCTCTAGGTATT
>TARA_R110000782_G_scaffold52021_3_pt1 | contig 10733 bp, 26 predicted proteins | sample TARA_R110000782 | Tara Oceans TARA_R110000782 (sample SAMEA4397859) | marine metagenome | biome: Polar Biome; feature: [SRF] surface water layer (ENVO:00010504); material: water (ENVO:00002006), including particulate matter (ENVO:01000060) such as... | depth 5 m
TTGGGGAAAGAATTTTCTTCTTCTTAAAAGGAATATTACAGTGGAGATCCGGGTCGACCAGAAAATACCCCCAGGCGCAAGCCCAGGGGTATCGTGTCTAACTAAATCTTTTGACAAACTCCTCAAAAGTAAACACATCTTGCTCATAGTCCACAGTCTTAGTTTCAAAGTTAGCAGACAAAGCATCATAGCTTTCTTCACCAGCCTCATAGCTAGTTAGCCCATAGCCTGTGTCATCTAGCAATCTGTCTTGAATTAGGTGACTGACTACCATACGGATAGCATACGGGGTATCTCCCCATCTTGGTCTTGCGTGTTCCAATGCCTTGGCAAAATCTATAGACTTGTCATCTCCACCAGAGTGAGAATAAAGCCAGACTGAACCCTTGGCGTCTTGTAGCTCAAAGTTAGTTCTTGCTCCCATTTTGTTTCCTACTTTCTTTAGATAGTTATACTCTACACCAGGGGTCAGACATTATGGAGATGCCCCCCTGCCATTTCTGACAGAGGGGACTTTGTTCTCCCTAGAGGAGTTCCATAACTGCCCCATAGGTTGATGCGTTCACATCTTCCTGCGTGGTCATACGGAGTATCTTTAGGTTCTTCTCAAGCAGGTTTTTCTGTGTGCTATGCTCACGCCCATACCAAGTGTTCTGGTTTGGTCGCTTTGGTTCTTCTGGTCGCTTTGGCAAGTCTATCTTGTCGGTATCAAAAGTAAGCTCTAGTCCACGATAACCATTTACAATACGAATGATTGCGTCGTGTTCAAAGCCAACCTTGTTGCCGTTCTTTGCGAGGAACTCACCAGCAAACTTAGAAATCTGCTTCTTGTAAGTTTCTAGTTGCTTCTCATACTTCTCATAGTCAGCAGGAAAGTCAGCAACTGCTTTGTCAATCTCGGCAATCTTTGCTTCCATCTGGTTGATTAGTGCTACTACTGGGATTTTTACGCTAATTGTTCTAGCCATAATTTATGTCTACTTTCTTTTGGGGTATGTCTATTATAGGGGAGGGGTGTGACATTTTAGATGAGGGGATAGAGAAAGGATAAGAAACGCTATCCCCCCAAGTCTATTTATACTACTTTACAACAGTTGTCCAGCGAGGCTGTCCATTTACATCTAGACGGACTCGGTAAGTTCCGTTCTTGTTCTGGATAATCTCTTGGACTGTGCCTGATACGCCAGACTTTGCTGTGGTGAACTGTGAGCCAACAGTTACTTCATTCATTTTGCTTCCGTTCCAACCCAAAGGGTCTTGTTTGATTATTACCAACTTTTGTTGATAGGTCTATTATCGCAGAAAAAAGAAGATTTGTCAATACCTTTTATGTAACAGTTTGGTAACAACTTTGTGTAGACTATTCTTTTTCTTTTCTTTGATAGGTCTATTATGACACAGACTATTCTATTTGTCAAGTACATTCTTAATTTGACAAAGCGATCAAAATGGGTCGACCCCGAGGGGGGACAGTTTGACATCATGTCCAGGATTTTTCATACCCCTATGAAAATTATTCTGCACTGCCTCTCACTAGTATCCAGATTAGGGCCTGCATTGCTCTAGGCGTCATTCCATATTCTATGGAGACTGTAGTCACTGCCTTAGCCATTTCTTTGTACTGAGATTGTGTCGGACTCTTCTTTTCGATCCCGAGGGCACGCAACATCCATACGTCAATAACAACAGCATTCTCATCGCCTGCAATTGCCTTAGCGAATGCATTAGTCTTAGGACCGTTTAGCGCTCTGAATCCCATAGTCAACGCGTTATTGGCCATTAGCATGTTGTTCTTGAATCCGGGGACGTGATTACCTAGTGAGAAACTAATAGCCTTAGTAACGTTATTAGTCCAACGCTCACGTGGAGAGAATGCGGACACTACAGTGGCCCCTACTTCTAGAGTACTCTTTAGGTTTCTAGCTACTTCCGCTGCAACACGTTCTGCATCCATATACCATTTTGAGGCCTGCTCTATTTGGCCATATGTTGCTTTAGCTGCAATTTGTGAATAAGTCTTTGAATAGTTTAGCATGGGGTATATCCTTTGTTTGGGGTATGATTAGTATAACAGCTGGATGAGACTTTGTCAACTATAGGTCCTGGTATTCTATCCAAGCGTCTAGGTGGTGTTGCTCTACAATAGCATTAGCTGGAGCAACGGTTAGTCCCTTATACCCTACTCCTTCAGGAAGACTAATTAGTTTATGAAAGTCACCTTCATTGCAAGCATCAATAGACTCTATGCAAGCTTGGACCATGGACCTAGTTACTGGAGGAAAGTGATTACTCTGTAAGTGCCAAGCAATACCATCTTCCATGTTCTTTGATAGCCGTGCCATCTCTACTGCTTGAAGTGACCCCATTAGCTTACCTCTACCCATTCCATTGCTACTCGCAATAAGTTATCGTAGTCGCCACTTGTGGACTCTGCATAGTAGGCATCGCGTTCTTCTTCACTAACTCCTGCACGGCGTAGTGATGCGGACACTCTGGACATTATGGCCATAGCGTTACCGTCATAGCCGCTTAGGGCTACTTGAATATCTGGATACTTACTCATTACTTTCCTACTTTCATTGCCGAGGGGTGTTGAACTCTAATAGCATAGCATCTGGCACAGACATTATCAAGCTTATGCCCATATAAGTTCTCTGGCCTAATTAGTCTTTGGCAGTCAGTGCAATTGTAATTTGTCATACTAGTATCCTAACATAGGGGTAAGACATTATAGAAACTCTAGTGGATCCCGATCCTGGAAGATCTCCTCTAAGTCTGCAAAAGTATAAGCTTCAGGGTTAGCGTAGTAGTCTGCCAAGTTCTCTTTGATTTCTAGGGTTTGCTCATCCATGTTATTCGCTCTCTCTGATAGCTTTATTTATGTTACTCTGGCGGCTGCCTTTGTATTTTGTAGGGGTAGCGACCAAGTGAGGACTTTTCATCATCTCAAAGAATAGGGCTTGCGACTCAAGCTTACGCCTAGCCTCGTTTGCCATTCCTAGTTTCTTGGTTTTCTTCTTCATAGTTTATACTATAACACAGGGGTCTGACATTTTATGCGAGTGTTTTGCGAGCCTCTTAAATGTCTTCTTAAACGATCATTTTGAAATGGGTCGACCACACAATACCGACAAAGTCAAGCTCTGTCGGCTGTGTGTTGCTCGCTTGGTTTGGGGTTTTCAATCCCAGAGCAAATCTAGAATGGGGCTATGAAAGTAGCTCTCTTGTTCTTTAGAGCCTTAGTCTCCTGAGCTTCGGCATACAAGCCCTGAGTAAGGACACCAGCAAAAAATGAGCTGGCAATGATTACCGCTATAAGTCCGAATGTCATCTGTTCTCCTCTGTTGAGAATAGCTTATCAGTATTGTTAGACAACATCAAGTCTATTTTGAAAATCAGTTGCTCTAATTCTGCGGTAGTTAGTTCTTTAGACATACTCGTTATACTCCTCTGGAAAATCTTCACCTAGATACCTCTTGGCATCAGGAATGGGCATTAGCCCGTCATACTCGTTACAGGTAGGGCATACAACATCATTGACTATGTTGACACAGTAGACACAAAGTGATTCTGACATTATACATCCTTATCTGAAACGTGCTTAGCAATTCGCTTAGCATCTTCTAACCTAACATTTACCATTAGGTAACCAACCATTGCTGGATAGGCTAATTCGCCTTTTTGAGCTAATAGCTCCTCTAGGGTTTTTTGTAGTAGCTCGTGAGCTTCTCTGCTGTATGACATTTTTTTATCCTTTATCTGTTGTGGCTATAGCCTATCACACCCCTAGGACATTATACAAACGACACGCCGTGTTACTGAGAATTAGTTTCTTTCCACTGGGCTAGGCGGTAGGCCTGCAGGGTAGTGTATCCAACACCCAACACCAGGGAGGCTACCAGTACCCAACTCTGTAGGGTATCCATTAGTTAGCGCCTATGGCTATGATCTGACCATCTGCTAGCATAGCCTTGAACCCCTGAATCCTACCTGACCAATAGGTCTTGGTGTAGAATCCAATCACCTGTGATGTTTCCATTGGGTCAAAGCCGTAGGTAGTTGTAGTGTTATCTAGTTCTGTTACTGTTACGTTCATTTGTTATTATCCATTTCTATTTATGCTATAAGTCTATAGTTCTTTGGGGTATGTGTCAAGCGACACGCCGTTAGAGGGTAGATGTAGATTCTACCATTATCACAGTGTAACCGTTCTGGTTGAAGTAGTCAAGAGCGTTATCAACTGACTGCTCTGGATACAAGGCCCCAGTGAATGGGTCGCCTGGCTTGCTAACTGTTATCTTGAACATCTTTGGTATCATTTTCTTTATCCTTTACTATTTCTTGTTATGCTATAACTCTATACTAGATTGTTCTATTTGTCAAGTCTTTTTGGTAACAGTTTGGTAACGATTCTATTCGAACAAGTGTTCGGGGGTCGACCAGGATCGGCAAAAAGTCAAGCCGACACGCCGATGATTACCAACTTCGTGTTGACCCAAGACTACGGGCAGCCCCCATTAGTAGGGTTACCTCTTTGATAGTAGCATCGCTAGGGTTATCGCCTGCGGTAGCTATCAGGGTATCTAACTCTTGCTCTATCTCCGATAGGCTAAGAGGATTCAATTCCTTGTATCTATTCATTTCATTATCCTTTATTTGTTATAGCTATAGCTTAGCATAAGGCTAAGACACTATGGTTAGTTTATTTCACCATAGGCTTCGTAGCAATACTGGCAACCAATTTCTTGGTAGCCGTTTTCTACTACTGCTACTCTTGGAGTAGCGTTAGAGCAGATGTCGCAGAATGCGAATTCACCTTTGATGATTGATACTGATACTGTTGAAGTCATTTTGAACTTCCTTTCTTTTATTTATTATCTTTGTTTATTTAGTTATAGTTATATACTACAGGAAGAAAGTCAAAAAGTCAAGTCTATTTACCTACAAAGTTTAGGTGTGTTTCTTGTAGGATATCTACAACACCTGGCAGGGGTATCAAGCATAAGGGTGGCAGTAGTGTGCGGACTATGTTTTCTTGCTATTTCACTGTAAGTGTGTATCATACATAACAATAAAATATTCAGATTTTGGCAAATATAGATTTTTTCAGATTTTGGACTATATAAAACGGTAAATAGGTGTATACTTAGCTATGGCAAACAGGGAATCAGACAAAGGCGTTCACCCTAGTCTTATATGTCCTATATGTGGACAGTATCCATGTAATTGTGACCATTCACTCTAATTTTCTTTGATATCAGGCTTAGTAGATACGAACGGTATGTTAAATTCTTCTAAATAGATCTCTACAAGCCTATAAGAAACACTTAACTCCTTAGCAATCTCTCTGGAATTAAGCTTTTTGGCTATCTGTGACTCCAGGTAAGCCTTATCTTGATGTAATTTGGACATATTTCTGCTTTCTATGGGTGTATACTAGTTATATGCATGAAGAAGTGAAAATAATAATCGCAACAGCGATCCTATGCTATATCTTTGCGGTAGTTAGTGCTGTTGTTAGCTATGTAGGTTAATAATACCATTATCGTACATACTATCAAAGATCAATGCATTAACCTTATCTAGCTCTGGTCTCATCTGAGACATTGTAGACTCTATCTGATCAGCTGGCACTCCATTGTTAATGCCTAACTCCGTATTCATCACTATAACTGTATTAGTCATAAGACTGATAGCTTCTTCTCTTCGCATTTATTCCTCCCAATACCCCATAGGGCACTTAGCTAGCTCTAATGATGTCTTTAATGTCATAAAACATCCACATAACTTACATCTTTTCGATCCTTTTAGAAAAAATTGACATGTATTGCATACCGCCAGGCGTGCATGTTTAATTTCTTCCGAAGATCGTGGTTGTTTAGGATCAAATAGATCAAAAATGCTAACATCGTCTCCCATATCTTATATTCTACCATACTTAACGGTTACTGTCATGCATAACTGTGTTATTTTTGGACTTTTTGTGCGTTTATTTTGGTGTAGTATCTCTCGCGACGACTTAAAAACGAACTTAAAAACTATTTTCGAACTTACTCATTTTCCGCGAACTGAAGCCTATCGGGGGGCTCAGAAGTTGAAAAGAGATGTTATACTTATAAGGTTATGACCCCACTCGAGAGCTTTTCCTTAATTGCAGCGATAACTGTAGCTATGGGAACTTTGCTCACAATGACAGTAGGTGGAGTCAGATGGCTTGTTAAACACTACCTAGAGGAAATTAAGCATGAGCTTAAGCCAAACGGCGGAGGATCAATAAAGGACCAGGTTAACGAGCTAACAAATAGACAAACAAGAGAAGAAGCACTAGGAAAAGAGACATACCTCAAAGTAGAAAAACTAGATAAAAAACTTGATGATTTATACGACAAATTTATTGAATTCTTGACTAAAGAGAAATAATATATATAATATATATATATCTATATATAAACTAAATATAAGTAAATTCACTAAACTCTACTTAGAGTTAATTTGAAATAATATATATATAACAATCAACCCTTTTATATAGTATCAGAATTTAAAGCTTGTCAAGTCTTTTTTAGATAACAATATTATAACGATCTGTTATATAGTAGTTATTTTTAAAATAAAGTTAAGTATTCATTGACCTCTTGATATCTGTTACCATTCTGTTACATATGATATAATGTAATAAGCTGGTACCTAGATTGTCTCTCATACCCACTTTCTAGGTATCAGTTTTTTATTTCCTGAGTATTTAAATTATTAACTTATTAGTGTTATACTATAAGTACTATGACATCATCATCTTGCGGCCCAGAAACTTTCGGGGCTAAGCCAGCCAACATCAAATGGAACGTCGTTCGTGGCGACACGGCAGAGCTTAGAATTCAATTTTTTGAAAATGACGAAGCAACCGCATACGATACATCAACCTGGGACTTCAGTGCCTCGGCGTATGATTATAAAAATGGTGTTACAGATGAACTTCAAGTTGTTGTTGGCAGTGGTTTTGTAGACGTAACCGCTCCAGCAGAAATTACATCGCTATGGGGAGAGGGTTATCAAAGAACCGTAGCCGAATTAGCTTTTGATCTCCAAGTAATAATTAATAACACAACAACATGGACACCAGTAATTGGTACCATCTCTGTGCTTGGAGACGTTACAGGAGGTAGCTTATAATGCCCACAGTAAATATTGTACCATTCCCCGGAGCCCCCGGAGCAGTAGGACCACGAGGCGTACAGGGCATTCCTGGCGACCGTGGCTTGACTGGACCAATAGGCCCAATCGGAGAAACAGGCGAAGTCGGAGAAATCGGCGCAGTCGGACCAACGGGCGACGCGACACTCTATACTCCATCAGTTCCTGGAAACTGGAACATTGGACCGACAACGATTGCCGAAGCTCTAGACGAGCTTGCTGCCAGACTAAGAACCGCAGAAGGATCCTAGAATGGCTAGCAGTGCTCTAATAACAATTAACACTGACACAGCAGTAAGGCTCAGTCCAATTGGAGTGCACGGAGGAATGGATCTTACGCTACAAAATGTAAACGATGAAGGCTACATCTTTATTGGAGCAAAAGATACTGTAAGCTCTACTAATTATGGATTCAGGCTTGCTCCAAACAATGCTTGGGCTGTAGAACTACCCGGAAGAGAATCAATTTATGCGATTGCATCAGTTGACGGAATGTCCATAGCGGTATTCCAGATAGATCTGGAGAGCCAAGGCTAATGGCTAGGTTTATCTGGTTCAGTGGTGGATCTGGAGGCGGGATTGGCCCTACAGGCTCTCAAGGCATCCAGGGAATAGCTGGAGACACTGGACCGATAGGCCCAATTGGAGCAACCGGAGCTACTGGTATTGAGTGGCAAGGACTCTGGAGTTCTGACACTGACTATGTAGACAACGACGCAGTCTTCTACGAAGGTGCATCTTGGTTTGCCTCAGGAGACCCTGCCCTTGGCGAGGTTCCTAGCGGTAGCTCAACTAACTGGTACACGCTCTCGCTTCAGGGTATTCAGGGAATTGCTGGAGCTCAGGGCTCCCAGGGAGTTCAGGGCGTCACTGGATCCAAAGGCGAGGATGGCATTAGAGGCCCTCAAGGAGTTCAAGGCATCCAGGGGGTAAACGCCAGTGATGTGTTCAAATTAACATATGTAACTGCTATAATAGACTTACAAACACAAACAAATGAGCTAAGGAGGTTACACCAATGACAACAAGCGTTGAAGAAGCACTTATCACACTAACACAATCAACAAATGCATTGCTAGCATCGGTTAACTTTTCAAAAGCAACCTTGGATTCCGACATAGCGGCTGCAGTGGCCTCGTCTGAGAATGCTGCACAAATACCCCTTGTTTCTATTGCCACAAGCATAATCAGCACTCAGGCAAATTTTATCAACTACATTAACGGAGCAGCATAATGACTATTGAGACACAAGTAGCAGCCCTTACGACTGCAACCAACGACCTTGTTTCAGCGGTGCTAACACAGCAGACCGCAGTGACAGCGGCAGTAGCACAATTTGCCGATACGACATCCACAGTATCTAATAACTTAAACCTTGTAGACAACACTCGGGACGCCAATAAGCCTATCAGCTCTGCAACACAAATTGCATTGAGTAGTAAGCAAGCGACTCTGATCTCGGGGATTAACATAAGCACAATAAACGGAAACTCTGTACTAAGCGGAGTCCCTCTGGTAGTCGAAAGAGGACCAACCTCTCAAGTTTCTTTATCGTATGAGCTTCGTAGTACCTTAAAGCAAGACCCTGCATTTGGCAATCCAGCCAACGTTGTAGATGATTCAGTTGTAGTCGAAGGCCTCGGAAGTTTTATGTGGGTAGACACCCAGTTAGAGCCAGACGATGACGAAACATGCTTTAGCACACCGTCCTCTGGACAGTGGCTATTAGCCGTACCCGCTTATGATTTACTAGCTGCCTACGAGCTAGTAGAAGATTCATTTATAGACGAATTTATAGAAGACCAATTATCGGCTCAGGCCTAAGAGAGAAGAACCCATGTCATCACTAAGAGCAATCAGACTACTAAATTCAGTTGAGGCTGGAATAACCGACAGCGCAGCCCTAGACGCACTCCTATCTGACTCAGGAAGATTGTCAGAGTTTAGCGTACTCATGTCCATGCGAGGACAAGCAAGGCGAATGGCTGCATCTACTGTTACCGTCGAGACCTTCATAAACAGTCCGATAGCTATAAATGCGGTGTTTGCAGATACAGACCTTAACAATCCAGTCGTTGGAGTAGCAATGCTAAAGAAGCAAACTGCTATGGTTCTCGTATCCGGAGATAGAAACACTTTGAGTATTATTATGGCAAACCCCTATTCGGCAGCCCTACTAAAAGAATCTCCTTGGTTTGAAACTTATGTCAGAGAGCTAATCGCAAACCTAACCCCAGCACTTAATCCTTTAGACTATGCAAACGTGCAGGCGCTTGTAACTAACAACGCTGCTATGGGTGTAGTTTTGGAAATCCCTGGAGCAGTACAAGTAATAATTGCCAGCCCGTCTACAATGGCTTTTGTGGCAGCAGACTTGTCAATTATGACAACTCTTTCAGATAGCAGCTCCGCTGTAAACCTAGTTGCATCAAGCGCATCAGCAATGTCTCAAATTTCTGGATCAACTAACGCAATGAACAGCATCACATCTTCTTCAATTGCCATGGCTATCATTGCAACAAAAGCCATAGCCATGAGCGCTATTGCAGGTAACGAGGCAGCATTTAGTACGTTCCTTGCTTCCCCGTCTTTTTCTGCTAACCGCAAGAACGCAATTGCTAACCTAGCAGGGCTAAATGCAATTGACTTTGCAGACCTCAACGCAATGATTGACAGCCCCTCTGCCTTGACAGCGATCACCTCAAGTGTCAATGCCGTTACGGCTCTTTCCACTAGCAGCGCAGCGCTAGGGTACCTGGCTACCAGCCCTAACCTTTCAATTGTCCTAAATAGCACAGTCGCAATGGCAATTCTTGGTCCAAACGTTACTGCAATGACAGCGTTCTTGGGCAATCCTGACGCATGGACCTCATTGTTTGCTAGCGCTTCTGTCAAGGGATACATCACAGCATCTAACGGGCTGGTTGACGCGATTGCGAATAACTCAGACCTTATTACTTACCTGACGGGCCTATCAACTTCAAAGAGCCCTGGAGTAGTACCAGACGGACAGCCTGGAACCTTCCAGACATTCCCTGGCCTGCCAGCAAAGATATTGACTCTGTCGGTAAAAGAAGTTGGAATTGCAGCAACCTTCTCAACCTTCAACCTGGGTGGAGCTACATTTGCTGGAACAGCAGCCGGAGAAGACCTACGAGTATCCTCGCAGGTACCTAAGGTTCACGTTGCCGCCTACTCTGGCGTCACTTGGGACTTCCAGGGTGCTGGAGTCACGCTCGCCACTCAGCCAATTGTTACATATGTAGACATGAGCTAAGGCTTCAAAGCCACAAAGGACAGGGGCAATACAGCTACAAAATCATAATAATCTGAGATAATATATATATGTCAGAAAATGTTGAGTTCCCCATTGTTCGTAAGAAGCCATCTCCATACGAAAAAGATCAAAAGCTACCAAAAGACTTTTCTACAGAAGATGGACCTAAATATATTGCAGTGCCTGGATCCGCTGGCCCACAAGGGCCACGCGGAGACAAGGGCCCTGCAGGTCCTGAAGGAAAGCCAGGAGAAGGCATCCAAGG
>TARA_R110000782_G_scaffold24861_11_pt1 | contig 10731 bp, 7 predicted proteins | sample TARA_R110000782 | Tara Oceans TARA_R110000782 (sample SAMEA4397859) | marine metagenome | biome: Polar Biome; feature: [SRF] surface water layer (ENVO:00010504); material: water (ENVO:00002006), including particulate matter (ENVO:01000060) such as... | depth 5 m
ATTGACTCCGTGTATAGCGATGTAGTTATAAATCCAGCATCTTCGGTTATACCCGATGTCGTGTTTAAAATATCATTGAGTAATAGTGATAGCTCTTATACAACAGAACAACTGACTCTTAAATATTATCTGCTCGATAAAGCAGATTTGAATAACTCGGGTACTATAACATCATCTGATGCTGCAGCTTGGGTGCAACAACTCGCTTACGCTGTCGATGTTAGAAGATCTGATGTTCAACTTATTATAGATCAGATAGTTGCTACTGAGAATGCTACTCCAGGAATATATCCTTCTGGTATATGTATAGAAGGTAAATATGGAATTCATCACTACGAAGATGCCACTGGCTATGTAGTTAACTCAACCGCTCCAGGAGCAACTTCAGTCGATAATGATACATACATGAGAAGAGTTAATGAGAGTAAGAGAACTATAAAACTCGTGGCACCAGCTGTGCTCAACAATATTCTGAAAAATTATAAAGATCTGTTGTAATGGAATCAACTCAGTCGTTAAAGTTTGCTGGCGATGTCAGCATTGACAAGGTTCAAGTAGTATCCTCGAAAGGATTCTTTCAGGATATCACAGCACAAGTCATCACAGTTCAATACTATGAAGACATGTTCTCACCCTTTATCACTGGCAACCTAATCATTAAAGAATCTTTAGATCTTGTGAACTTATTTCCATTTGTTGGAGAAGAGTATGTCAATATAGAAATTTCTACTCCGACTATCGAGCAGAAGATTAAGGGCACTTACTATATCTACAAGATGACTGATCGAGAGTTGATCGGTGATAAAGAAGTTGTTTATAAACTGCACTTTATATCTACAGAAGCTATTGTCGACTCTAATAAAAAGTTGAGTAAAGTTTTCTATGGGAAAGTTTCTGATCTTATCAAACCATTCATTGTTGATCGTATGGATGGGCTGGAAAGTAAAAAAGAACTGGTTGTTGAAGAAACCAGTAACCAGACAAAGTACATCTCAAACTTTTGGTCTCCTGTTAAAAATATTATGTACTGCGCTGAAAACGCAGTTAATAAAAATAAAGTACCAAACTATGTTTTCTTTGAGAACAGACAAGGGTTTTACTTTGTGAGTCTTGATGCGTTATATGCATCAAATCCTTACCAGTCATTTGTGTATGATAAGTATAATCGTGACTCACTTCCAGGTGGTGGTGACGCACGTAACACAGCTGAAGATTATACCAGAATTTTAGATCTTAGTATTCCAACTGCGTTTGACTATCTGGACAGAATTAATAGTGGCATGCTTTCATCAAGAATTCATAGCTATGATATCATAAGAAAAACTTACACGGCACGAAACTATAACATATTTAATAAATTTGACAAAGTAAATCACTTAAATCCAAATCCTTTGAACTCAAGCGGCGTTATTTTTAAGAATAATGCAACGATTATAAATTATCCAAGGATGTTTAATAACTTTAACTCATTCGGTGATGCCACTAACTTTAAGACAATTCAAGAGAGGTTGTCTTCCATGAAAGTGTCAAACGCACACCAACTAGAGATAACCGTTCCTGGAAGAACAGATTACACAGTTGGTCAGAAAGTGTCTGTTGTACTTAATAAAGTTGAAGCTACCGCAGCAAGTGATTCTGATCTTACTGATAGAATGTTTTCTGGGTTTTATTTGGTATCTGCTATTAATCATGTTATTAGTCGAGAAAGTCATGAGTGTAATATGGAACTAATCAAAGAATCTTTACAAGCTGACGTAAACAACACAGAGGGTGGTAAGTAATGAATTTATATTATGGAGTCGTAGAAAATAGACAAGATCCTTTGCGACTTGGTCGGTGTCAAGTACGTATTGTTGGTCTTCACACTCACGACAAAAACTATCTTCCATCTCTAGACTTACCATGGGCATTGCCAGTACAACCAATTGGTTCTGCTGCTATGAACGGCATTGGCTTTACGCCAGTTGGTCCAGTTGAAGGAACTTCAGTAGTTATTATGTTTGCCGATGACGACAAGCAGCAACCAATTATTCTTGGTACAGTTGGTGGTGTTCCAAATGAACCAGGACCAATTGATAATGATGACGCTAGTCCAATCACGTGTAAACTTAGCGACATTCAACTAAGAACTATCGTTGGACCAGTTACTGGGACCACGCTAACCTTTGTAGATAATGTAACAGGTGATGTTAATCTGACAAAATGCTTAGCTGCAGATATGGGCGTTATTGGTTTTGGTATCCCAGAAGGTACTAAAATCGTATCCATTCTAAATGGCACACGGATTACTATAAGCAACACTCTCACTAACTATGGTGAAAACCTAATTACGTTTAGTGAAGTGCCGAGCAATCTTGCTGCTGTTAGAGAAAGTTCTAATTTAAATGTAGTGACGTCTTCATCAGGTCAACCAGTTACTACTGGATCTGGTGATGTTGTAACTTCCACTCCAAACGATAATGTATCAGTACCGTCGTCAGCAGTTAATGACGCAATTCCTTTAGTTCCACCTCCAAAATCTACATCAGATCAATCGAAATCAACTACAGGTATTAAAGCACTACTTGCTGCTTGTGATAAAGTTGGTCTAACTACAAAAGAACAAAAGTGTGCCATATTAGGTATCGCTGGTGGAGAATCTAGATGGATTCCTCAACTAGAAGCATATAACTACAGCGAAGATAGACTAAAACAGATCTACTCTTTTGCCACAGCTGCTGATGTTCAACAATACGCAAGAGCGCCAAAGAAAGGTATCAGTCGTACTGAGTTTTTCTCATGGGCATATGGTCCAACAAAACGTGGTAAGGGATTCCTTGGCAACTTAACAGATGCTGATGGTGGAAAGTATTATGGACGTGGATTTATTCAGCTAACTGGCAGAGCAAACTACCAGCGGTATCAAGATCTTGCTGCTGCAAAGGGTGTTACGGTTGACATCGTAAATAACCCAGACTCACTTGATGACGACATCGAAGTATCAGCACTTATTGCTGTATTATACTGTGTTGATCGTGTTTCGAGTAAAGTAAACCCAAATGACAATCCAGGGTGGTTTTATGCTGCTAAGAAAGCAGTTGGTGTAAACTCACCAGACATCGCTGCAGTAAAGTTATCATACTATGAATACTTTTATGGTTCAGCTGCTCCTGGAGCACCAGTCAAAGATGCAGCAGCTGTGCAACCTGAACCAGCTACTGGTGTTGCAGCAAACCCAACTCCTGGACCATCTCCGCAATCAATTCAACGTGGCACAGATAGCATTGGTTTCCGTGATCCAAATAGCAAGTATCCACTAAAAGCATACCTCAACGAACCAGACACTAATCGTTTGGCACGAGGTGTTATTGATGGTACTGTCGTTAGAACTAAAGATGGATTACGAGTTCTTGGAATACCTAAAGGTATTGTTGGTGGTACATTTGATCAACCAGAAGTCCCTTACGGAGCAAAGTATCCATTCAACAAAGTGTATGAGTCAGAGTCTGGACATATTCAAGAATTTGATGATACTCCAGGACAGGAACGTATTCATACCTTTCACAGATCAGGCACGTACAGCGAAGTTGATGCAAACGGCACTCAGGTAAACTACATCGTGGGTGATAACTACATCCTTATGGAACGTAATGGATGTATCCACGTTGCTGGTGAATGTAATATTACCGTTGATGGAAACACAAATATCTTTGCTCGGTCAGACGCTAATATTGAGGTGGCTCAAAACGCAAACGTCAAGGTTGGCAACAATCTAGACATCGGTGTCGCGACTGACGTCACTATGGCTGTTGGTGGAGACTTTAAACTTAATGTGGCTGGTGACTACTCAGTTCAAGCGGCTAATATCAATACTAAAGCATCAGAGACAATTAATACTCAAGCAGTCGGAGCAATGAGTGTCAAATCTGAGACTTTAAATCAGCAAACTACTTCTGGGATGAGTATCAAAGCAGCTACTATCAATCAAGAAGCATCTGGCTCTATGGACATTAAGTCTGGTGGAGTTATGAGTGTTGATTACTCTCAAGGTAAGTTTGGTGAAGGTGCTAATGGCGCAACTGGTGCTACTGATGTAGAAACATTTGACCTTGCTCCTCCTGCCGTTGGTGTTCCTTTAAATTCTGCTTTAAAGTATTTGGTTACTGCAGAGCGTAACTTTGAAGAGAACACAACCAACGAGACTCCAGATGATTATGATACACCTGAAGGGCGTGCAGATTCACATAATCAAACTATAACACAAGGTGTTGTTGGAGCAGCTGAACCAGTTGCAAGTGAAGAAGCTACTGCTACGACTGGTGGTACAAATAATATTATTCCTGTTGACTGTAAAATTATCTACACGACTAAGAACTTTACCAACGACTACACTATGTCCAAGAACTTTACTCTTGGTATGATGATGGATGGTGGAGTTAACGGACGGCACAAGATTCAAGACCAAAATTTACAAGATGTCAAGAACGGTCCATCCAGAATATACACAACTGGTGAGATTGTATGTAACTTAGCTATGTTAGCACAGAATATGCTGGAGCCAATGCTCGAGGTTCTTCCTGGAGGCATCGGTGGTTACAAGACACAGTGGAAAATTAACTCTGGATATCGTTTGCGTGGGTTAGTTGGAAATGAAAGTCCAACTTCTGATCACTGTAAAGGTATGGCTATTGATATTGGTCTAATCACTCCTGGATTGTCTGAAAAAATTAAGGCAACGTTTGACCTAGTTCAGCAGATTGAGCGAGTCGTTCCATACAACCAGTTAATTCTTGAGTATAGAAACCCGCAGTCTGTTTGGATCCATGCTTCCTTTAAGATGAACGGTAACAGAAAGATGGCATTTACCATGGTGAATGACAGAACATACAAACGAAACTCTGCTGGTGTTCCAGCTGGATTCTACCTAGTAGATCCAATTCCACCAAAGAGTAGATAATGCCTTGGACTCCTTTAGAAACAGAGTTGACTGGAATAGATGAATTATTGGTATTCACTGATTTCAGTCAAACGTTTTCTTATATTGATGATGATCCATCAACAGACTATTCAGTTACAGGGATTGTTGCCGATAGGACTAATGAACTCATGACTGTTGGTACTAATAGTATCTCTGGTCAGTACAATGGAACGCCACATGGTGGTCTTTCTATCTTTTACTTAAAGAAAGATGACACTTATGATACCGTGACTGACTTTGGTAATATTGGAGACGCTTACGAAATTTGTTCTTATACCGCACCATCTGTAAGATACGTAACTTATAATTACACCGTTACGGCAGAAGACGCTAATGACATTGGCGAGCCAGTGACACAGACGTATAGTGTAGTGGTTTCATTTAACTGGGATGCAGGTAAAATTGCTCTAGTAGCAGCTATCGCCCAGACAAGAATTGGAAGAGACTAATGCCAGCTGCTAGCAGACTTACAGATATGAGCACGGGACACGGATGTTTCCCTCCGACTCCTGTTAATGGTGGAGTCGCCAGTAAAACTTCTATCGAGGGATTAATGGCTGCTATCGTTGGATCTACACACCCAGCTCATGCCTGTGGAAATACAGTACATGCTGGTAGGACTATTTCTTCTGGCTCGGGAAAGACTACAATAGAAGGAAGCCCAGCTGCACGAATAGGTGACTCAATTAGTTGCGGAGATGTCATGGGTCAAGGCGCTACGAAGACATTCATAGGATAACCTAAATAAGAATATGGCACGTAATACAAGAATATTTTCAGATTTAGACTTTAACTTCACTGCTCATCCAGTGACAGGGGATGTTGCACGCCGATACGATGAAAATGCGGTCAAGGCATCCGTAAGAAATCTAGTGTTGACAGCTAACTATGAGAGACCATTCCACAGTGAGATTGGCTCTCCAGTTCGAGCATTATTGTTCGAACCATCTTCTCCTTTACTAAATGTTAGTTTGAGAAGGGCACTTATTGATCTAATCAATAGTTTCGAACCACGTGTCGAGATTATTGATGTTGAAGTCTATGATAATACTGATAACAATGCTATCGCAGTAACACTAACTTTTAAGATAGTTAACACATCTACACCAATTGTTTTAGATGTCATACTAGAGAGAACACGATAAATGGCAACCAATAGAAGAATCCAAGTATCAGACTTAGACTTTGATAATATCAAGGCTAACCTGAAATCATTCTTACAGGGACAGAACGAGTTCTCTGATTATGATTTTGAAGGTTCAGCCATGTCTGTCTTGCTTGACGTACTGGCGTATAATACTCACTATAATGGTATTTACACAAACCTTGCTGTCAACGAGATGTTCCTTGACTCTGCCAGTAAACGTTCATCAGTTGTTTCTCTTGCCAAAATGTTGGGTTATCTCCCACGTTCTGTTAGAGCATCAACTGCTACAGTGAATGTAACTGTTTCTAGTCCAGTAGGATCTCCAGCCAGTTTAACATTACCTGGTTTGTCTGAGTTCACGACTCAGATTGACGGTGTTGCATATACTTTCTACAACCAATCATCAATTAGCATTACTCCAAATGCTCTTGGTGCATATATTTTCCAAAACGTTCCAATTATACAAGGTACACCGTTGTCTTATAGTTACGGTGTCACTGCTGGAACAAAGTACATTATTCCAAACGAGAACGCAGACCTTTCTACGTTAACTGTTCGTGTACAAGAAGATCAAAATAGTTCAGCTTATACAACATATACTTTTGCAGATAATATCACTGATGTATCATCAACTACAAGAGCGTTCTTCTTAAAAGAAATTGATGAGTTGCTCTATGAAGTGTATTTCGGTGATGGTATTATTGGTTTCGCTCCTCCGAACGGTAGTAGACTTCTACTAAACTATTTTGTAACTGATGGCGACGTAGCCAATGGTGCAACTTCCTTTACCTATACTGGATCATCTATTAGTGGTGGTACTGTGTCAATCAATACAGTATCCGCTGCTGAAGGTGGTCAAGAGATTGAGACTATTGATTCTATTAGGTTCAATGCTCCAAGAAATTACTCAGCACAGAATCGTGCAGTAACATCTGAAGACTATAAAGTTATTCTGCCAAATCTATTTTCAAATATTGATTCCGTCAACGTTTGGGGTGGTGAAGACAATAACCCTCCTATTTACGGTAAAGTCTTTATTGCTATCAAGCCACTATCTGGCGAGACGTTATCAAACGCCACCAAAGATCTGATCAAGAACACAATCCTGAAAGATAAGAACGTTGTTTCTATTATTCCAGAAGTTGTTGATCCAAAGTATCTGTACATTAAGCTAACAGCAACGGTTTATTATAATTCTCAAAACACAAGCAGGACTGCAGATACTATTAAGGCGTTGGTTAGAGATACTATCATAAACTACAATGACACAGACTTGAACAGCTTTGATGGTATGTTTAGATTCTCTAAACTTTCTAAACTAATTGATGCGTCTGAAGAATCTATCTTAAGCAATATTACTACTATCAAACTTATTCGTTCGTTTACTCCAATATTTGGTTCAAGAGCTTCTTACGTCATTGAGTTGGATAACCCAATTTACTCAGAAGGTGTTCCAGAGCAAGCTGTTGTTTCAGACGGATTCTTAATTGAAGGTTCAGACAATACTTACTTCTTAGAAGATGATGGCATTGGTAATTTACGCTTATACTTTTTGGTCGGTACTACGAACACCAAAAGATATATCAATAACAATGCTGGCACAGTAAACTATACCAGTGGTTACATTACAATTGATGACATAAATATTGCTAGTGCCTCTGATAATATAGTTACACTGACTATTAAACCATCGTCAAACGACGTGGTTTCTGTAAGAAGTCAACTCGTTTCTATTTTAGAAGACGAGATCGCAGTCAACGCAATTGTTGATAAAGTTGCCTCTGGTGAAACATCTGGTGGTTCAGGATATATCTTCACATCAAGTCGTAGTTAATAATGTCACTTGTAAAAGCAAAAGTCTCATCAGTTGTTTCACGACAACTTCCCGAATTCGTTCGGGAGGATCACGCTCAATTTGTTTCTTTCTTAGAGGCATACTATGAGTTCATGCAACAATATGAAAAACGAGACTTAGAGAGTACTCGTGACATTGATACCACGTTGGACTCTTTTGTTCAATACTTTAGAAATGAACTACTGTCTCAGATCCCTCAGAATATTCTTTCTGATAAGAGATATCTTGCTAAACAAATCCAAGAAGTTTATCGCTCCAAAGGTACGATAAAATCTTATGAATTCTTATTCAGAATTCTATTCAATGAAACGCCAGAACTTTACTTTCCTAAAATTGACATGCTTCGTGTGTCTGATGGTAAGTGGGATCAAAAATCAATTATTAGAACTACTGAAGTCTCTGGTGATGCGTTTAATCTTGTTGGACAAACAATTCGTCAAGGTACTACTCGTGCCAGCGTGGAATCTGTTATTAAATTCCAAGTCGGTACAGAAGAGATAACTGAACTTACATTAAACGAAGCCAGCATTGTTGGTGTGTTTGTAACAGGTGAATCTGTTACTGGTTTAGATAATACTGATGATAGTACTGTCACACTTTTAATGAAGTCTGTTGTAGCAGACTTCACTATCATTAATGATGGTGCTTACTACTCTGTGGGTTCACCGATAACTTTAATCTCTGGTACAGGAACTGATGCACAAGCTGAAGTTACTAACATTGGTTATGGATCAATCTCTTCTATTATTGTAGACACTCCTGGATCTGGATATACAGTTGGTTCAGAGTTAACTTTTGATAATACTGATTCTGGTGATTCTGGTTCTTCACTAGTTTCTGCTAGAGCAATTATTACTGATATTGATATCGATTCTTTATTATTAGAAGATGGTTCTAAAATTCTTGCTGAGACAAGAGACCAGATTGATATTGAGACAGCTACCACTGGTGGAATTAAGTCAATTCAAATAATAAATCCAGGCGCTTATTACAGAAAACTTCCAATAGTTTCTGCTACTGGTGGCACTGGAGCTAAAATTATAGCAGTTGGTCCAGAAATTGGTCGTGTAACTAATGTCGGCGTGACAAATCCTGGTGTTGGTTACGATACTGCACCGATTGCAGTCTTTCCCACTAACTTTGTTGTTAAGAATATTTCTGGTACATTTGCCATTGGCGATTCCATTACAGTTTTAACACAAACGTTGGCACTTGACGCAGATGGTGATGATGAACTACTACTAGAAACTGGTGATAAAGTTATTCTGGAAAGTCAACAAGACCCATATGGTACGATTTACCAATTTGATATAGATAGAAACTTGTTTGTGATGTATCCATCGTCAGACAGAATTGTTCTGGTCAACGAAAACGGCACTGGCGCATTACTTGACGAAGAAGGTAAAACTTTCGTTAATGAAATTTCTGGAGAATTCGCATCAAACCAAACTATTACTAACTCAAGTGGTGCTACCGCAAAGATTATTAGTAGCAGTTCTGATGATCATGCAGCAGCATCAGGTGTTATTGGTGCTCTTGGTCGTCCACTTGGTAAGTTTATTAACGCTGATGGTAAAGTATCTGATTCTTCCAAGAAGATTCAAGACTCTTTATTCTACCAAGAGTACTCATACGTTATTAAAGTTGGTCAGTCTATTGATAAGTATCGTGACGTTGTCAAGAAACTACTGCACCCAATTGGTCTTGCGTTATTCGGTGAAGTTAGAATTCAGACGTCAATACAAGCACCAGTAAATGTAACGTTACAAGTTTCTGATCTGCTAACAACTATCCGTCTACTCATTGATATGAAGATGCGTGCAGTTGGTAACTACAGATCTGTCTTTGAAGACAACACTGCTCTTGATAAAGAACAGATCACTCTGATTATTACAGACTTTATTAGCAGCGCACTTTCTTTGGTGACAACTACATCTGAGTTCTTACCGACACTGAACTTACCAAACCTAACACCTGCAGAAGTTCATCTATTAGATCTTCGTGCTGCAGTTGGAGAGTCTTACAAAGATATTATTATCGCTCTTCAGGGATCTACTCCTTCAGCTATTGCCGAATCATATAAAGCGATGATCGTACAAGGCATTCAAAGTGAGGGTACTAGAAAACTTGGTCCAAACCTTGGATGGCTTGAAAAGTGGAAATTTACAATTCCACCTTATGAGACTGGTTCTAAAGATGGCATTAATACCTTCACCGTAGCATGGGATCAAAACTATACTGGTTCCAGCAATCAAGGTTATTGGAACTCATTTGGTAACACGCAGATTAAAGACTTTGCAAATGTTACGGTATATGACGTTATAAATAACTCTAATAGAAGAACTAACTATGCCCAAGAAGCATACATTAATATTATTAAGTTAGATGTTACACACACGATGGATTCAGGCGATGAGAGCATGGATTCAGGAATACTAACTATGGACAATTCAGACACCTTTGGTACTCTTTTTGATACGATAGGTGACCCAACATTAGATGCTACATCTATCACCATGGATACGATGTAATACAGGAGAACTAAATGGCAAAATCAGTTATTGGAACAGGAGCAACAGCAAACGACGGAACAGGTGATACACTCCGTGCTGCTGGTGTTAAAATTAACGACAATTTCACAGAGCTTTATACAGCGCTCGGTGATGGAACGACTTTAGCTGTAGCTACCGTTGCAACTACTGGTGCATATAGTGACCTATCTGGCGCACCTACTATTCCAGCTGATCTATCAGATTTAACTGATACCACTAC
>TARA_R110000782_G_scaffold84594_4_pt1 | contig 10698 bp, 13 predicted proteins | sample TARA_R110000782 | Tara Oceans TARA_R110000782 (sample SAMEA4397859) | marine metagenome | biome: Polar Biome; feature: [SRF] surface water layer (ENVO:00010504); material: water (ENVO:00002006), including particulate matter (ENVO:01000060) such as... | depth 5 m
AAGTGAAGAAACTACGCATCAAAGGATATATGAGATAATTAATCAAAGAATACCTCAAAATATCCCGACTTAATAGTTAGTGCAGGTATAAGGTCTTTTCGGTTATTATTCTTTGTTTTGAGTTGTTGCTGTATTTTCAGAGACATATTTAAAGGAAGTTTATTTCTTATTTTAGGATCTTCATTGAGTTCATTAATAGCACGGCGACAAGTAGGAATATCGCAATAGTTAGATACATTCATTGCCTCTGCATAGATATCGTCTAGACTGTCATATTTACTGAGTGCGATAGAATACCCGCCACGACAATATTGAATCAATTTTTTAGAGGTGTGAATGATGTCCTGTCTTTCTTTATAATTCAGTTCATCATTAGGTTTCGGTTTTGATAAATATAATTTTAAGTCTTCCGATGATTCTATTTCTGAAAACTCTTTAACACAGGATATCTTATTGTATTTTAAATATGAGATTATGTAACTCTGAAGCGTTGCTTTATTCATATCGGGAAAGTCTTCTATATCCATCTCATAAATAGAAATAATTTCGCACAGGTCCTTTTTTGTGAACGATTTATCAACACTCATTTATTTAAGCAAATAAAAAAAAATATCTCATTATACATAAATGATTGAGGAAATAGTTAAATGGATGGTTGTGTCTATAGTTTTCGGATGGTACAGTCCCATAATCTATGAAAAAATAAAAAAAGATAAGGAAGAACAGGATAAGGAAGAACAGGATAAGGAAATTGTTAAGGATGTTATAGACGTTTTGGAATTAGCCATCAGAGGTCTTGAGAAGATTGAATATCAAGAATCTCAACAGTTAGATAAAGAAGATTAAAATCTTTCTTTAATTATAAATGAGTCTGTTGCTAAATGGTGATTGTCTAGAAGAAATGTCAGTATGCGATGACAACTCTGTAGATTTTATATTTTGTGATTTACCATATGTAGATAGTAAGGGTAAAGGTCAAACAAGTTGTCACTGGAATCAATCTGCTATTGATTTAGAATTATTTTGGAAAGAAATTATGAGAGTGAAAAAACTTCATACCCCTATCTTTTTTACAACCACAACAAAGTTCGGAGTCCAATTAATAAATAGTGCACCGAAGAAATGTCCGTTTCGCTATGATTTAGTATGGGTCAAGTCGGCCCCAGCAGGTTTTTTGTCTGCAAGAAAAATGCCTATGAGGAAGCACGAAATGGTCTATGTATTTTATGAGCGGCTCCCCTACTATGATTTAAGTTCTCATAAACATAAATTTATAGATAAAGAAGAAGCCGTGAAAGTTAATGATAGCACCTATGGAACTTTACAAATTAAACAACCAATTACAAGTGGAGCGAGATGGGACCCACCACTCCCAACAACTATGTTGGAGATCAAATCAACCAGAGGGAAACACTCAACAGAGAAACCAGTTGCTCTTATAGAATGGTTATTAAAATATTATTCTAAGGAGGGGGATACTGTTTTAGATCCTACGATGGGAGCGGGGGGCACTGGTGTTGCCTGTAAGAATATGAATCGCAATTTTATCGGGATTGAGAAAGATCTCGAGATTTATCATATTGCGGTGGATAGAATTGAAGATTAAAATCTTTCTTTAATTATAAATGAAGATTGCTTTCCTTGTTCCTACAACGACAAATAAAAGAGACTGGTCTACTATTACGGAAACGTATCTTTGGAATGTGTTAATGAAAAATCTGGAACATAAGACCCCTTTAAATTGTGAGATAAAATTGTTTATTGGATATGATGAAGATGATAAAGTTCTCTCCAATATTAACCAAAGAATGAAAGCAAATGCAATATTTAAAAACTTTGAGATTGAATGGATTTCTTTTAATGAACAGTATAAAGGAAAGCCCACTCATATTTGGAATGATCTCTCAATTGTAGCGTTTCGTGAAGGTTATGAATACGTAAAAGTTTTAGGGGATGATATTACACTTCCCAACGATACGGCATGGCTGACATGTATGATAAAGAAATTAAAAAAGAATAACAATATAGGATATGTATCTGGGTGGAGTAATAATAACGATATCCCAACTCAGTTTTTATTGCATAAGAATCATGCTGAAATATTTGGATGGATTTATCCTCCTGAGATAAAAAATTGGGGATGCGATGATTGGATATATCAGATATATACTGGGAAGTTTGGTATATGGTTAAAACAATATCATTTATTAAATATGGGAGGAGAACCTCGCTATGATGTTGAGTTCTCTAAGAGTTTTGTTACGGCAATAGTCAGGAGATACAAACCAAAAATAAATAGATATTTATCTCAAAGGGATTAAAATATCAATCAAAATCATATGACTATAACACCCAAAAAACCTGTTGATGAATTGATAGAGTATGCCGTACAGATGAAAATACTTCTGCAAGAGCAACAAGTAGAAATTAGGGATTTAAAGAAAGAGATAATAAAAATGAAAGCGTCCATATCTGTTTTGAATCACAATATCAAAGAACAAAATGATATCAGCAAAAAGGGATGGATATTCTAAGTAGTGCGTTTTAATCTCAAAACAATAAAATGTAAAGAGTATATATAAACATATGGGAGTTATTAGTTGCGGTGGAAATCTTAAGATGAGAACGGGAAACATTTACAGACTGTATCGTGATGACGATTTGGCGGGTGATAGATGTTATATTGGGAGCACTACTATTCCTTATTTTTGTGTGAGATTATGTCAACATCGCAAAAAATGGAGAGAGGGGAAGGATTACAGTGGATTATTTCAGGATGGTTCAGATCCTTGTGTCGAGTTTTTAGAATCATATACTTTTGAGGCAGGAGACCGGGATGCTATCATTCATGTGAGAGAAAGGGAGCAATTTTATTATGATAAGCATAAGGGAAATTGTATCAATCTAAGAAGACCACGTCCGAATATAGCAGATATGACACCTCAGGTGCGTTATCAGGCGAAATATGATCGTAGTGAAAAGGGGAGACTAATACAAAGGAGGGCATTTATAAAGACACGTATCAAAAATGGTGATATAAAAAGACAAGCAACACATGAAAAATACTCTCAAGAACTCGCAAAATTAGAGGATAGAATTAGAGAACTGAAACAAATAAAGATAAATAAGATAAATAAGATAGACCCAAATACACAGTCTATCTCAAGCGTGATCTGTATGCAGTATCCCGAGGATATTTCTTTGTTATAAGTATTCCCTCATTATCTCCATCGGGGTCTATTTTTTTTAATTTGATGAGTGCTAAGATTGTGTATCCTAAAAACTGATTCTCAAGAAAATTATCATTATCTGTAACAATACTTAATTTTTTTTTTTTTGTTGTTAAAGTGGCTAACAAAGTCATTTTAATGAAGTTCAAAGATTGTTTATCTCTAAGAGCATCAACAATCATTTTATTTGCGTGAGAATTAAATAAATCCATGTTTAAATCTTTATCGTCCAGAGGAAAGGATGCTCGCAAACATCCATCGTAAAACATACAAACCGACCCCCTTTTCCCTTGATATATTGTCATTGTTTAAAATGCACTGCCTTTTAAATATAATACCCCTAAAAACCTTAAGTAATTTGTCCGCTACAGACAAAAGCACTTAAAAAGAAAATGTATATATATATATAGAAGCATAACAGTAATGACATATCCTCAAATGATTAGCGAGAATGATATTCATAAATATTTTAATACGTATACTCTTTACGATAAGGACACAAAGCTTAAAAATATTGATAGTGATAAAAGGGAGAGATTAAATAATCTTGTTGATAATTATGTGTCTCAGAATCACGGAGGAGATAAAAAGTCTGCATATAATCTCAAGGGAAAACTGAAATATAAGATCACTCAGAGTGCGAGTCAAAATAGTTCTCATATGTTCGGTCATTTTCAGGTTTGGTGTGAAAAGGAACAATATCGTCTTAAATACGAACACGCTACATCTACAAATATTGGGAATGAAAATAAGTTGTTACGCAGAGAGATAGCAGATTTAAAATCTCAACTCAATAATACAGATACTGAGGATTTGTCCGTAGAGGACAAATCGTCCCAGATTCTCCCTCAAGATTTTAAATATCAATTCATCCATTGGAAGGATATCATGGATGGAACAACAAACATAGACGAACAAGAAAAAAGATTTCGGGATATTCTCTTGGATATTGCTTATGAAGTGTCTGAATATTATAAAGACTATATATCATCCGAAGAGGTAAAAACAAATATCATCAATAATTTTTATGAATATCTGGAAATTTGTGAGGAGAACTGTATGCAAGATTTTGATATTTCATCAGGTATTATTAACAAATCATATGAGATGTTGGATCGTCGCCTAGATGCTCTTATTTCTTCACCTTGTTAGTGGGAAAATTAAACACATCTTTTTCGTGCACCTCCTTCTCTTTGTCTAGAGTTTCCTCCACTTTTAAATCATTCGGTTTCACATATGAAGTGATATATTTTGCCTGTCCTGTATTTGGTACATAATGAGAACTGAGGTCGATCTTTTTCTCCTTGGGGACCTTCCTCTGCTTCGCTGTGGTGGATTGCTTCTGTTTCTTTGTTTTCTTGGGCATCGTTTTTATTATTAGCGGTCAAATTTTTTTAATGTGATTAATTATAAATGAGTTTGATAATAACCTCCTCTCACGATGGAAGCGCTGTTGGTGTTCAGGATAAGATTGATTCTCCATATATGTATAGAAATAATTATATGTCGGGATTGAAAATACCCGCCAACTCTGAGATTGCTGTTGAGAGTGTAAAGATAAATCGGTCTATGCTGCTTGATTATGAATCTCCTATCACATCAAACTTTTGGTTTGGTGAAAGACTCGCATCAAACGCTTCTCACGATGAATCCCTTTCTTACATGATTCCATCTGAAAATAAGATTAAGGCAAATCTTTCTCCCACAGATTTCGCCCCGGAGTTTCTAGAAGTTTTAAAAGAAGCATATTCGCTTCATCCTGAGATTGATACAGTCAACGGGATTAGCATGGAAGTCAAACACACGACAGGAGCACTTCATCCCTTTCAGGGATTTAATTACAAAATAAATCAGGTAGGGGCATCCGCTACTGAAAGCATACCCCCTCCAGGTAGTGAGATTAATATTTATAACGGCGTAACATATACGGGTGGCGTGATGACCGCTGGGGAGGCTGATTGCTATACTCAATTGCGACCAGAGAATGCGAGCGGTGGTCCTATATCGTTATTTGATGGTCAGTTAAGATTTGACACTTTCACAGGGTCGGGTAGTTGGACGGTTGGACTATCTCGTCCTATTTATAATCAAGCACTTGAAGAAGGGACAGATTTAGTGATTTATGGAGAAAATAATCCCACTCTTAGATATTTTGAGGACACCTCGGGATTGGGTCCTGATAACGACCAGTTTTATGATTTTGCTGTTGAGAGTAAAAACGGCGAAATAAGATTATACCATGCGGTCCCTGATTCTACTTTTAATTCAAACGGGACACTTGTCATGAGAGAGATAATATATTACAATAAGGTTAATAGTTCCACAACCGCTGCAAATGCTCCTGCGAACACTTCTTTTGCTACCAATTCTCCTATTCCTTCGGCATCTATTACTGACATTACTTTTTCTGTTAGCAATGAAATTGTTACAATTTCTGCGTCGGGAAATGTTATCTCAACGGTCGGGGATATATCATCGGCATCATTTAAAGACCAAGTTCCTAAACCAGTATCTCAAACTTGCTGGAAAATGTATCCCACAGTTGGACTTCATGCGAGTGGTGACAAAGTAAGTATTGACTCTTATCGCTGTAGAACTTCATCAACTATTCATAAGAATACTATCACTAACAATTGGGGATTTAAAAGTATTATGCACGCTGACGTGGATACAGTTTCTGGATCGGGGACCGACGACAATAGATATAAGGTCCAAGAACCTTGGAGCAATGCTTTAAATTGGGCGTTGGATGTAGATATGCGACCACTCAATCAGAGATTTTTAGATGTGTATGGTAACAGTGCAGAATTAGAAGAGTTCGGGAGTGCGTATGTTAGACCATACAAGGGACTTAATGCCTCAACTATGGATGACTATGAACCTATCTTCATTACGGGAAAGAGTGATAGATATTTAACTACTTTCAACCAGATGTGGCAACCGAACTCGGCAGAAGTTCTCGGTTTCACTCCCTTTTCCATTGGTCCCCTAGAAAACTCGATCACAGTCTCTACGGGACAGGCATCTTTTACAAGCACAACAAGACCACTAATGACATCTCAGCAGTCTACTTATATCCGAGTTCCTACTTTGAATCATAAGAGTCATAATTTCGGGACGGGTAATCCCTCAAAGATATTGTTTCAGGTTCCTCGCTTTGATAATAGTGGTACAGAATTAGGAGCATTATATTTTCAGAATAATGACAAGTCATTCGTAGATTTGAATAATCCCTCGGATATAATGATCACCGATTTAGACGTTCAGTTTGTTAGAAAAAATGAGAGGTTTGCTACTGATTTGACTGGTTCTTCTGAGGTCTGTTTTTTTGTAAGACCTAAAGCAAAGATGTAAATATCTTATCTATCTTTTGTCTATATCTTTCTATCTTCTATTTTTTTCTATTTCTTTATTATAATGAATAAAGTTCTCCCTATGATTGAGATGCCTCAAAATGAATGTGTTCCTATCCCTGATAGTGGTGTGGAATCTGATAAAGAACTCATAAAAGAACTCCTCAATGATAGTGTTGATGAAAATATTTCAGCGGATATAATAGATATTGATGAAAGAGAAATACCCAGCGAGGATGAGGTCTTTGATGATCCACCCCCGCCTAAGGTAAAGCAAATCTCTGAGGAGGAATTACCCCAATTTTCTGAACTACCACAACAAACAAAGGGTAAGCGTAAATATACTCGCAAAAATCCCATGTCTGAAAAACAAAAGGACCATCTTGCACGTATACGTAAAATCGCCTCTGAAAAAAAGAAAGTTGAGAGAGAATTAAAAGAACAGAGAAAAGAGGAAGAAGTAGAGAGAAAACTTGAGGAGAAAATCCTTAAAAAGAAAAGAGAAGAACAAGAAAAACAAAATAAACCACCTACGCCCCCACCTTACACCCGCCAGGATCAAAGAGAAAGACAGGGATTTACCCAGGATGATTTAGATAGTGCAGTTTTAAACGCTGTCTCAACCTACGACACATATCGCAAACAACAGAAAAAAGAGAAAAAAGAACGTCTACATAAAGAAGAAGAAGATAAAAAAATGAGGGACACAATACAGAGGGCAATCAATCCGTCTCAGACAACAGTAGACCCGTGGAGAAGTTTATTTGGTTAATTAAAAAATATATATGTATTTATTACTAAGAAAAATGGAAGGAACGCCTCCCGCTATATATGCAGTAAAAGACCCCCCGAAAGAGAAACCTCGTAAAGTAACGCACCCAAATCTCCCGGACCTCCCAACCATAATGGTCTTGGTGATGCCTACGAAATCGGGGAAATCTACGATTTTATCAAACCTATTCCTTAGAGAAGAGTTTTATAAAGGAGCATTTGACAACGTCACTATCATGTCAAACACTATAGATCAGGATATTACGTCGAGATTTTTGAGAAAAGCATGTGATTGCTATACTGGATATGATGATGCTGTTCTTGCGGGAATTGTAGAACAGCAGAAGAGTTTTGATGATGATGAACGTCCATTCATAGGAATGATTTTTGATGATATATTAGGAAGTGTGAAAAGGAACTCTTATCTCAATTCATTAGTCACAAGATCTCGCCATTATGGCGTCGGATTATTGGCTGTATCTGTTCAGAGTTTTAAATCAATAAGTCCAACAATACGAAATAATTGTAACTCTTTTATTTGTGGTAATTTACAGAATATGAATGAACTTGACAAAATTAGTGGAGAATATTCGGGCATGTTTGGGGGTGATGAGAAGTTTAGAAAAATATATCACAAAGCGACAAAAATAAGATACGATTTTTTATATTTAGATTTGCAGAGTAATCCATCACGTGCCTTCTGTTGTTTTCATACACAATTAGCAGAGGGAAGCAATTTATTATTTGATGGATATGTAGAAAATAATATCCCCGACTGAAAATAAAAAGTTTGTTCTTCTTATAAAGATAATGAGTGATTTATATGGTTATTCTAGCGCCCTATCTCAGGGTAGTGCATTTAACTCAAGAGTGAAAGACTTCAATGATGGTGTGTTAGCACATAATCAAATTCTTCAGGACCAGTATGACGCTAAAGTTAAAAATAGACCTGGAAAGGTCGCAGGAGACGGAACGAAAAAAGATGAAGATGAGGCATTTTATGGATTTAAAGACGGAACCGGAGCGATGGGTGTTACGGCGGGTCTGTATGGTGCAGGCAAAGGTATTAGTAAAGCGGGACTGAGTGGTTACGTAACGGGGGAAACAGGAGCGAGAATAAATACAATTGGTCGGACTGTTAAAAGCATTGTCAAGGGAACTCCCGCACCTCCTCCAGCCAAAATGATCCCTAAAGAGGGAGAAGTCGTATCTTTGACCGCTGACCCAGTCCAGACACCGCAAGACATAGGATTATCAGCAGGAAAAGATGCGGGGGCGGCTGCAGAGGATACTGAATCGTCTGGAATACTTACGGGGGGTATTAAGGCGGGATTAAAACTTGCGGTCGGTGATAAAATTGGCGAGGCGGGTCTTTCTGCTATTAGTGAGATAGGAGGCAAGGCAATTGGGGATTTTGGTGGTGCTGTAGATATTGGGAAAAGTGTTGAGAATCTCGCAGACGGTAAAAATGTTTTTTCGGGTGAAACTACTGCCGACAAGTATCAAGAGGCAGGTGCTGCTTTTGATCTTGTCGGAACTGTATTCCCTCCCGCTGAGGTTGTGGGTGGTGTTCTTGGATTAATTGGGGGTATTGATAGCGCCTATCAAGATATTAAGGGCGATATTGATAAAAAGCATAAAGATGCGGCTGCTCCAGTCCCTCCCAAAAAGACCGCAATTAAAGTATCTCCCGCATTTCAGAGCATGGGTCTAGTTGCTTCATCAATGCCTAGTGCTAAATCTCAAATTGTAGGAGGTAACTCTTTTTAACTTTCTAAAAGACTAACCTCATTTTTTTTTATTTGCTAATTTTAATAAATGAGTTCTTTTTTTACTTCTTCTGATAAGATTAAAGTGGGTCAGACTGACGTCGCCGTCCCGAGTGAGAACGGTCTTGATTACAGACCAGGCGGGAAGATAGATCTGTATATTCCTCCTACTTCTAAGTTTGTTGATTTATCTCAGTCCCGTTTAAAGTTTGACGTTACCCTTTCCATCCCAGCTATCACGGGATCTGATGGTGCTATGCGGGTACAGTTGGATGCACAGACAGGATTACACAGTTTGATACGTTCGGTTAGGGTGTTTACTGGTCGTAAGACCGCACTTTTGGAGGAGATAGAAGGTTATGATATTTTAACTGCATTACGGTTTGATTATGAGACGAATGATAATTTTAAGGCAAAGCGTGCTCTTACTGAGGGTGCGACCGATTATGACCCCGCTTGTCGTGGAACTCTTGGAACGACGAAAACTATTCAGGGCAATTGTGTTTCTAATCCTTATTTTAATAAAACATCGGGGAATCAGTCTACTTCATTCACTGCTAGTGCGGCGTCAAACTTACAGGTTGTTAAGGGCGAACTCCATCTCAATACTGGACTGTTTAGAAATGAGTCGGTTTTTCCCGCTCTTCTGACTGATGGTCTTTTTATTGAAATACTCCTCCAAGATTCACGACGTGTTTTCCGTCAATTAGATTCTGCAGCTAGATTTCGCCGACTCCATCTCAATCCAGTCTTTCATTCTCTAAATGGGTCTGATACTTCATCCTCGACAACGGGGTCTTTTGCTACCGCAGCCACGGCCACAACTATTTTCTGCACCCGAGACAATAATCAGACTTCAGTCGCAACTTGTCCTTTTGTTGTGGGTGAGCATATTGCTCTCGCTTCGTCAAATAATGCCTCTATGTCAGCAACGGGAATAATCTCGGCAATAGAACAGGTTACGGGGGCTGCTTTCGGAACGAGTAAAACTAAACTAACGGTTGACGGTATTCTCAACAATACTGGTAATGTCATCGGTAAGGGTCTTCTCCCTTACTATCATGTAGTTTCTCAGACTGCTGAAGACTCAACCACCTTTGACGCCACATATTCCATCAGTAATGTTGAGATGATTGTTAAACAGATTCAGGTTCCAGATGGTTATGAAGCATCCATGATGGCTATGATGAAAGAAGGCGGCACGATAAATTATGATTATCGGTCATTTACAAATTACAGACATTCACAACTTCAGGGGGATAATGTTGCGAATATTCGTCTCCCACTAACTGAAAGCAGGGCGACCAGTATTCTGTGCATCCCTACGGATGCTCGTGTCTACACTACCAAACAGCAATTGTCGTGCTCGGAGACTTATAAGATTAATGAAGAGTCGGGTGATGTCATCAATCGTTCGTCTCGTAGTGGTTTGACAGGAATATCCGATGAACTCCAAGAGTATCAGTTTATTTATGATGGTAAGATCAATCCCTCAAGAAAGGTGGATGTTTCAAAGATTAGTGCGAAAAATAGTATCTCTCAGCAATGGTGTATTGAGGCAGAAAAAGCACTCGC
>TARA_R110000782_G_scaffold3800_2_pt1 | contig 10690 bp, 12 predicted proteins | sample TARA_R110000782 | Tara Oceans TARA_R110000782 (sample SAMEA4397859) | marine metagenome | biome: Polar Biome; feature: [SRF] surface water layer (ENVO:00010504); material: water (ENVO:00002006), including particulate matter (ENVO:01000060) such as... | depth 5 m
TAAAATAGCGTATTTCCAATATAAATATAAGGCTAGTATAAAAACAGTAAAAAAGCCCTAACATTTCTGCTAGGACTTAAATTAATGTTATTTATATATTAATCGTATTGATGTATATCTCTAATCTTTTGCATATATTTTGCATTGATAAGTTGAGCTCTTCGTTTTACACTAGGTTTCGAATGTGTTCGATTTTCTTTAATTGAGTCTAAAACACCCATGTGTTTTACTTTTGCTTTAAATGCTCGTAATGCAAATCCAATGTCTTTGCCTACTACTCTAATAGACGATGATGCACCGCTAATGATGCTGTTGTGGTGTTTTTCTTTTTTGTTCATATAACTGGTTTTAAATTTTTCTAAATTGTTTTCTGCGTGGTGCCATTTGTGGAGCTGGTGCAGATGCTCCTGGTTTTTTAAATGCAAACTTAGTTAATTCTGGAAGTTGTGCAAAATAGCCTTGGATCTTTTGTGATTCGCTGCCCGGGTCTTCTCCTATGCGGAAATAAAAATATCCGGTGCGTCCTGTTTTTGATTTTTTGTGAGCAATGATAGTAAATCCTTTTTTAGTAGTCCATCGTTGAATGTCTTTGGCTACGGCATTAGATTCTTGTGGGTCACGTAATTGATATATAACATGTCCATTATAATCTGTTAGGTTATTTACTAATTGAGCTTCGTCTAGTAAAGGATCATTATTTGCATTTAACGTTCCTAAATCATCAGCCATATCGGATACTGCAGATGCTACCTTTTCAGCATTTTCTGCATCATCAGCTGTAAATTTTACTGCTTGTTCTTTTAAACTAAAAAAGTCTCGATACAATTTTTTAAACTTACTCATTATCATTCTTTTATATTATATAAATAAATATTCAAACGTCCAAATTATCCTACGTCGAAATATTTTTGAATACCTTGTGCTATATCTTCAAATGCTGCTGCCATTCTACGTTCGTGGATCATTACTTCATTTGCAGACTTTTGAAATTCCTTTAAAGCTTCTTTTGTTCCTTTCATTTGACGATTAGCGCTTATGCTGTCTACCATGTCGCCTTCTTCTGTTACAAGTTGAGATGCCGTTTCTACTATGCTTGAAATTCGTTCTACAATCTCGGTAAGCTTACCGGATCCATATACAGATTCACCCATATGTGAAAATGTTTTACATGCTTCTACAAATTGTTTTTTTTGTTCAGTCGTCAATGGTGTTGGTTCATCTCCAAACACAGTTTCTTTTTTTATGTTTTGCTCATAGAGTAAATCTCGTATTGCATTTAAATTTTTTGCTTCAAATTTCATCATAATTTATATCCTACATTTTCCATCTTCACATAGTATCGATGTGATTATGTCATTTACGTTACCGTATTTATTTGTTATTGTTTTATTAACTGATTCTTTCATCATTCCCATAAATGCACCTTGCGTCGATGGATTACTAACAAAGTCCCAACAAATTAATTCAAAATCATCTTGAACTTCAACTACGCCTTCGTTACGCAGCTCTTTTACACTGCCTAAGCCTCTACTAGATATTCCTAATGTGATACCTTCCTTAAACAATGACTTTAATATTTTACCCGATGGTGTATCTAATACTTGTACTACGCCTTTCAAATCATCACCTTCCCACCATATTTTTAAAACATTATGGGATACATTGTTTAAGTTAACAACACTAGACTCTGGATGATCTAATTCGCCGAGCGCTCGGTTTTGATCTATATATTCTTTTTGGTAACGTTGACATTCCCGCATTAAAATACTTTTAGGATATACTCTACCGTTGTGGTTTTTAGCTTCGGACCGTTGCAATATACCTTGCACTACAAATCCGCCTGGTATTCCATATTTTGCACCATTGGATTCGTTAAGTGAACCAATTGGATTAAATTGCATATATTCTACTAATAATGGCTTTGACATATCCTACTCTCCTAATGCTCTAACGCGCTCTGATATTTTTATTAATCTATGTGATATTTTATTTAAAGCCGATCTAGTTCCTTCCGTAAATCCAGAATGTGATATACCTGATTCGGTTTTTAATCGTCCTGTAAATCTAATAGTCTCTTCAATTTCTTTTAATTTTTTAGCTACTTCTCGAATAGATGAATTAACAGTTTGTTTAGGAGTTGAATTTGACTTTCCTAAAGCAAATGTACGATACCCTTCAATAAGGTGTTCATATTTACTATCCATAGCTTCTTGTACAAGATCATATTCGGTATGAAGTGATGTTTTCGGTGCTATATTCATTCCAGTACTGGCAGTAGCATTTTTATTGTTTGTTGTTGGGGCAAAAGCTTTTGGAGTGTTATATGACCCAGCTCCTGCAGATGTTGACATTTCGTCTATATCTTTATTCTTGTATACATATGTATGCTTTTTGCCGGCCGGGTCTTTTTTTATTACTTTACCCGTTTTGTGGAACGATTTCATATCGTCGTCAGTAAATGTAATTATATGTTCAACAATTTCACCATCTTCTGCTAATGCATCTTTCATTGGTTCATCGGTATCTCCATCTTTATCGAAATCTAAATAATCAGGTTTTGCTGATTCATGTTTTGCGCAACGTTGACAGTCTTCTTTAACGTGTGGTGTTAATTTACCTGAACAATTATCACAAGTTTTAAATTCTAAATCGCTATCTTTCGTTTTCAATGAATTTTTAATGGCTTTATCTTTTACCCCCATATATTCGTCAGTATCAGATTCTTGATTGCCATCACCATCCCAATCTTTTTCGTCTAGGCGTTTAAAATTTTCGTCTATTTGTTTTAAGAATGATTTCATTTATGTACCCTATTTAATTCGTCTACTAAATCCATGTACCGCATTAAAGATACAATGTGAGATTCATTTAATCGTTTCATGGTTTCAACATTACAAAGCATTTCTGAAAGTCGTTGTACTTTAATTTTTGTTACTTTATCTGTTATGTGTTTAGATTGTTCAGCTAACCGGGATTTCAACGTTGGGATAACATCACTAACATATTCTCGCAATGCTTCAGTATCATTAACATTGGTAATGTATTTATTTAACAATTGTTTTTGTGATTCAGATAAGACTGAATACTTATTATTAAATTTATCAATCATTATTTTATATGTTAATAATCTAATATCTTTGTCTTGTTTAGAAAACGTTTCAATAACGGTATCTTGTACGGGAACTTTTTTCTCAATTGCTAGAGTATGTTCTAATACTACATTTTTACATTCCATTAATCGTTTAGGGTTATCTGAATCTTTATATTCAAATAACATGTATATCGATGCCAAAGCTTTGTAATTATTAATATGTATTTTTGATACATGTTCAAAAACAAAATTTTCGGAGATCTCTTTAATAAGATTATACCGTTGTCGTTTTAATGCACTTTGATTTAGATGTTGATATGATTCTCTAACAGTTCTAATATAATCTAATGCCCGGGCTTCTGATTTATATTGTTCTTTGATTATCGTGTTATATAATTGAAGTTCTTTGGCTAACTCTGTATTCTTGCCAAAATATTTTTTAATTATATCAATGGTCACGGTTTTGTCAGACGACATTGTTTCCGATGTTAATTTTCTTATAAGCATCTCGAAAATTATGCCGGTGTTTTTATATTTAGAATGTTTTAATTTTTTCATACTGGCGCCAGTAGTTTTTTTATTAATAAATATGGACGAATCTATAAAATATTGTTTTCATCTAACATTGTTCCTGAATCAGTATCAGTTGATGCCGATTTTAATGTTTCTGTTATAATTTTTTTAGATTTGTTTATTTTTTTAAAATGGTTTAAAACAGATTGTGATTCGGTTGTCATTGTCATCTGTCTACGTTTAGTAGGATCGGGTTGGAATGCTGTTTTTAAATTTTCTGGGTTAAATTCCTGGTCTATTGTTTTCTTGCCGGTTGGATCCCATCCAAATGCATTTGCATGTTGGCCGAATTTTATTCCTTCCTTAGGACGGCCGCCTGGATCCTTCTCTTCTACTTCATCGGAGCTCATATGCATTGATGCTAAGTCGTGTGGAGTACCATATGACGCACCAGTTATCGTAGGGTCATTGCCTTCTTGTTCTATTTGATTTTGACGGAATCTTAATTTAAGATCTTCAATTACATTGACTCGCTCTTGAAGCCATTGTTCTTCGGACATATTAAATATAAACTCGTATATGTATTTATCAGAGACTAATTTACTGTCTTTCATTGTGTTAGCCAAATTGATTTTTTCATTCAATAATGCTACCTTTTGCTGATCGTAAATTATAGATGGTGACGTCAATGCTAGGTCAAAACCAACTAAATCTTCGCCTTCATAGCCTTGTGTTGCTAAATGAATAATTCCGATTTTATATAATTCACTAACTACTATTTTTTGAATTCTTTCAATTGTTCTAGCAAATCGGATATCCATTGAAGCCAATGTAGTTTTACCTTCTACACCTTCTCCGAATCCTAAAAATGGCTTTGGTATCTTAAGTGCTGCCATCATTTTATTTTTAACATATTCAATATCATCAGTACCAGTCCAGGTCATACCAGGCAGTGTGTCTATCTCTGTTGTTGAGTTACCGCCACGCACTGGTAAGAAGTAATCTTCAAGCATATTATTAAGATTAAACTTGAGATTGTAATTACCTGTTTGCTGATCAACGTGTGGAATTTTTTTCATTTTGTTAATGATTTGTTCCATAAACGTGTCGACTTCATTTGGTGGTATATTACCAATATCAATCTTAAAAATTCGTTTTTCTGGAGCTCGCATTATTCTGTGAATAAGCATAGCGTCCTCAAGCATTGTTAACTTTTGAAATTCTTGCCGTGCACCTTCAAGCATTGAACGACCATATGGTAAAAAGTTTGAGTCGGATAATAATCGAAAATGTGCAATTTCAAATACTTCATAGTGCTCATCATATCCAGCAATATGTTTAAATTTAATATCATACTCCCCAGTAGCTTCGTCATATTCTTCATAACGTTCAATTTCATAACTTGATAGTGGTCGAGCATTGATTATTCCAATTTCGTCGGCAATATCAAGCTTTAAAAAGAAATCACCATACTTTGTTATGTTACGAATCCATGCCCACATATTAAAGTCAATGTTTAATATGTCGTAATATAAATTATAAAGTATTTTTTGTATCTTGGTGTTATTAGTTTTAATAGTTAATATATCACCGAACTGATCTTCCAATGTAGATTCATCTGAATATATATCTAATGCCGAATGTATAATTGGGTCTCGATCCATCATTTCATAATCAGTATACAATTGTATACGATTTTGATGCATATAATAGTTAGAGTCATACCCACCGGTCATACCACCGATTTTATGTTTATTCGACCCATGTAATCGAGTATATCTGTCTGTTAATTTAGTATGAGATAAATTTCCAACTGATTGTAATTTATTAGTATCAATTATTTTTAGTCTGTCTTTACCAATAACACGAACAATTACATTGGTGCTAAATAGATTTTGCAGACGTTTTCTTAAAGAAGCCATATAGTATTTCTTTTATTATAAATATAACATGTTAAAGATCCAAGTAAATTTTACAATAGCCAGGTTAAACCTTCATCATTTTGGCCATTATGCCAATCCCACCCGCTATCTCTAGGTCGGTTGTTTCCGGTATATATAACATTGTCAGTTTTTTGAAATTGTGATAATGCTCGTTTATTTAAATCAATTCCTTGTTGTCTTAATTTTAACGATGTATCTCGTAGCCATAATCCGATACAGAATGCCATTACTAAATCGTCGTTATAACCATTTTGTGATTGTGCTTTACCATTTAACCAGATAAAGACATATAGTTCTTGTATGAGTCGTTTACTGCGTATAATAGGCGTATTTTCTCGCATGTACATTTCTAGTGCTGAGATCATTAATGGTCTGGTTCTAGTAGTTGTCGACACTCCAGGAACCATTTTAGATTTATCTTTCATGTCATATCCTTTCTGTAATTGAATATCAACATCTACATAGCCATCGTCTTTATATGTGTAAAACAAATTTTCATAGTTTCTGTCTAATGCCGGTTGAATTGCAGCCCAACCTATATTTGCATTTTCAATTGCCAGTAATGCATTGTTCCATTCTGTGGCAACGGTGACTAACATGTTTCCAAAATCTTTGGGTGGAATTTTACCTTTATACTCAGCTACCTGCGTAATTGTTTCTACTTCAATAACGTGAAATGTGGACCAGTCTGCACTATCACCTCTTGCAACATCAGCTATTACCATATAATTTTTTGAGTAATCTGGATATTCCCATACCCAATACCCATTATCAAATCCTCGTTTTTCTATAGGATCTATACATGTTTCTTCATATTTTGTAAGTATTTTACCGTCGACTACTGTATGCCCCGAGCTAACAAAATCACAATCGCATTCTTGCGCAGCGCCTCGTTCTCCCAGTAATTGGGTTTGTTCATTACGCCATACTGGAGTACGTTCTGGATGTACCGTCCAATGTAACTTTATATTGTACCATTGTGTTTGTGGATTTGTTTCACTATCAACCCAAGTTTTATGAAACCAATTACCAATTCCATTTGGAGTTGATAAAACTATAGCACCACCACCAGTTGATAGTGTTGCTTGAGATGCTATCCATATTTCTTCAATGTTTCGTATAAATGCGGCTTCATCTATTATTAATAATGATAATGCTTCTGATCGAGCTCCCGTTGTGGCAGACGATACAGCTTTAATTTGTGAACCATTCTTAAATTTTAAAGATAATTTGTTATCAGCTTCAATTGTTCCTTTTAACCAACTAGGAAGATTGTCATGCATTACCCGTACTTTAGTTACAAGATTTTTTGCTACTTCTTGTGTAGTCGCAATAACAAGTACGTTAAAGTCTTCTTTAAACAACATACTCCACAAAGCAAACCCGGCTGATAGTGTTGAGATACCTAACTGCCTAGACTTTAATATAACACTGTATCGATTATTTTGTAATTCAGTTAATGACTTTTCTTGAAATTCATATAGATTAAATTTAATCTTTCCTTGTTTAGGATGTTGAATATAACAATATTGCCGCATAAAGAAAACTGGATCGGTAGCACACATTTGATATTGTTGCTGTATAATTTCTTTTATACTTGGATTTGCCATTATTGAACTACCTCTACAATTAATTTACCAGTAAGTACAGTGGTTATTATGCCTGCACTAAACCATATGATTTTATTATTATACCATTTTGGCTCAAGTTTTTTTTGTTGCTTAACATATAAATTTATATTTTCTTCAAGCAAATTAATTTGTTGTTGTTTGAATTGTAATTGTAATGAATCTAAATTTAATAACTCTTGTTGTTTTTTTATAACCGCATCTTGCTGATTGATTAATGAGTTATTGATTGAGTCATTATAATATAAATTATCTAATGTTTTGGATATGTCATGTATTTGTTGTGTTGTAAAACACGTGTCTTTAACTGTTTGTGTGTATCCAATTATTGGAAATAATATTATAAAGATCAATTGTTTCATTTTTTACTTTTAGTTTTTGAAACAATATTTTTCTTTGCATTATTAGTCGTACGTGGTTTTTTAGGCGATGGTTTTCTTTTTATTGTTTTTGTTTTTTTAACTGTTGCTTTAAGATCATTTAATTCGGTTTTGACTTGACGAGTTTGTCGTTTGATTTGATCTTCTTGACCTTTCACTCGATTAAGCTTTCTATCATTTCCATCAATTTTTTCTTTAATTTTTTTAGATGACTTTTTTGTAAACACACCTCTAAATATAGAAAAAATTGCCACTATCGATATTAATCCAGATATTATCCATAACGAGTAAAATTTAATTGTATTCCAAATTGTATTAATTATTTTCATTATTTTCTCCATTTGTTTGTTTATTTAATTTATTTAAAAAATCTGTCTTATATTTTTCAAATTCTGTTGTAACTTTTTTATCAAATTCTTCCGGGGTCATTTGTGCGGCATAAGAATCAGTTTCACCATCGCCATTAATAACTAATTTAGATGTTGTGGTATATACTTCTCGTAACATATCGACGTCTTGCTCTGCTTTTTTCAACCATGCTAATGCATTTGCTCGTACTTTTTCTCGAGCATAGTCTTCAAATTTACCTTGTTTTTTTAATTCATGTTCCATATCAATAACACAATCAAAACACATTCCGTGGATTGCTCGCATTTTTTTATTTAAATGATATGTTGGATCACACGTACATGTTTCATTTGGACAATTGGCAAATGATTTTAATTCTTCTCGAACATTACTTAATACTTCTGAGTTTTTTGGTTTGCGTGTTCTAAACCCATCAAATTGTTCTACAATATGTATATTGCCATTTGCGTCGACATCTTCCCAGACATCTCCAATATCGTGCGTTTCATTACGTTTCTTGGTTGCATCGGCGTCAGTAAATCCAATTGTTTTTTTGGTTTGGAACTTGTGTTTGCCGTCAATCATTTGTTGAACGGCTTTAATGTTTTGTAACTTGTTTTTTCCCATATGTTATGTTGTTTGTTTATCGTCGGCTAAATCAGCTTTGGCATAATCTTTTTTTGAATGCTGTATTGATTGAATCATCATTCGCATTGCTAATGTTTGTTGTTTTGTGTCTAATGACTGTAATGAATCTAATAATGGATCTAAACCAACTTTTACTAATTTAGTAATATTCATTTTGTCTTTGTGTATTTCTAGATAATCTCTAAATAATTCTGGTGATTTTTGTATGTTTTTTAATTTTTCGGTTTTAACATCATCACTATCGATGTCTACGTCAGACTCGGGTGTGGGGGCTACTGGCTCTGCTGCTGGCTCTGCTGCTGGCTCTGCCGGTGGAGCTTCTGTTGGTAACTCTGTTGCAGGTAATGGTTCTTCTGCGGGTGGCGTTTCTTGTTCTTGTAATACTTTAACAATTTTATTTCGAATATATTTTCTTACAAGTTTTTCTTTTTGTGATTCTGATAATTTACTGATAGATTCTGATATTTCATATACACCATCTTCCATGGCTTTTAAATATCCTTCACTATCTTCAATTTGTAATTTTTTAAATAATTTAAGAGCATCTGCAGGAGAATATTTACCTTCTTCTACATCTTTATATATACGATCTTTAATTTTAGGAACCATGTTTTCTACATCGTCAATCACTTCACCGTTGATATTTCTTGCTACCAATGGTTGTACTCCTTTTACTAGATCAGGTACCATACCATGCACGTCATCTTTTCCAACGTAATCTTTGATATCTTTTCGTGCATCAGGTTTTTGTGACTTTTTATCGTCTTTTGGTGCTTTCCACTTACTCTTATGTTTTGATTCTGCCATTGTGTATCCGTTTTATTTATATATAAATATTACCTTGCGTATTTTAACACTCCTAATATCTGATTTACTGGTGCAAATGATCCAGTTAACTTATAAGTATTGCCACCATAAGTAAATACTATACCTTCTATAGGTACTATACTATCAAATCCACCAATGCGTTCTATTTTTTTAAGTTCAGTTTCTAATTTTTTAAGCGTGGCAGGATTGTCTGATGTTTGTAATTCTTTTATTAATGCTAATAAATCTTGTTTAATTTTTTTTACTGCGGTATCGGGTGAAACTGCTAAATAATTTTTAATGTTTTTCAAAACTACCGCGCCAAGTCGTAAAAATATAGATTCGAATGGTTCTATGTTTTGTTTTTGAAATACTCTGAAATCTTTTTTATCGAATGCAGCAACCCATTCTGAAAATTGTTCGTTATCTATTAGTTTTTTAATTTTAGTAATATTAGTAGATTTATCATTTAAAGCCCATCGGTATGTTAACAAATCTAATACATCTTCAGGGATTGCATAATCCATTTGTGATGCTTTTTTACTTATTACATCTTTCCACCATGCTTTATGATATTCGGAAACAACATCAGTTTCTTTTAATCCGAATTGATTTTTTAAACTATCTATTTCAGCAAAGAATGCAGACTGTTTATCTTCGAAATCTTCAATGCGTCCTAATTTTAGTTTATTGGGTGGAATAAATGAAAATGTATTTTGCATATGTGCATTTGCATCTTGTATAATTTTTTGAAGCATAGTACCACCGGTAACATCAGTTTCTATTACTTTGCCGTTTTCGTCATATTCTACTAAATTGTGAAATTGAAGAACGGCTTGTTCATAAGCAATAACATTGGTTGTAGCAGGATATATAATTTCCATGTTAGCAAATACACGACCATTTTTAAATACTCGTTGCAATGTTTCTGCAGATAATTTATTTAATGATGCAGTCAAATCTTCGGCGGTTGCTCGGAATGCATTTACTACTAATTTATATCCTTCAGCTCCCTTAACTCCATTCTCTTCAACTGCTTTTTGATATTTTGCTTCAAATTCTGCAACAATTTCTGCAGGTGTAAGTGGTTCTTTTCTAGTTTTCATTCCTCGAGCAAATCCAGGTTGTCCATTTTTCCATGTTACTTGAATGTTTTGGCCGTCTGTCTTTTCAGTAACAGCTTGTTCCATGTCTAAACGACCTTCCAATGCTCTAGAGACTATTTCTTTCATGTCATTGAAAGTTAATCCATGAGAATCATATGGATGATTCATGTGCCCGGCAGCGCCGCCTTCTGTTAACATTCCTTCTGCATATAATTTATAATGTATA
>TARA_R110000782_G_scaffold144198_1_pt1 | contig 10687 bp, 16 predicted proteins | sample TARA_R110000782 | Tara Oceans TARA_R110000782 (sample SAMEA4397859) | marine metagenome | biome: Polar Biome; feature: [SRF] surface water layer (ENVO:00010504); material: water (ENVO:00002006), including particulate matter (ENVO:01000060) such as... | depth 5 m
TTCTTGTAGTCCTGAAAACTGCTGTTTAACGGCATCGTTTACAAGACTCTTTTCTTGGTTTACCCTCATTTCATATGATGGTGAACCGGGTTTGTAGTAAGCCTCCCAAGGGTCAAAAGCATCTTCACTTAATTGCTCTTGTTCTTTAGGTTGCTCTTCTACTTTTTTGTTACCACTCAAGGTGTTTCTCATAGCCTCAACAACATCAGGTCTTTTTTCTAACACTTGACCTAACTGTTGATACTTACGTAGTTCTTCAACTTCGTTATTAAGCTTATCAAAATCAGCATTTTTCTTGTCATACATTGACTGAAACTTTTTTGCATCATCTATAGGTTGGTCTGCTACCTGCTCTGCAGGTTCTCCACCAACTTGATAAGGCTGAACAACTTGTTCTAAAACTTCGCCTTCTACACCTTCTATAGTGTTAACGTCTCCGTTCATAGTGTCTTCCATATTATTCCTCGATTTCTTTTATTATTAGCATCACCTTTAATAGATGTCCATAAAAGCAGAACCGGGGAAATGTCCCCACTACTTCTGTTTTCAATTTCTTACAACTCCATCTTCTGTATCAACAATTCTCTTTAGGTTATCAACTTGAACTTTGGTTTTAAACTTAGTATCATTTTGAATTTCATTGAGCCTGCTTTTGAACTTCTCAGTTTCAGTCCTCTTCCTTGAGCTTACTGCTTCACGCTCCGAGGTTTGTAGGTCTCCACTAAGTTTCTTGACTTGCTCTTGTAGTTGTTGATTCATTGATTGTAATTGAGCCATTTGACCCTTTCGTTGTAAGACACCTTCTTTGTCAAAGATTTCAGTTTTCTTTAAAACCTCGACATCATCTACCAGATTCATCCTAAACGCCTCAAGGTACATATTGTATTCTGCTACCCTGTTTGACGGCAAAGTTGAACCAGATATAATTCTCACGTCATAATGCCCAATCGTGATGTCGTTTTGTATGGCATTAAGTTCCTGACTTTTATCATCGTACATATTAACCGTATATTCAGTAATGTCGTTATTCGGTTGTATGATTCTAAAAGTTTTTGCGTAAGTATAGTGACCTTTGGATAAGTTGTATACGCCACGACCTAACCTAGTCAAACTTCCTTCTATATCTCTGAGTTTTGATTTACCACGAGTCTCACCCATTTCGGCAAGCATCGCAGTTCCCCTTACTGTTTCAGGAGCTCCTTCTCTGAAGCCCTGCATTAACTCAGGAATACCCATGCTTAAATCTATATAATGCTCTATTCTACTAATTAAGTTATAAAACTCATTAGAAAGTGATTGTGGGGCAGGGAAATGAGGAGCACCAAATTCGGGATTATAAGGTATAACAGCATTGGGTTTTGCCCAATCCTGCTCCAACTGCCCCAAATCATCTACGCTACCTTCCGGGACTAATAACTTAAGTCCAGCGGAAGCTTGAGCGTGTGAGAGGGTGAGAGAGAAAAGCTTGTTTAAAAGTCTTTGAGAATCTTTAACTTTAGATATATCAGACTTTGGGTATGGTGTACCAGTCCAAATGTTTGGAATTGGTACTACGGGATAAATATCTGTATTTAATATTTGCTCATACAGTAAAACGTCTCCAGCCGTAGCTGTGACTTTAATTCTTGTTTGCTTTACCTCTACTATTTCTATTAAGCCAGCAGTCATTAGAAGTTGAGCTTGTTCATTCCGAACAAACTTTTCATACTTCTCTGTATCTAATATAGATTCTGAGCCATCTTGCTTGTTAAATATTCTGTAGAAAGGTACTTTTATCTTAGTAAATCGTTCTAGTATCCTGTACTTGCTAACTCTGTTGTACTCAGATTCATAGACTGTATCAGGTGTAAACGAAGCAGAGCTATTTCTTTTGCCAGAGGAAGGATAATCTTCTTCGTCGTAATAAGTATCTAAGTCTTCTAGAATAGCTTCTACTTGAGGATACATATTAATTATCTGGTCTTCTGTTAATATAGTAGAGAGTATAATGCCTGAAGCATCATCAGCATATCTATTCCTTGATGCTGGGTCTACATAAACACGGAATGGGTCTAGATAAGTAATCTTAACCTCTCCTCTTCCGTAGTCTGCTTCTGGGTCTATATAAGTATATAAGTAACCCATACCTGCAGTAGCGTAATCATGGACAGCTTGTTTAAATTGTGTGTCCCCATCTGAAATATCCCAGACGTATTCTAATAATGTACGCCAAACATTAGCCATTCTACTGTCAGAATCTTCTCTACCAACAGCACTATACTTTGGCGAGCGAGAAGTAAGCAATGATTTAAGTTTTTCTATAGCCGCATATACACGGTCTATTACAAAGTCAGCTTGTCCAACTGCTCGTAACGCATCAGACTCTTCTTGAGAGTAGTGGTTACCTAGGAAGAAATCTACAGCGTCTCTGGCTTCTACATCCCAGTCAGCTCTAGCATCTTTCCACATTCTCCATAGTTGTCTATTAACTTCGGAGTGCTTTACTTCATCTCTCTCTAACTCTCTTATACTAGAAATAGCTGTACCTTTGTTTTAATGTTATAAATTTAACAATTATATACCAATAATGCAAGTACTATTTAAGATTTTTGTCCAGTTATCCAAGATATAGTTCTCTTTACTGTTTCAATCTTATTCTTAGGTGTATTGTCTGCTTGAAACTCATTCGCTTCAAACTTTTTACTTATAGGTGGTCTTGATTTATTTATAGCATACCACAGTCCATCAAGTACATCGTCGTTCTTTCCTTTAGGAAATTGAAACATCTCATCTATTAAAGCAGTATGTTTTCTTTTTATAAACATCTTACCTCTGTTTACCAGAGGAGCAAGTAAAGATTCCAACCTATCTTCTTTCTTTATACCAGTTGGTGGTCTAACTCCTAATGCTACACCCGGAGCTACCTTTCTATCTTGACCTGTCATCCTATTGACTGCATCTTTTATTATGCCTTGAGCCCCAACGTGTTCTACGTTAACTCTTTTTACTGGAGAATATTCCTTAGCGTATTCAAATATCTTCTCAGGCATATCATATAACGGCATATGCTCTCTCATATAGTCTACAACGTAAATATTCCTATCGCTATCTATACCTATTACCATTATCATTTGATAGTCACTAGAAGCCTTAGACTCGTAAGCTAAATCAACACCAATATAAATATTAACAGGTATAGCTTCTTTGCTATTAACCAAGTAAGCATAATTATTTTTACTTTCAAATTCATGGTCATAATACTCCAGCCTATCTGTTTTAAATTTTGCGTTCTCTAAATCTCTTGCTTCGTTTAAATACTCTTGAGCAAACTTATGAGCTAGCCCAACATCTTCAAATCTTCTTCTTATGTCTGCTAGTTTTTGTTTTGAGAAGTAAGAACTCCATAATACATTACCATCACCATCTATTGCTTTGTGGTACATAACATCCCAAGCGTACCTTCTTTTATCTCTAGTGGCTTCTGTGTATCCATCGTATATACTCTGTAAGAAAGAGTCGTAATGGACAATAGTACCGATTAGCCATATAGAACCTTCATTACCAGCTGAGTTCTCTAGTGCTGGCTCTACAGTAGACATAACCCACTCTTTAATTTCCCTTCTTCTATCTGGAGTCTTTGTATTCAACTCTGATTCAAAGTCATCAAGTATAATCTTAGTATACCTAAGACCTAATTGAGAACGACCACGTAACCTTTGAGACGTACCTTTAGCTATAACCCTATCACCTTTACTAGTAGTAAACTCTTTTTCAGTCCACTTACTACCACGTAAGTCACCAAAGTAGTAGTTAAGTGCAGGATTAATCTCTATATGGTTCTGCATGTACTTTATATGGTCTATAGCCTGAGATTGCTCTTCAGCTACCCAAGCAATAAATTCTTTCTTGCCTTCTGGGTTAAAGTACAAATGATATAGCAAAGCGGTCTTAGCTAAGGTTGATTTGCTGTGACCTCGAGGTAATATAATACAGTTTCTCTTTTTTGTAGAATCTAACAAGAGATTACTGAGTTCGTAATGGTACGCAGCTGGGCTAGACTTCATATAGTCTCCCGGTAAAAACAACTGACCAAACGAAACTAAGTCACGCTTTGCTAATTCTAACACACGTTCCTTTTGAGAAACGTTGTTTTTATTTATGTTGAAGCTATTAACTTCTGACATTTTTCGGAGAACCAGTCTTTATCTGGAACTTTTTGAAATACGTTTGTATTCTGAAGCAATAGAGTACCTATTGTGTACATCCAAGCTTCTACCTCTTCTTTATCGTTATAAGCCTTAACTATTCTTCTTTCATATAAACCAGAGTCAATACCTTCATATATGTCATAGTTAGCTATATCTTGCTCATCTACGTTTAAAACCTCAACCACCATGTCTTTTGAGCCTTCATTTAACATAGCAACCGGGAATCTTCTGTGTCCCGGGAAAAACAAATCATATCCATCTACCTTCCAAGTATCTCTATTCCCACTTCTTAGAGTACCGTATACAGCTAGTTTAGGAATCTTCATCTATAGCTTGACTATACTTTTTAATTTGTTTTAAATCTTCAACGTAACCTACGTTATCTTTCTCACTATAAATTTGATATTCGTAATACAGCTCATATATTTCATTAGCTAAGTATTCTTTAGTCATATCATCTTTTAAATCAACATCTGCTTCACCTGCACCATCTAGTACTTGCATACATACATCATATAGGTTCATTCTTCTACCTTCCTTTCAGCACTTGCTATTTGTTTTACTTCATTATTGCCAATGGCTTTAAGTTGCTCCGGGGAAAATCCTTGGAACAATGTAACTGATTCTGATTTCTTTTCTGTATCACGCATACCAGCTATAGAGACTAACTCTTTAAGTAGAGAAACCTTATCACTATCTCTGGATGCCTCAGACTCAATTATGTCTTTCATTTTTTCTAAGATATAAAGAGGAGTTATCTCAGCCTCATTCATTACCTTTTCTATTTCTTCTTTTATCAAACCTTGTACCCTCTTTGTACTCATTAAAATTTTAGCTTCACGTTCTGCATAGTCTTTATTATCTGTTGGGTAAGCAGATATAAAAGCATCAGTTATATTATCACCCTTAGCTACATACTTAGCAAACAAGAACTCATTAGTTGTAGGCTTTACCCTGTTTTTCTTTATTTCGTATTTTGTTCTATCTTTACCAAATGTGTATATATTGTTTTTCATTTCACCTTTTATCTCAATAGAAGGCTTACAAACGAATGAACCCATTATAGTTCTTATATAATAGTTGTAAATCTTTTTATTACCAGAAGCTTTTAAGCTACCTCTCTTTAATACTTGACATACTTGACCATCTTCAGTAGAAACCCAATCACCCTCCAACCCAAGCCTCCAGTCAGATACCAGAGGAGTATTTGGCATATACTGACTAAACTCTAAACTATCTTGGAATAGAGGGTGTTCGACACTTTTAATCTTTCTAGTCTTCACTTAGCTGTTAATACCTTACCATCAACTGTACTTACACCCTTAACTATCTGATGGACAGTAACATTAAAGTTTTTATTAGGATGAAAGTCTACAATGGCAAAAGCATGCTGCCAGTTATGTTCTCTATTACCTAACCACTTGTTAGCATCAGACCTCATATCCTTTAAGCAACCTATAGACCAAGCTGACTTAACACCTTCCATGTTTGTTATAGAAGATTGTTGGATGTCGTGATGATGTCCATACATAACATTACCCCCAAGACGAATGAGGTGGTTACGAGTATGGTGAACACCAGCAAAATGATGTCCGTGGTAAAAATTAATCTTACCAATCTTAAGCATCTTTCCAATCTTGTGGTACTTATACCCACGTTCTTTAAGCTTGAGAGCGTTTTTAACCAACATCTCATCTTTAAGATATGGGTTCTCAGCTGCAAACATATTAAGCCAGTCATCGTGATTCCCTTCGCAGAAATGTCTTTCCTTTGTTCCTGCTTTATCTAAAGATTTATCTATTGTATCCATACCCTTGTTAACGTCTGCTATCTCCTTATAAACAAAAGGTAGCTGATATTCTAACGGTGGACGCTTTTTCTTCTTCCATTGCCAATGAGATACAGATTCCCACTCACCTGTGTCCCCTAGGTCAATATATATATCAGGCTTAACAAGCTCTATAGCTTTACATAAAACCTTTATTGCAGCTTTGTCCTCAAAAGGAAAATGCTTGTCTGGGGTTACTATTGCTCTTTTCATCTATATACACCTTTTATAGCTTTTATAATACCTATCAGTATTAAAGCTTCTACTATAAAGTAAAACTTACAAAACACAGTTAACACTACTGCTGCTATTTTCATTACAAACCTCTCATTCTTTTTACTGACCTTCTAGTCTTATCGTCAGCTATTCCCGGGATAACTACAGATTCAAAATAATCACAACCATCTTCCGCAATACACTCCTTCCCACTTATCTTAGAATCTATATAATAAGATAAAGAGTTATTCTTTCTAGAAAATACACAACCCATACAGTTACCTGTATTCCAATTAGAACAGTTGAGTTGAGCTATTGTTTTTATTTTAATCATATTCTCTGTATTAATATATACAGAATAGACATATACATGCAAGGATTATATTATTTTTATTTATTTTAATAAAATACTTGTAAACCTTTGTTTTTCTTATTAAATTATATGGCGAATGAAGCCAGAAGTTTATATATTAAAACATTAAAGAAATATAATACTAACGTATTATAGAAAGAAAGGCAGACAATGAACGGCAAAGGAGATAAGGATAGAGTAAATGATGTTAAAAGGTATAAAGATAACTATGATAAAATTTTTAAGCATAAGTCTACTAATGTCTCAAGACCTAGAAAGTCTAGACGAAATGTGGACAACAGCGAAATGGGAGACTATAGAGGAAGTAAAGACCAAGGAATACAAGATTGAGAAGATAACTCACGTAGCAGGGGTAAGAGGTAGTGAAGCAGAAGACGAACTCCTTAATTACCTTTATTATAGACTTAATAGCAAAACTAATGAAATTCCCCCTAAATTGCTCCAATTACTACTAAGTGATAAGAATACCCGCTAAAGTCTTTTTACGAGCTTTAAGATACCAAATAGAGCCAACAAAGACTATTCTGTATTAATACTTATACCTACTATGAAAGCTAATAAAAATATATTACAATAATATATTATATTACTTGCAAAGGTTACTCATACGTTAGTAAGTTTAAGTAACGAAAAGGTTGATAAAATGAACTGTTGGCATTGCTCAGAAGAATTAATTTGGGGTGGAGACCATGATTTAGATGACTTTCAAGAAGAAGGGATAGAAACAAATCTTTCATGTAGTAACGATAAGTGCGAAACCTACATAATTATCACTCATTTATTTAATTATAACAAAAAAGAACTAGATGAAGAAGACTAGACTACAAAAAGCTCTAGAAGACGACTACTCAGAAGACTCTATATATGATAATATAAACAAATCTATACGATTAGCCCACAATATAGACATATATGACATTATAGACCCAACAAGTAGAACTTTGCACACTATAGCCGAAATTGTAAATAGACTACAAAATACAGATGAGCTAGAAATTATGGATACTGGCTACTATATAGACGAAAGCCATACATTCGAGGCGTAATACCCCACATCTAATATTAAAAAATACAAATAAATTGTGTGTGAGTCTTATTTGCGCATTGGGGGTGGGGGCTAATCCCGTTTGAAATTCGAATAGTTAGTTGAAAATTCGACTTATGGTTCCAACTCTCGACTACTCAGTCTAATCTTCGAACGCTCAAAACGCTCACGATATAAACCCGTAAGAATAACGCTTGTTCCTTAACTCTGGCTGAGTTAATTTCTGAGTAGCGAGCTTGAACGTATACATATAATTGAGAATGAGTCTCAATAAGCAGAAGTTAGTTACTGCGAATGAATCTCAATAGTAAGTATATCTCTTATTGCTAATGAATCTCAATAGCATTATTAAAACCCACCTTAAAACCCTCGTAAAAATAAATGTAAATATAATTTGTTTGTTAACTTATTTATGCCTATACTCTTTTTATGCACAGGGCAAATAATACTAATTTTAATAAACCTACTCTCTCAGTTGATAATGTAGAGAATTACCCTGTAGAGATTATTGGCTTAGAGAGTAATAATGAAGAGAGTAAACAAATGAAAACATCATACAAAGCTATGAAAGACCTAGTAGATGCTGGCGTTATAAAACAAGCTCAACTAGATGAAGCCGTTAAACTAGGTAAGGTTTCAATGCCTAGAACCGGTAAACTAGATTTTGCTCCAGTAGAAGTTAAAAACGCTTGGAACGTATTCGTAGAAGTTGCGACGGCTAATTTTTCAGAGTGGAACGAAACTCTAGAGCCGTTGGGCGATTCTATAAGCGAGGTGTCTCTTAATTGCAAAAAGTAAAAAGAAACCCAGAGAGGGTAATCGTTTCTATAAGATTACTCTCTCTAAATATTCATCTAATAACTTTGTCTCTAGTATATATAAATAGTAGATACAAATTTAATAGATAGATAAATAGTAGAAGATAAATAGTAGAGGAAAAAATGAGTAGAGAAAATATAATAGTAGATATGCAGTCTCCTACTCCATTCGATAGTTATAGATATAGTAGAAAGAATCTCGTAGAGATATTTATTCGTAGAGATATTAAGAATATAGGCTATGTTTTAGAGATAAAAAAGAATGGAGAGAGTCTGACTTCAGTAGATAGTTCTTCTGTACTTCAGAACTGGTCTATAATAGAGATGATAAGAAAACAGGCTTGGAGAGATAGCAACCAAGTAGATGTACATAATACCTACAAGAATACTTCTTATAGAAGAGTAACTTTGGCTACGACTTTAAATGGTAGAGAGATAGGTGAAGCTATAGAGAACCAAGCTACCAGAGATAGAAATATACGTAGAAGAATGGTAGTAGAGACACCAGTTTATAGAAAGCCTAAGAAGTACGACCCGAAGATTCTACGCCCAATACTTAAAGAGGAGAAAACTTGGTAGAGAGAGTTAGCTCGTAGTGTAGCTCAGTAGCCTTGTATGGTATATACTAGAGTTCGATTCTCTAGCAAGGCTCTATAGATAAGGAGTAATAGAATGAAAGCACTTAAAGAGAAAGAAAATTATAGAGGTAAATGGTTTGTAGTACACTATTTAAAAGAGAACTTTGGTGAGTTCTATACGTATCAACCTAGAGAGTTTAAAGATTCTATTAAGATTTTAGCAGATGGTTCTACTCTATCTATGTATAATACTAGAGAGCAAATGTTAGAGTTTAAAAAGTGTAGAGATAAAGTATACGTCTATGCAGGATAAGATTAAAAAGGAGTAGTAGAGTGAGCAAGATAGAGAGTAAGATAGAAGCTATATTATCTATAGTAGATAGTATAATAGAGAAGCAAGAACAACTAGGAGAGGTAATGCTTATAGTAGCTTATACCTACGTAGTAATATTTCTAGTTAGAGCTTGTTTATAGTAGAGAGATTTAATAGTATTAACCAATAAATAGAGAGGTTTTATGAGAGAGATAATACATCATCTATTAGGTTCTTGTGGAGAGCATCATATTAGTCTATTGACTATAGTTTCTAGTGGTGTGGTTGTACTCTACAAAGATTATATTCTATGTATAATCAAGGAGGCTAAAGATGTTCTATTCAAATGAAGTAGTTCTATTACATAGTGCCTACGCTATCCGACTAAGTAGCAAGACAAGTCACCTAGACTTACAAGGTGGGCATAGTAAAAGTGTAGAGGACATAATAACAGAGAGAGCAGATTTCGGTATGCACAAAAGTCACTTCCCTACTATTAAAAGTAGATTGTTTAAGATTGTAGATGTTATGCCTAATCTAGTAGGTAACTCCAGAGAGACTAAACCTAGTGTTATTATAGAGAACATAGACAAAAGTGAGTCCTCTCTAATACTATTCGTTAGAGCTTGTGACCTGCTATATAGTACAGGAGCAGAGAACAATCTACCTAGTATGAATGTAGGTATAGCAACCATAGAGATAGTATCTCCTCTAGCTAAATTAGATGTAGTTAATAATAGAGACTCTAGTGTAGATAGTATAAGTTCTCACTTCACAGACTCTTACATTAGAGAGAAGTCCGAGTATCTACAGACATACAAATACCTACGTAAGTATTGGTGGGATTATAAAATATTTGTAGACTCAAAAGATAGTAGAGTACATTCTCGTAGAGGCTTAAACTTCTCTAGACCTTATCTAAATAAGTTCGGGCATAGAGCTATAAGTCGTATTATAGACCAGTCTATAGCGAATACAAGACCATACTTAACGTGTATCTATTGCCACTCTATTACATCACAACCCTATTACGTAGGTGAAGATATATGTTGTGCTGGTTGCTACAGAGAAGTAGAGATACCTTGTGGTCTATGCTTTAAGCCTAAGAATATTAACGACTTACTATATGTACCTGATTTGTCTACAAATACAATTCGTAGAAGTATATTAGAGTCTCTAGATATTACCTACATAGACAAGTTCTGCGTAGCTAATACGTATAGAGTCTGTGGTAGGTGTAATGATGTAGAGGTAATAGATGTAGACAAAATACAATCTCTTCAACCTCTAACTGATAGACGAGATATGATTAGAGATTACTTTAGAGAT
>TARA_R110000782_G_scaffold106459_5_pt1 | contig 10683 bp, 33 predicted proteins | sample TARA_R110000782 | Tara Oceans TARA_R110000782 (sample SAMEA4397859) | marine metagenome | biome: Polar Biome; feature: [SRF] surface water layer (ENVO:00010504); material: water (ENVO:00002006), including particulate matter (ENVO:01000060) such as... | depth 5 m
AGCGAACGCGATCCGGTTAAGGCCGTCCAGTATGGCTTTCTCAATGTTGTCCAGGTCAGGCTTTTGTGTGTGATACTGCCCTAAGTGCGCCGCCGCCTTTTTCTTTGACCACGACACGGCAGGCTTAAACGTAGCCCATATAGTTACCCTAACCGGGCCAGTTAGCGGCTCAGAAAACAAAGGCCGCGCCACATTGCCCACATGCGCTTCAAACGATACCGTTTCTTTGGGCGTGTAAGTTGTGAACTTGCCGTGCCGTGGTCGCTGCTTTGCAAACGGCTTGCCGTGAATCGTAAATGCGATAGAGCCTCCCATTACATGCCCAGCGCGTCTTTATACATCTGCAAAACCGCGTCTTCCTCTGCGATGTCATCCTTATCGCGGGCGCGTAACTTGATAATCGTGCGAATTGGCCGCGTCATGTATCCACGGCCTTTGATTTCCGCGAATACCTCTTTGCTGGCCTCTTTCAGATCAGCCATCTCAGCATTCAGCCGCTCTATGCGCTCAATAAATGCCCGCAACTCGTCTGCCGTAACGCCTATTGATGGTGTGTGTTGGAAATTGGAACCGTCCATGATGTACCTCGTAAAAAGTTTTCAAACGCCTTTAGGTTGCGTTCTTGTTTTGGATTGCAAATAGCGCGTGATTTGCCGCGTATAGCTTCGCCAGCGTAATCGGTTGCTTGCGGGTCTGGGAACGTAACAGTGCGTGGTTATGCACAGCCTGTGCGACCTCAACAGCCACAAGAGCGTCACGTAGCGCCGTGTCGGGCTTGGTGCGTGTGTGGATCATGTGCGGGCCTCAACTGGCTCGTCTGCTTGGTTCTGGTATTTCCCAGAGTATGAGGCGTCATCGCTAATGTTATGGAAAAGAACCTGCGCAATACCTTGGCCCGCATGGATATGCAGATCATCAGAACCATGAAAGACAAGCTCTAAAGTCAGGAAGCCATTCCAGCCCGGCTCAATAACCGTATTAAAGACGCTCAAACCACGCCGCGCCCATGTGGATTTATCGTGAACAACGCCAATAAGATCCGACGGCATGTTGAATTCTTCGATAGCAGAGGCCAACTTGAAACGGTCGTTACTGCTGAGAACCAAGTCCTGCTTAATCCGAATATCATAGCCTGCCTCGGACAAGCCGAAAGAAGTCCCCATGATTTGGCCCTTAGTGCTGGACATTCCAACAATCGGGGACAATTCCAGCAATGTTTTGCCGTTTATAATCATGCTTTCACCTCGGAATAAGGCCCGTTCGGAACGGGGGGAACAACAGGCGCAGCCCTGCACACCAACTCCAGCATCAATTTCATAAATGATGATTTGAAGGATAGCTGCGCCTGTATTGCGGGTGCCAAAAAAGCCCCCACAGCGGACGAACCAACCGTGGGGGAAGTTTGTGCGTAGGGACAGGGAGGGAACCCTACGCGGGCAGTTGTTGTTGTGGAGGTCACTGTGCGTCCTCAATGTAATCAATGCCGCGCTGCGTTGCCGTCCAGTTGCGCGAAGAAAGAGGGCCGTGGGACGTATCCGACCGGATCAGGCCAGCATCCAGAAGGCGCGATAGGGCTTGGGCAGAATAGACGCGCTGGAAGTCTTGCGACCAACTGCCGTCCGACAGGTCAACCAATACGCGACGCTGTAAATGTGTCAGGGTCATTGGGTGCCGTCCAGCTTTTCAGCCCGTGCAATCAAGCGAGACATTGCCCGCTTAATCTCTTTGCTCACGTTCGTTTTCAGCTTTTTAGCTGCGGCCCGACATTCATCTCTATGTTCTGGTGTCACCTCTGCGGCGATCAATGCTTTGCTATTCATACTGCAATGTATACACGAGGAAACTTTAAGTGCAAGGTTAATTTATCGGTTGACTCACTTAAAGTTTAGCATTACCAATGTGTCAACAGAAACATGTTGGGAGACATAAAATGGGAACCATAACGCTGATGAATGACGCCTTAGTGTCACGTGGATTGTTGCCGGTGGACGGCCATTGCACCTGCACACATTGCGATAAGTACGGGCTTGACCGGGACGACATCCACATCATCAATCGCGCTGATCGTGTTTGTGAGACTTGCCGCCCTTTGTACATGGATGATCGGCAGCCCGCATGCACTTGCGGCCATGACCAGATTAACCCAAGCGGTCAGGTGGGTTTTGTGGAATGCTACAATTGCGCCCAGAGGCCCCGCGAAATCGACGCCCGTTTTGAGCATGACCAACGCGAGAAAATGCACCGCGCCAACTTTGAAAAGGATTGTATCTAATGTTTGAACACAACATTGACCTCACCCGCTTGCCCGTTTCGTGGTTCTTTATGGTCGGGATCATGGTAGTTGTCGGCTTATCGCTGGTCACGTCATACGAACCGCCGATGCGGTCCAATGTTCCACAAGTTTGCATGACGAAAGGATGCTGAAATGACCCGCGCAACAGCACTCCAATTGCTTATTGAACGCCGCCCGTTTGGGAAAGGTTCACCAGATTACATATATCGCACAATTGCAGCGTGGAAACACTTGCAGAACGCAATGGGCAAGGCCCCGATGCACTGGACTAGCACCCCGCCACCCGTAACCGTAGGAGAGACGGCATGACAGGTAACATGGATATTTGGAGCGCAGTCGAAAAGACTGACCCAAGGCACACGAAGGCGGTCACTCAACGTGGCGGGTTCACAGCCATCGGCGCAAACTATCAGATAATGAACGCCACCAAGCAATTCGGCCCAATAGGTATTGGCTGGGGCTACACCGTCGAAAAGTTCGAACGCATGGACAGCATGGTGATTGCGCACGTCACATTTTGGCACGGAAACCGCGAAAACGTATTCGGTCCCATTCTTGGCTGCGCTGAAATGTTCGGCAAAAAGGCTGATAGTGATGCCCCGAAGAAAGCAATGACAGACGCAATCACAAAGGCACTTTCTCAACTTGGCTTCAACGCAGATGTATTTCTTGGCAAGTTCGACGACAATAAATATGTTGCCGAAGTTGAAGCTGAATTTCGTGAGGCAGAACGGCCCAAAGCGCCGCAAGAAGTGATTGACTGGTCGCACGGCGCTGGAACTCTTGAATCGCTAGGGGCGATTTGGACCGCAAATAAACAGTGGCAATCTGACCCCGCGTTTCTTGCAGCAAAAAACAAACGAAAATCAGAATTACAACAGCCAGAACAGAAAGACGTAGCATGAAAAACATATCAATCGCAGGGACGGTCGGAAAAGACGCGGAAACCCGGACAACACAAGGCGGCAGTAACGTCACAAGCTGGTCAATCGCTGTCAATGGTTATACCAACGGCGAAAAAACAACTGACTGGTTCGATGTTTCAATGTGGGGAAAGCGCGGCGAACAAGCCAAGCAATTCGCAACCAAGGGCGCTAAATTGGCGGTGTCCGGTGAATTATCAACCCGCGAATACAACGGGAAAACCTATCTACAGGTGAACGCTAATGACTTCACCCCAATGGGCGGCGGCCAAGGCGGCGGCAATCAAGCCGGCGGATATGACAGCGGCCCGTCCAATGGCGGGTATGGCGGCGGCGCAAGTGGCCCCACTCCGTCGCGTGATTTGAATGACGAAATCCCGTTTTAATCAACAACCGGACGTGTAGCTCAATTGGTAGAGCAGAGCGCTCATAACGCTTTGGTTTCGGGTTCGATTCCCGCCGCGTCCACCAACACCACCCCCACGTCACAACGGCGTGGGGAAGCAAAGGGACCACCCATGACCCCCCACAGCCGCGCCCACCTATTACGCCGGATCGCCAGCAAGGACACTGTGGCGGAATTGCGTAACTGGTGGGAGCAAAACGCGGGGCATGAGGCAAAGAATGACGCGGTGATTGTTGCCGCGAAAGATGAACGGAAGGCAACTCTGAAATGAACGACGTAGACTTTCAGGCCGCAGGGCAAATTACACAATCACGCGCCGAAAAGGCTACCGAATGGATCGTTCACAATGCGATGGATATTGGCGAGGCAAAGGCCATGCGGGATCGCAGCGAGAACATGTTGCGCGTGGTGAAGTCTCTGGTGATGAAAGCATCAGACGAGCGTAGTGCCGCAGCACAAGAGCGTGAAGCCTATGCTAGCGACCAGTATCGACAGGCGCTAGATGATCTATTCGAAGCCACCAAGCGACACGAGACATTGGTATCGACACGCAAGGCCGCTGAATCTGTTATTGATGTTTGGCGTTCCCTGAATAGCAACCTGAAGGGGGCGAGGGTATGAACCGCACCAGCACCCTAACGCGCACCGGGTTCAAGACGCCCGCCAACTGGTCAAAGGCCCCACGAAAGACAATTCGGGCCAAGTCTAAGAAGCGCGTAACGCACGAAGCATCACCCGCAGGTCAAGACGACAAATGGTACAAGGGCGAGGTCAAAAAGCGACCTTGCTGTGTCTGTGTGGCGTTCGGCCTTACGCAGACAAGCCCAACGGACGCGCACCACCCGATTTGCGAACGATACAGCACCGAACGAGTACCAGACCGCGAGTGCATACCGCTTTGCAAGTGCCACCATCAGGGTCTTCGCTTTGACCGCGATAAATCCAAGCTGGCGATCCATCAAGGCAAAGAAAGCTGGATGGCCTCGCATGGGTCAGACCGCGCATATATCGACGTCACGCAAGGTTTCATTTTAGGAGACAATCACTTGACCGACACCCAAAAATAAATCATATTGAAGTGGGCAGTCATGTGCTTACCTTAGTTTTGTGACCCGCGCGTTCCCTCCCAACCGCGCGGGTCACATAGCAAACCATTTTGATAATACGCCACCGCGTTAGGCTCATCTTATCGCGGCAACCAATAATCCTTCCACGGGTGCGGCGCGGCGTATTTTCTGAATGATTGATCTGTTGCGATAATCGCGAAAATGTAACACGTCTGGGGCTATGTGTTGCAAAAGCCGCGTTTTGTAGTCATTCAGCAGGCTCCTCAGTTGATACTGGAACAATACGCGACTCTCTTCGCTCCTCATCGCGCTCGATCCTCCACGACATGCCCGCGTCCTCGATCGTTTTCTTAACATCGTAATCAAGTCTCCGCGCCGCTACCTGCCCCATTTCGAGCAATGACCTGTCAGAAATGCAGATAGCAACGCCATCAGTTATCTTCGCTACCTCACCCATGATCTGCCTCTTTTGAATGGTATGTTGCAGGAACCGCGAAAATGTAACACGTCGAAACCCATGTGTTGCGAAAACTGCGTTCTGTAATCATTCGATAGGCTCCTTAGAGTGTATCTTGTCCGAGCGCGTCTTGCGCATCCGACCCTTGCACTTCGGCCTGCCCTTCAAGAAACAATACCCTGTCGCGCAATCCCTCCATGACTTCGCCAAGATTATGTTCGCCAGACATATCAGCGATACGGTAGGCCTTTGACTTCTCTATGATCTTATCAAGCGTCATCCGCTTGGCCCTCCTCAGAATGTGGTGTTGAATTACACTCTATAATTAATCGCGAGATCTCAGACGCATCTAGTTCGGCTTGTTTGGAAAAGTCACTGACCAACGAAGTAAGACGCTCAATTTCAGCCCACAAGTCTTGGATTGCCAGCCTTGCTCCGGTAGGGTCGTCCTTAACGTCTGATATGCAGCCGTAATGCTCATCAAGGTCGCGCTCTATCCCGTCCGATCCCATCATCTTCATCATGCTGAATCCTCCTTTTCGTTTTCCATGGAAGCCGCACCCTCAAGGGCGTACTTCATGCACTCAGCAAGATGGGCTGCGACTTCCAATACGCTTTCGCTCCTGTCCTCGCTGTCAATCCAATCACACATTGCATCGGTTACTGCATCTTTTTTCCCGTTGTACGCACCGCCCCAAGCACTCATTTTGCAGGCTCCTTCTTATGCAAGACTTTTTCGGCAAGGGCGGCGCGGCGTATCCTGTGAGGCGCACGGCTGGTATCGCTCCGCAATTCATTTATGCAATGTCTTAACTCGACACGCAGCCGCTCAATCTCGTCGGCAGCCTCCCCCAGAATTGGGGTCATAAATTTTGATTGCTGGTCGCGCAAGCGCTCGACTACATCATCCATTTTTATGCTCCTTTGGTGATAGGGCATGCGGCCAGCCCTCTTGCTTCTCAATCTCGGCTATCATCTTTTGCGCACAGACTTGGAAGTGGCGCTCGATTGCCGACGCACGATCAGCCGCATATGTTCTCAACTCGACCCACGGACTCATGTCTTGCATTTCATCGCGATGAAATATGGCACGGCTTACGGCGTCACTTGGCAAGACAGGCATAGGTTTGCCCGACATGGGGTTTTGCACATCGCAATTCCAATCCGAACGGCCAACACCATCGGCGCTAAATTCCACGCGCACAATCAATCTATCCATCGGAATTAGGCTCCTTCACGTTCCAATACCAGCTTGCTTTTACTGTCTGCCAGCCGCGTTCGGCGGCAAGGTCTAGCGCCGCGTCTGTGCTGGCCTCGTGCTGTAATATCTCTAGGGGCGGTTCATTCATTTACAGACTCCTCTCCATCGTTCACATCAGGAAACATCGACCAAAATTCTGGGACTTCATCGGCTCTAGCGAATCCCACTTTAACCAATCTGAGATCTTTAGGCGGGGCCACATCTTCAATTGAGAAATCGCTGCGGAACTTCAACTTATTGCTCTTGAATGGCCTGTAATCAACGTGATGATGCCACCTATTAAACCTGTAAACAACTTTTGCCACGTCGGGGTGCAAGTCTGCAATCATCTGGCTCTTATCCAATGTCCCATCTTTGGCGTAAAACTCATCTGTATTACCCCCCTTCATCCTCTGCGTTGTAACCTTTCCGCAAAGAAATTGATTCATCTGTATGGTGCAATCACCAGACTTTAGGACACGCAAGGATAGATCAGTATCTTCATTATACCTACCGCGCCACTCGAAACCGATGTCATTGCGAATCAGCAAGCAAGAATATATTCGAGTGTTCGCCACGAATGGCGGAACCCCATCTGTAGACTTGCAGAATGAGTAGTAATTCAGGCCCGCCAGAGGAACATTGCTGTACCTTTTGACAAACTCCTCCGTCATAGAGAAGCCCGCACCTGTGCGGATCGGTATCTTTGAATTACGGTGCAAGCGGTGGAAATCATGCAGATTATCGTCTAACACCCAGTGCCAATCAGCCCCAATACTTTTTGAGTGGTCGCGACAGAAGTTCCTCGCTGCACCAGGCCCCTTACTCTTTCGCGACCCAATTTCATCACATGTATCATACGCTTTCAGGTAATTAGGCGGCAAGACGATCAATCTATTGCGCCCAATCGTGGCGGCGTAAGACTTGAACTGATCCGCCTCGACTACAACTCGGAACGGAACACCCATTAAGTCAAGTGCGCTTGCCGTTAAGCATTTATCAGCCCGACCCTTGGAAACTATATAAATGGGGCTTATCTCCATCTTTTCATTCCGTTGTCATTTTTTTCTAACTTAGGAAACCATGCGCTTTTAGTTTTTACGGTCAATTTTTGTCCGATCAGAACTTCTAGCTTTTCAAGATCATCTGCGCTTCTCACTCTCAGGTTAAACATGGCATATGGAGCCTGTTTATCCTGCTCAAAATCAAGCATCCCCTGCCAGTGAAGTGCCGGATCATTCGCCACCAATGCGGGATCATCAACGGGGATATTCTTCGCGCCATCAGCCATTATCGGCCTCCTTCTTAGGTTTAGGTTTGCGCGATCCGTCACGCGGGCCGCAGATGTAATTAAGCTTATCGCGCTTCACGTCATAACCCATGTGGGCCGAGGCCCGCTTAAGTACGTGGGCCTGCTCGGCTGGCGAATACCAAAGACTGCAAAGAAACTCGACATCGGCAGTCGTGGGCGCAAATCGCTTTGGACGGCCCATCACCTTTGCTTCCTTGGCAACAGCCATAATCTCAACAATAACGCCCATTTCTGCCAGCTTGTTAAGATGACGCTTGATCGCCGCGCCTTGGCCCAGGTCATTCTGCGCACGAAGGCACAGCGTGTCACCTTCACGCACAGCGCCCCCCTCAATCACGTTGATAAGTTCGGCACGATTAGTGCCAGTGTAATCCGCAAACGTGCTTCCGCAGTTCATGGCCTCCCCCTCTGTAGTGGGGCGATTATATAGATATGCAATTCTCATATGTGATAGGTATAGGGGGCTTTCCTACTTGTCAACAATACACAGCCCGTTTCTACTTATTTACATATTGCGCACTTTTCTACTTGCCTACATATCAACGCTATGTAATAAGAATGTAACGAAACAAGATTAGGACCGAACAAAATGTTTTACACAGTTAAAAGAAAAGACCAGAAAATTATTGCCCGCTTGCGCAGCAAGGAACAATGCGTTGCATTCGTTGCTCGCGTCGGCGGCGAACTCACAATCAGCGATACGGCAGATTACAAGCCGTCGCGCGGCATGAACTCACATAATGAATGGGTGGCGGCGTAAGCCCCACCCACCACAACCACTTAATAGGTAGGACCGAACCAATGCCAGCCACAACGATCAACAACATCAACAAAGCAATGGCCGCGAATGGCTTGCCGTTAGAGATTGTTAAGGGTGACTGCTACTTTTGGTTTGCCGCAAAGCCTGACGCGCCAATGGGATGCGAGGAGGCGATAGATAGTATCTACTCCAATCACCTGCGCGGCATGACCATTGCGGAGTATGTGGAGCACGCCCAAGCGGGCTATGACAATTGGGCTGCCTCGCAAGAGACGCCCCTAGCAACTCAATAGAATGGACCGAGATTATGACACGCTCAGAACATTTACAGTGGTGCAAGGATCGCGCACTAGAACTTATCAATAAAGGCCACATAGCCGAGGGCATGGCTTCTTTCACATCTGATATGGGCAAGCACCCTGAGACAAACGAAACGCTTCAAGATGGCTTGTCTCACCAGATAATTATGCTAGCGCTTTTCACTAACAATTCAAGCGATTGCGCAAACGCCATTAACGGCTTCAACTAAAGGACCGCACCAAATGCTTAGACCACATGCAGACAATCACCCCCTGATGACACGCCAGCACCATGAAAACGGTTTATTGGCTGTAGCAGAACTACGCCAAAGGGGCCTTGTGCAAGCAGCGCGGCGATTGCTTGTTTCAGTTAAGCGCAACAGAATTGCGTTTGGTCACTTATGGCTAAGCCACGGCAGGCCCGTCTAAATGGCAGATAAAGCAGCCCAAAAACCAGAAAACCCACCGCGCTACCCGAAATCCCATAAATCTGGCGCTTTAAAACCACTGAGGATGCCGGTCTTAACCACCAGCGATGGGCAGGTAGCAACACTTGATGAATGGCGTGATTTTGCAAAGCGCGATGACTGCATTGATCAGATGGTTCCAAGCGATCTTAGGGTCATTCTTTCAAACCTCACATAAGGACACCCTGAGTGGATCACACTTGGAATGAAACGACCCGAATAAAATAGGGTTGCCGAGTACCAACAGGGAATAGGAGTGGTAGCACAGGCCGGTAGTTGCGCCCCCAATAGCGGGGGAGGTCGTGGGTTCAAATCCCACCCGCTTCGAACATAAGTTCACGCGCTACTTTATTAATGCGCCGAACAGCCCCGACTTAAACGCAGCCCATCCCAACGCAAACGCGACACACCATTTCAGTGTAGCGCCCGCATACCGTACAATAGTAAGGAACCCTTTAGCGTCCCGCCATGCGTCCATGACTTCCTCAAGCGCCTCAAGTTGCTCCGGCGTGAAATCTTGAGGTGACTTGCTTTTGAGCTTATCCATCGCCACCTCTGCGGCGTCAGCTTTCTTACCCGACATCGCCACCCCCGACAGCCCAACACCCATTTGCAACGCCGTTCCGGTTGTGGGCGAGTATCCATTCCGCAGTGGCCTCAGAGATATTATCATCCTCACCCACTAGGATAGGGGCCTGACCCGCACAAACACTGTCACGACCCAGGGCGGGACCAGTTCCGCTGCAACTCATCAGCAGCATCGACAAGCCGAACATCATTATCAATTTCATCGCGGGTATCCTTTCGAGCAGTCGTGCCCTTTGTAATTTTGTCGTGAACTTTATTTACACCGCTTGCACTGCCCTTGCGATACGCGGCGAACAGCGCGGCAACGGCAGCCAACGCTCCAGCGATGTATGGCCCGAACTCGCCCAACAGAACCCCCAACATCAGGTGAACCAAGTGCGGAACACAGACTGCAAGGCTTGGGAAATCACGTTCCCAATTACCAGCGCATCTATTACCGCGTCTTGCGGGATCAGCCCTTGATTTGCCAAGACGTAAATCCCCACGTTTGTTATTGAGGTAAACGCGGCGTTGGCATTAATCTTTGAATTTGCGGGGGAATTAATTTTCCGTGTCATTTCTTCGCTCCAAATGATTTGAGGATTGCAATCAACACGGCCCATAAGCCGCCCGTTGCAGGTTTTGGCGCAGGCACATTGGGCACATACACCTCACGAGGGCGCGCCACTGGCAACGGGGTATCCTTGATCCGCCCCCACTTTTGCAAGGCGTCCGCCAGCTTCACATGATAGTTATTGCGCCGATAGCCCGACCCGTTATATCCGCTAGCAAATGCGCGACACGTCTCAGGTTGCCCGCCCTTACACGCCCGCAATTCGTCATCCAGCTTTGTGTCCATGATGAAGTTCACCGCACCAGCAAGCTGATTTTC
>TARA_R110000782_G_scaffold102483_6_pt1 | contig 10676 bp, 7 predicted proteins | sample TARA_R110000782 | Tara Oceans TARA_R110000782 (sample SAMEA4397859) | marine metagenome | biome: Polar Biome; feature: [SRF] surface water layer (ENVO:00010504); material: water (ENVO:00002006), including particulate matter (ENVO:01000060) such as... | depth 5 m
GCAGGACGCGGAGGCGCGGTTCTGCGACGCGTGCGGGGCGGCGATGGGGGTGGTGTGCGCTGCATGCGGCGCGGCCAATGAAACGGGCGCGCGGTTCTGCGATCAGTGCGGCGTGGGCTTGGCCTGAATGGGTGTCAGCGTGGCTTCGGTCGTTCGCGGGTGAAGTCTTTTCTACGCGCACGAAGCGCATGACGCGAATGCGACATTCCACCCGTTGTGGGCCCGTGCATTCGTCGGAATCCGAGCGATCTCGGGGCATGACGCACCAACGAGGTTGTTCCGAACAAGCCTCGGTATAGCGTGTCTCTCACCCACGGGGTATCAAGGCCCCGGGGGAGAACGGATTCCTGGAAAGGGTTCATCCATGACAGTTGCTACCAAATCCAATCGCACGCTCAAGATCGATGGCATGTCCGGCGTGGACTGCGTCAAGAAGGTCAACGGCGCTCTGAAGAACATCAGCAATGTTTCGACGCACCACGTCAAGGTCGGTTCGGCCTCGATCGAGGCCGACGACACCGGCTGCGCATCCGCCTGCAAGGCGATCGAAGGAGTGGGTTTCAAGGCCCACGAGAACGCGGCGAAGGACGAGAAGGCCGCGATCCCGTTGAACGGCGCGAAGACCGAGCCGCACGCGGCGGGCAAGAGCCCGGCCCCCTCCGGCGCCGCGCCCAAGCCGGCTCCCGGCACGCGTTGATCTGACCGATCCCGTTCCCGCGGAGTACGGCATGCGACGATCCGGGCTGGAGAGAGCCGGTCGCGTCGCTGCCAGGTCCAACGCACGGATTCGATAGGCGGCCGACCTGGCGGCGGGAGTGATCCCGTTGTTCGGTCGGCTTTCTTTCTCTGCGCTGTCAACGGGGTTCTGAGCTCCGAACAGGGGGCGGCGTCCGACGGCCCGCGTTCGGAGCTTCACGCGTCCGTGTTGGAGTGCAGGGCGAAGCGGTTGCCCTCGCTGTCGAGGATGATGGCGCGGCAGCCGTGGGGGCCGATGGAGTGGACGTCCTGGAGGACCTGGCCGCCGAGGGCCTTGGTCTGGGCGACGGCGTCGCGGATGCGGCCGTTCGTGTTGAGGTAGACCAGCGGGCCGGTGTCGGTGATCTTGGACGCGTCGCCGGGGATGAGGCAGCCGCCGTTGCCGTCGTGGTGCTCGAGGACGGCGAAGCTGAAGTCGTTGTACTTCTCGGCGTGGGAGTCGATGCCCATGACGCCTTTGTAGAAGCGGCGGGCGCGGTCGAGGTCGACGACGGGGATGTCCATCCAGACGAAGGCGTTCTTTTCGGCGTTGAAGTCGGACATGTCGGGCTCCTGTGCTCGGGGCAGTGTACACGGGTGTGTGGTGTGGTACGGCGAGGAACTTCGAAGACCCCTCACCCGCCGCCGCTGGCGCGGCGTCGACCTCTCCCCGCGTTGCGGGGCGAGGTTGGGGATGAAAAAGCCCCCGCTTTCGGCGGGGGCTTGGGGGAAGCTGACGCGGTCGGATTATGCCAGTTGGCGGGCCTCGTTGAGCTTCTTGCGGATGACGGTGTGGAGGATGCCGCCGTTGGCGAAGTACTCGATCTCGACGGGGGTGTCCACGCGGCAGACGCAGGTGAACTCGGTGGTCTTGCCGTCGGGCGTGGTGGCCTTGACGGTCACGTCGCAGCGGGGCTCGATCTCGTTGGGCATGATGATGTCGAAGGTCTCGTCGCCCTTGAGGCCGAGGCTCTTGGCGGTCTGGCCGTTCTTGAAGACGAGCGGCAGGACACCCATGAACACGAGGTTGGAGCGGTGGATGCGCTCGAAGCTCTCGGCGATGACCGCCTTGACGCCCAGCAGCATCGCGCCCTTGGCGGCCCAGTCGCGGGACGAGCCCATGCCGTAGTCCTTGCCGGCGACGACGACGAGGGGGGTGCCGGCCTTCTTGTAGTCCATGGCGGCGTCGTAGATGTACTCGACCGGGGCGGAGTCGAGGTCCTTGCCCTTGGTGAAGTTGCGGGTCCAGCCGCCCTCGGGCTGGGCGGCGCCGGTGGCGGCGATCTTGTTCTTGACGCGGACGTTGGCGAAGGTGCCGCGGGTCATGACGCGGTCGTTGCCGCGGCGTGAGCCGAAGGAGTTGAAGTCGTTCTGGTGCACGCCCTTGGAGAGCAGGTACTGGCCGGCGGGCGTCTCGGGCTCGATGCGCCCGGCGGGGGAGATATGGTCGGTTGTGACCGAGTCGCCCAGCAACGCCAGGCAGCGGGCGCCGGAGATGGGCGTGAAGCCGGGGGGCGTCTCGGTCATGCCCTCGAAGAACGGGGGGTTCTGGATGTAGGTGCTGTCGTCGTCCCAGGGGAAGAGTTCGGATTGGGAGACGGGGACCTTGTTCCAGGTCTCGTTCTCGTCGTAGACCTTGGCGTACTTGCGCTCGAACTGCTCGGTGGTGACGCAGGAGTTTCGGATCTGTTCGACCTCGGCGTTGGTGGGCCAGACGTCGCGGAGTCGGACCTCGTTGCCGTTCTTGTCGGTGCCGATCACGCCGTGGGCGAGGTCGATGTCGACCGTGCCGGCGATGGCGTAGGCGACGACCAGCGGGGGGCTGGCGAGGTAGTTGGCCTTGACCGCCGGGTGCACGCGGCCCTCGAAGTTGCGGTTGCCGGAGAGGACCGAGGCCGCGACCAAGTCGCCGTCCTCGATGCCCTGCTCGATCTCGGGGGGCAGGGGTCCGGAGTTTCCGATGCAGGTGGTGCAGCCGTAGCCGACGGTGTGGAAGCCCAGAGCCTCGAGGTCCTCGGTGAGGTTGGCTTTGTCGAAGTATTCGGTGACGACCTTGGAGCCGGGGGCGAGCGAGGTCTTGACCCAGGGCTTGCGGGTCAGGCCGAGGGCGCGGGCCTTGCGCGCCACGAGGCCGGCGGCGATCATCACGTCGGGGTTGGAGGTGTTGGTGCAGCTGGTGATGGCGGCGATGACGACCGAGCCGTGGCCGAGCGTGACGCGCTGGCCCGCGATGGCGGGGTGGCTGGCCTCGGTCAGGGTGACGGTGGCGAAGCCGGAGTCCTTGCAGGCCTCCTTCTGGGCCTCGGCGGAGGGGTTGACCGGGGACTCGGCGGCGCGGCCGCCCTCGGAGGCGAAGCGGGAGAGGTCGACGGCCTGGGTGGGGGACTTCTGGCCGAAGGTGTCGGCGAGGTCCTTGTGGAACTGGGCCTGCATGGAGTCGAGGGCGATGCGGTCTTGGGGGCGCTTGGGGCCGGCCAGGGAGGGCACGACGGTCGCCAGATCGAGCTCGAGCACGCTGGTGAACTCGGGGTCGGGGGTGCCGGGCTCCCAGAAGAAGCCGGAGGCCTTGGCCCAAGCCTCGGTGAGCTTGAGTTCGTGCTCGTTCTTGGCGGTGAGGCGGAAGTACTCGATGGTCTTCTTGTCGATCGGGAAGAAGCCACAGGTGGCGCCGTACTCGGGGGCCATGTTGGCGATGGTGGCGCGGTCGGGGACGGTCAGTTCGCCCATGCCCTCGCCGAAGAACTCGACGAACTTCTCGACGACGCCGTGGGCGCGGAGCATCTGGGTGACGGTGAGGACGAGGTCGGTGGCGGTGGCGCCCTCGGGCAGCTTTCCGGTGAGTTTGAAGCCGACGACCTCGGGGGTGAGCATGTAGACGGGCTGGCCGAGCATGACCGCCTCGGCCTCGATGCCGCCGACGCCCCATCCGAGCACGCCGACGCCGTTGATCATGGTGGTGTGGCTGTCGGTGCCGACGAGCGAGTCGGGGTAGACCCACTGCTTGCCGTCCTGAGCCTTGGTCAGGCAGCCGCGGGCGAGGTACTCGAGGTTGACCTGGTGGACGATGCCGGTGGCGGGGGGCACGGCGCGAAAGTTGTCCAGCGACTCCTGGCCCCACTTGAGGAAGGTGTAGCGCTCGTTGTTGCGCTCGAACTCGCGCTCGGCGTTGATGGTCAGGGCGACGCGGGTGGCGAAGTCGTCGACCTGGACGGAGTGGTCGATGACGAGGTCGCAGGCGACGGCGGGATTGATCTGGGCGGGGTCGCCGCCGAGGTTCTTCATGGCGTCGCGCATGGCGGCCAGGTCGACCACGCAGGGCACGCCGGTGAAGTCCTGGAGGACCACGCGTCCGGGCATGAAGGGCATCTCGACCGAGTCGACGTTCTTGGGGCTGTAGTTGGCCAGACCGGCGATGTCGTCGTTGGTGACGACGAAGCCGTCGAGGTTGCGGATCATGGCCTCGAGCAGGACTCGGATGGAGAAGGGCATCTTGTCGACGTTGCCCATGCCCTTCTCCTTGAGGGCGGCCAGGCGGACGTAGTGGTAGTCCTTGCCGTCGACGGTGAGGGTGGACTGGGCGTTGAAGGGGTCGCTGGTCATGGCTGGTTCTCCGTGGGTGACAATGAAGGATCGGGCGGCGGGCGTCATGAATCAAATCGATCGGGATTACAACCTGAATCAGAAACAATGATGATCAGGGGGTGTGGCGTCGATTCGGCTTGGATCCCCCCGGAGTGGGTGGTAGCATCGGGGCTCGGCGGGGCGGCCGATTCTGGACCACGGCGGCCCGGAATCCGGGGAGACGGCGTGATCCGCGGGGGCTTTTCACGCTCAACGCCCGGCCGAGCGCCAGGGAGACCGAGATGAAGAATCACAGACCCAGCCGCGCCCGTCGTCACGACCGGGCGGCCGTGTGCGCGGCGGTGGTGCTGGCCCTGGTGGCCGCCACGGTCGCCAAGGCGGCCACCCACTTCGTGCCGCAGGACTTTCCGACGATCCAGGCGGCGATCAACTTCGCCACCGACGGGGACACGGTGGTCGTGCAGTCGGGCACCTACTTCGAGAACGTCAACACGCTGGGCAAGGACATCCGGCTCAACGGCGTGGCGGTGAACAGCCCGACGATCATCGGGTCGCCGGGCAGCCCGGTGCTGACGGTCGGGGCGAACAGCAGCCCGCCGTTGATCAGCAACCTGACGATCCGCAACGGGGACGGGCTGCTGGGCGGTGGCATCGCGGTGGGGGCGAACACGGTCACGACGATCAGGAACGTGCGGATCTGGCAGAACTCGGCGGCGAGCGGCGGGGGGGTCTTCATCTTCTCGGATTGTCACGTGACGATGATCGATTGCGATCTGTGGGCGAATCACGCGGACGTGCAGGGCGGGGGGATCTTCATGCTCTCCGGATCGTCCCTGGTGATCGGTGACACGCTGATCGAGTCGAACACGGCGGGCCAATCTGGCGGCGCGATGCGGGTGTTCGATGCGGACGTTGATATCTCCGGATCGACCCATTTTCTGAACAACAGCGCCGTGCGTGACGGCGGGGCGATCGAGGCGCTCAACGGTGCCATATTGCTGATGTTGGACACCCGTTTCACCGGGAACAACGCCGGTTGGTCGGGCGGGGCGGTCTTTCTGAGCGGCGCTTCCATGGATTCGAGCTTCGGAGTATTCTCGCTCAACAGCGCGGACGCGCCGGGCGGCGCGATCGCCTTGATCGACGGTTCCGAATGCTTCTCATCGTTCGACTCGTTCACCAACAACACCGCGCTCAACGGCGGAGGAATACGCGTTCTCGAGTCGCGGCTCTTTGCCAACGCGGCGTTCTTCCGGGCGAACACGGCTTCGGACTACGGCGGGGCCGTCGCGGTGACCGGCAACGACGGCCCGGCGACGGCTTGGGTGTACAACTCGGTGATCGACGCCAACACGGCTCGGTGGGGCGGCGCTACGTTCGTGAACGTGGGGCCGGCCTCCGCCGGTCCGACCTCCGTGGTGTTCGCCAACACCGAGATCACGAACAACAACGCGAGCATCGCCACCGGCCAGGGCGGGTTGGCGGTCGGGCAGAACGGAACGCCCAGCGCTCAGTCGCTGCTCCGTGTCGTCAACTCGCTGATCACCCGCAACGGGGGCGGCAACCGCAACGGTCTTGATGTCGCGAACAACGCGCGCGTGGCGTTGCAGAACTCGATCGTCTGGAACAACGGCGGGCCGGGCCTGAGCGGGAGCGTCTTCGGCCAGCAGGTCGCCCGCTCGATCCTGCCCGAGGCGGCGTCGTTCCCGGGCGCCGGGAACATCAACGCCGACCCGCGGCTGCGGAACCCCGCCGCGGGCGATTTCACGCTGCTCATGACCTCGCCGGCGATCGACGCCGGCGACAGCACGCTGGTGCCGTCGGACGCGTTCGACATTGACGGCGACAACAACTTCGGTGAACGGCTGCCGTTCGATCTGCGGGGGTTGGCCCGGTTCGTCAACGATCCGCTCACGCCGGACACGGGCATCGACGCGGGTCAGGGCGTGGTCGACATCGGTCCGCTCGAGTTCCGGCGGACCTGCCCGGCGGACTTCGCCGAACCGATCGGCAGCCTGAACTTCTTCGACGTCTCGGCGTTCATCGCGGCGTTCAACGCGGGCGACCCGCGGGCCGACCTCGCCGCGCCGTTCGGGACGTTCAACTTCTTCGATGTCTCGGCGTTCCTGTCTTATTACAACGGGGGGTGCCCCTGAACTTGAGAGGATGAGACTTGCGGCGCCGGGGGGGCGGCGGGTACGCTGGGGCACTCGGAGGAGGTCCCCATGAAGCCGATGTTCGTTCTGCTCGCCGTCGGCGCCTGCGTGGCGCCCGTCTGTGCCCAGCCGCGTCTGGCGGTGTTCGTCCACGACCAGTCGTCGGACGAGATCCTCCGGATGGTGGATCTCAACGGCGACGGGGACGCGCACGACCCCGGTGAGGTCACGCTGTTCTTCGACGACGGGCCGCCCGTGACCGGGGTGGACAACGCCCAGGGGATGGTGGCCATCGACCCGTGGACGCTGATGGCCACGGACAACTTCACGCCCGACAACATCGTCATGCTGTTCGACCTGGACCGCAACGGCGACGCCTTCGGCCCCAACGAGGCCATCGTCTGGTTCGACGGCACGCTGCCCATCGGCATCGCGATGACCAACCCGGCCGAGTTGCGCCGGCGGTCCGACGGCACCTTCTTCCTGCTCGACAACAACACCCTGGACACCACCCGCCCCGAGGCCATCTACATCCTCGACGACGCGAACGGCAATCTCAACATCGACCCGGGTGAGATCACCCTGTTCCACGAGCTCTCGCCCGTCGGCATCAGCGCGACGACCACGTTCGACGTGGTCGAGGACAACAACGGGTTCGTTTACACGCTGGACATCACCGACCCCAGCCAGATCGAGTCGATCGACCGGATCGACCCGGTGACCGGCCTGCGGGCCGAGTGGCTCTCCAGCCAGACGCTCTTCAATCTCCGCGGCTTCGTGATGGGCAGCACGTTCGAGTTGGAGTTCGACCCGGGCCGCAACGAGGTGATCTTCGGGGCGACCAACCTCGGATCGGCCCAGCACATCCTGGCCGCTCGGGACACCAACGGCACGGGCGTGATCGACGCCCCGGCGGAGATCCGTGTTCTGTGGTCCGAGTCGTCGCACGCCGATGGGTTCGACACGGGCTCGCCGCGGGACTTCTGGAGGTCCGACGACGGGCGCCTGCTGTGGACCGACGGGCTGCGGGACCGCGTCATGCTGCTGCAGGATCTGAACAACGACCTGGACTATAACGACGCGGGCGAGACCACGGTCTTCTTCGACGCGGCGACCGCGACCGCCAACGGGCTGCCGAGCCTCTCGCTGCCGCTGAGCCTGACGGGCGCGCCGCTCTGCGGGGCCGACCTGGCCCCGCCGTTCGGCACGCTGAACTTCTTCGACCTGGCGGCGTACGTCCAGTCCTACAACCAGCAGGACCCGGCCGCGGATCTGGCGGCGCCGTTCGGGGTGCTCAACTTCTTCGATGTGGCGGCGTACATCGCCCTGTACAACGCGGGGTGCCCGTAGATGCCCGGACGCAGCGCGTGAGCGGCGGGGTGTTTCTTCGCTTGATTTCCTTGGGGACCGGTTCCCCGGAGGAGGCAGGCCATGACACGCCAGACCGCTCTGATCGCTCCGTTCCTGCTGATGGCCGCCGGCGCGGCCGGGCAGCCATCGAGCTACGCCGTCAGCCACTCGTTCACGTTCCGGCCCGCCGGGAACGTGGCGGAGGTGCGATACTTCGAGTTCCGCCACGCATGGGTGCGGTCGCTGTGGGGCGACAACGAGGGCCACGAGCCGCCTGCGCAGGATCCCGGCTTTGACCCCTACGGCACCGACGCGCCCGGCTGGCCGGCGTGGATCAACACGGGGCTGGTGGGCCCGGTGCCGGTGGCGTATCAGTCCGGTCTGATCGACCCGCTGACCGGCTCGAACCCGTCGTGGTTCTGCATCGACGTGCCGGCGGGGCCGTCGAACGCCCGGGCGTGCAACCGGATCGATGTGCCCGCGTGGGCGCAGATCCCGCCGATCACGATCCCCGCGACGATCGAGTCGGCGGGGTACGCCAACGCGGTCACCGCGGGCTCGGGCGCGTCGTTCGCGTACGCGTCCTCGACCGCCGGGCTGACCGCCCGCGGCGGCATCCAGATGGCCAGCGGTCAGATCCAGTGGATCCCCGGATTCGAGGTCCAGCAGGTGGGCGGGCAGGCGGCCGACGCCGCGGTCCAGGACCCCATCGTGTTCACCGCCACCAACCTGAACACCGGCGATGTCGTGGAGCACCGCCTGCTGGACATCGAGGCGTTCTCCGGCGCGGGCGTGGGGACGGTTCAATGGCAGGCCAACACCCTGACCGTCGACCGGCCCGCCTTCGAGATGGTGATCGACATCCCCGCCGGCGTGATCGATCCCGCCCAGGCCGGGACGATGCGCCTGGAGGTGGTGGGGGGGTCGGTGGTGGACTCGTCCGGATCGGGCGTGTTCGCGGGCAGCGTCGTGCCCGCGGGTCTGTCGATCCCGTTCTCCATCCCCATGCCCAATCTGGACCTGACCTACGACCTGGCGCTGGACCCGGCCCAGCCCTGGTCGGTCGTGGCGTCGTTCTCCGGCGGCGGCTCGGTGCACGCGACGGCGGGCGCCGGCTGCCTCGCGGACCTCGCCGAGCCCTTCGGCGTGCTCAACTTCTTCGACGTGGCGCGGTTCATTCAGTTGTTCAACGACCAGAGCCCCGACGCGGACCTCGCGCCGCCGTTCGGCGAGCTGAACTTCTTCGACGTGGCGGCGTACGTCCAGGCCTACAACGCCGGGTGTGCGGACGGCGACGGCTGAGCGTCAGATCTGAACCACCACTCCCCGCGGCCCCGCGTTGATGATGCGCGTCGGGCCGCGGGGATTGTCGTAGCCCCAGCTGTCGTGGACGTGGCCGCAGACGACCAAGCGGGGGCGGACGTGGTCGATGGCCTCGAGCAGCGCGACCGAACCGGCGGCCAGGCCGGTCCCGGTGGTGTCGCCGTGGCCCTTGGGCGGGGAGTGGGAGACCAGCACGGCGTCCTCGGGGCAGCCGGCGAGCAACGGGCGGGCCTGATCCTCGGTCAGGTCGAAGCTCCACGCCCCGAACGGCGTGGCGGGCACGCCCGCGCCCAGACCCCAGAACGGCACGCCGCCGATGGTGCGCCCGGATCCGTGGAGCACGGTGGCGGCGGGCCAGCCGTTGCAGGCGTCGCGGAGGGCTTCGGTCGTCTCGTTGTTGCCGGGCACCAGCACGCAGGGTGTGGTGATCGGGCGGAGCGCGTCGATGGTCTCGGTCAGCAGGCGGTGCTGTCGTGCGAAGTCGCCGGCGAGGACGACGACATCCACCGAGTCGCTGCGAGCAACCACGGCCGAGCACGCGGCCAGGTCGGCGTGGAGATCGCTGACGCAGAGGAGATTCATCGGGCCCTTCCCTTCTCGCGCGCCCCCGGCAGCACCGCGAGCAGGGCCCGCTCGAAGGCGGCCGTGGCGTGGCCGGGCACGCGGTCGCGCCGGCGGACGACGCCCAGTTCCCGCTCGATCGCCCCACCCGCCGGGCGAAGACCGGCCCCGGCGGGCAGGCCGTACTTGCTCACGAAGCCGACGCCGATCTCGGCTTTGACCATCTGCACGATGGATTCGATGGACCGCAGTTCCATCACCACGCTCAGCGCCACGCCGTGGGCGGCCGCGGTCTCGTCGATCCGCCGGCGCACGGCCGAGCCGGCCTCGAACGCCACCACCGGCTCGCCCCGCAGATCCTCCCAGTTGAACGACTTCTTGCCGCTCAGGGCGTGGCCCTCGGGCACGATCAGGCGGAGTTCGTCGGGGATGGCCCGGACGACCATCAGATCCTCGGCCCGGGGGTGCTCGATGGGCAGGGTGACGATGCCCAGGTCCAGTTCGCCCGAGACCACGCCCTCGGCCACGGTGGTGCTGCCGGCCTCGCGGATGGTGAAGCGCAGGCCCGGGTGCTCGCGCTGGACGGCCCGGATCGCGTCGGGCAACAGATAGCCGGCGGCCGTCGCCCCGGCGCCGACGCGGATCGATCCGGTCTCGAGCCCGACGAGTTCCCGCACGGCCTCCGCGGCCTTGTCGGCCGCCCGCAGCGTGTTGCCCGCGTGCTCGAGGAACACCCGCCCCGCGTCGGTGGGCTCGACACCCCGCCCGGTGCGATGGAACAGGGCTGCCCCGAGTTCCTCTTCGAGTTTGGCCAGGGCGGCCGACAGGGCGGGCTGGGAGACCCCGAGCACCCCGGCCGCCCGGGTCATGTGCCCGTGCTCGGCGATGGTCAGCATGTATCGCATGGTGCGCAGATCCATGGCAGATGGTATCTTGGAGCGGGGGGCTTCCAGCCCCCCGTCGGCCCGA
>TARA_R110000782_G_scaffold45394_3_pt1 | contig 10655 bp, 9 predicted proteins | sample TARA_R110000782 | Tara Oceans TARA_R110000782 (sample SAMEA4397859) | marine metagenome | biome: Polar Biome; feature: [SRF] surface water layer (ENVO:00010504); material: water (ENVO:00002006), including particulate matter (ENVO:01000060) such as... | depth 5 m
AAAAAATATTTCATTACTGCACCGAATACTTTCAAATCAGGATTACCCACTGATTCATTTTATATTGAGATGTTAAGTTTAAATTTAGATTGTTACGATGGATTAACAAGAGGTAGAAAATCAATTTTAGCCGTAATACCAAAATCAGACTCTGACAATTCGTTGTTATACGAGCCAGATTTTCCAGTATTTGTAAGTTTAAATAATCAAAATGAAATTACATTAAGGAATATAAGATGTAGGGTTTTACATTCTGATGGTTCTCCACTCTCAACTGATGGGTTATCAGTTTTAACTTTACTTTTTAAATAAATTATGTTTTATATAAAATTATATTTGTATAAAAAATAATATAGTATTAATTAATAAATGGAAAATGTATTTGAAAATGAAAATGAAATTGAAAAATCAGTAGAAATAAATAGTGATGATATTTTAAATGAACCCGTAAGCAAAGCAACCCTAACGGTAAGCAAAAAAAAACCAAAGAAAAAAAGAAAAGAACTTTCAGAAGAACGAAAAGAACAATTAAGACAACAACTAAAAAAGGGTAGAGAAAAATCATTAGAAAAACGAAGGGCAAATTCAAAAAATAAAAAAATTTCAGTTGCTAAAGCGACCTTGGAAAAATTAGAACCAATCGTAAGCAACCCAGAAGTAAATAAAGTAATTGAAAAAAAAGTAATTGAACCACAAGAAAATAATAATACAACTTATTTAATTAATAGAATAATAAAATTAGAAAATAAATTAAGTAAATTTAATGAAATAAAAAAACCCGTTAAAGAAGCAAGCGAGCCAATACCAATACCTAAATCAGCACTTAAAAAAGAATTAAAATATCAAAAAACTTTTAAAACACGTAAAACAAGGTATTGGTAGGGTATCACTTACATATCAACTTTAAGAGGCATAAAATTTTCATTCATATATAATGAGTCCCTATTATTTGAATAATTGATAACAAAATATGAATGAGGTTTTCTTGTGGTTTTTCTAAAGAGTTTTAAAAATTGTTTAGAATTTTCTAAATAGTTATGTTCATATATAATTGAGTCTAATTCACGAGTTGATAAATTAAAAATTATTAAACCCGACAAATTAGCTCTTACATCTGGACTTAATTGTTTATATCCTTGAATTAAAAAAGCACTTGATAAATTATAATGTCTGCCGTTCTGGACGATTTTATCCACTGTATTGAATTTTTTTTGACGCATAGTTCCACCAAATCCTAAATCATCAAATACAATAACTTTATTTTCTGGTTTTTCTTTATTATTAACTGCCTCATTATATTCATTTTTAATATCATCATATAAAACATTAATAATTTCTTCATCTAAATCATCAAAAAGATTTTCTTCAGGGATGCCTTTTGCTTCTACGAATCGTTGCCATTTATTAGAATTTAATGAAGGACTAAATATATATATATTTTCCGCTTTGAAATCATTTTTATACATATTATCTTTTCCTAGAGCATTAATAATCCAATTTGTCTTTCCACTACGTTGAGAAGCACCAACTACGGCAATTTTAAACGGAATATTAAATAATTGTTTTTTTTTTGTATAGTAATTTTCTGCATTATCTTTTACTTTATGAATTAAAATTTTTTTATTATCCATATATATATTTATATATATATTATAATATATATATGGATAACTTTTTTCAAAATGCAGGGTCTATTTTAAGCACCGCTCAAGGTTTAAAAAATGAAACTAATCGTGAAAAATTAGATGATTATACTAATGAAATAAATATTGAAGAATCAAAAAAAAGACAAAGAGAGGGTATAGAAGTTCCAATTGGTATGGAATTATTACAAATGGGTTTATCGTCGGGTAAATTAAAAGATGCCGCTCATAGTTTTATTAAAAGTAATTTTTCAATAGCAGCATCAAAAGAACTTTCTTCAAGAGTTCCTCAATTTGAACATATAATAAATACAGCAGACGCTTACAGTCGTGGTGGTTTAAGAGGTGTAATGGAGCACTCATCAAAAAAAGTTTTACCTCGTTCCGTAATTCATGAAGCGTGGGGTAATCCTAAAGAAGCCGAAGGATTTATTAGTAAATTAAAATCTTTATTTGGTTCAAAAAAAGAAGCAATTGAATCATTAAGTGGTGATTTAGAACGTGGAGCAAAAAGACATTATGAAAACGCAACCGATGGGTTTTCTATAAATTCCGATACATCAAGTAAATCTTCGGGGTTTTTATCTTATTTTAATTCAAGAAGACCATTTTCTGATTTAGAAAGTTCAGTATTTCAACATTCTTCAAATCCTTTATTAGAATCTTCAACATTTCGTAGCGGTTCAAAAAAAGCCCTACCAGGAGGAGATACTATTTTAGATACAGGCAATGTAACAAGAGCGTTAAATTTTGATGCACCAGTTGATGAGCCAGAAGTTGGAGAAAGTCCTCTTGATTTTATAAAAAGGAAAGCTTCCGAATTAAAAGAAAGATATACAACAAAACCATTATTAGAACAAAAAGATGATATCGCGAATTCATACCCAGCAGGGGGTGATAACGTATTAGATAGATTACCAGTTTCAAGATTGAATTTTGAAGCACCAGCACCAGACGCAGAACCACGAGAAAATCCCCTTGACTTTTTAAAACGAAAATCAACAGAATTAAAACAAAGATATTTAAATTCTAGAACATTAAAGGCTCAAATTGATGATGGTAGTTCATTAAATCGCTCGGGCAATTCTAGATTACCAGATTTTGAAAATTTCCACGAAGATGATATGAATGCTCATTTTAGAAGAGGTATTGACCAATACGCGAAACCAAAATATGAAGCTGCAGTCCAAGAAGCACAAACAAGACCAGACGCAGTCGCCGCTCAATTGGCTCAGGCAGAGCAGGACGCCGTCTATGAATCACAATTTGAAGCAATGGCTCAAGCATCTAGGGCTTCAGATTTTAAGTATAAACCACCACCAATTGAAGAATTTGAATAAAATAATAAAATATATATATATAGTTTTTATTTATCAATATATATATATATGAATAAATTACAAGGAATCGCAACAGGACTACAAGATACATCTACGGGCTTATTAGTTGGTAAAAACGCTATTTCAAGTGCTTTATTAAAAGCTACAAAAGCATTAGGTTTAGTTGATGCAGCAGACCAAGAAATACCAGGGTTAGACGTTATTACTGATGGTTTGACCGTTGCAACAGGATTAGGAGCGATGATTGCAAGTGCATTTGATGAACCTAAAGTTCCAGATTTACCAAAATTCACGACTCAAGGTGTGGCTCAAATCGGGCAACAATTCGGGGCATAGTAAAAAAATAAAAAAAAATAAATTTATATAAAAAAATATCTACTTATTTTTATATAAATGAGTTTTATCAAAATTCAAGCAAACCAAAGCACAATAAGTGCATCTCAAAATTTAATGGATTTTGAAGTTCCAGATTACGTCGCAGGTGTGGATTTATCCGAATCTTTTATAAATATTAATTATAGAATTGATTCAGAAGAAGTAGATGCTGCAGTTGTAGGTATTCATAATTATATTAAATTATTTAATGGTATTGGTGTGACACCAGGCACCAAAACTGAATTACAAGGTGGAAGTTCCACATTATTCAATAGTTGCTTAATCCGAAATATTAGTTTAAGTGCTTCAAATGTTGGACAATTAGAAAATATTCAAAGATGCGATTTAATAAGTCAAGTTAAACAGCAATTCACTAAGAATGTTTCAGATATACAAGGTGAAAGTAACCATTCTATAAGGTCCTTACCCGAAGAATTCAATTATCCAATGGACCAATCAAGAAATTTACGAACAGAAGGAACAATTTTATCATCCGAAAGAGAGGGTGTAATGCGTGTTAATTTAAAAGATATTTTAGGTTTAGGAAGTGCTACATTAAATTTACAAGAATTAGGTAGTTTAAGGCTACATGTTGAAGCAAATTTAAATAAATTTACACTCAATGAAGTTCCTACTTTTGACGCAACAGTCCCACCAGTAATTAAAGGTGGGGTCGGAGCATATTGGAAACAAACCGTTGCTATTCCCCTTAATGATGTAGCACCGACTACTTTAACATTATCAGGCGGTGATGCTCCAGATAATCAAAGATTTTTAACTAAGAAAAACTGTCCTTTTTGGGTAGGACAAAAGGTTTCTTTTGTTTTAGAGCCTACAGGTGTGACTAATACTCCAACAGTAACTACTATCACAAGTATGGAATGGGCAAGTAATGCTGCTACCGTTGGAGGAACAGCGGTAAATTACGGTAAAGGAGCACAAGTAACATTATCTTTTTTAAATGCTGACCCTATATTTGCGGGTGTCGTGGCAGGAGCAGCTGTAACATCAATTCGTATGTATCCTGTTTATTCAGTAAGACCAGATATTACATATACAGGGGCTGAAATGGTAATTAGAAGTATTGATATGCCTATTCAATCAAAAGGGTTAAAATATAGAACAGTTGAAACAATCCAAGATTTCGCGGGTGCTTCCAGTTTTATGAATAGAACATATCAAATACCCCAAAATGCCATGACTTCATTAATATGTTTTGACACTGCTAAAACATCAACTGAATTTTCTAATAGCTTTGAACCAAATTTAACCTCTTATCAAGTTTTTGTGAATAACGTTGGTATGACTGATAGACCCGTAAATATTAAAGTTGTAGAACCAAAGACAAAAGACCCTCTTCATAATATTATTATGGAAAAAACTTTAGAATCTATGGGTTTAGAATATAAAAATAATTTAGATGTATTACCTAATCAAATCAAAATAACACCAACCGACGCAATAGCATTACTTAGCAATGAAATTATCCCTCAAATTTCAGTATTTGAAGCAATTGCTGCAACAGGAACAAATGGAGTAACAGTAATTCCAGTTATGTATGATGATGATAATCAATCTAAATTAATTAATTTAGATTTACAAAGAGATGCTACAGCTCCAGCCGCAGTAGGAGTAATGAATTTGGTATTATTCCAAGAAGTTGAAAGAACCATTAATTATTAAGTTTAAAATATTTACTTTTAATATTATTTAATTATAATATGAAAAGTTATATACCAAACAAAAATGATATTTTAAATTTATTAATAAATTCAACAGCTAAAAATGAAATAGTTGATAAATGCTCATTAACGGTTGTTTCTACGATTCAAAACGAAATAATGAGTGATAAAGTATTATTATTTATAAAAGGAATATTTGAAGGATATGAGGAATTTATACGTGATTATTTTGATGAATTGGAAAATAATATTGTTGAAAGAGAAAATGTAATTGAAGATTTAGAATTATTTATTGATAAATTAATGTAAATTATAAAAAATAAATAAAAAAATATAGTAAAAAAATATATTTATATCTATCTATTATATATAAATGAGTAATTATCTTTACCATACGATAACCCCTGAAAATGACAATCCATCGGGATTCTCTGAATTTGCAATGATAGACTATGTGCTAAACTTTCCACAAAGAAAATTAATGACAGGCTCAATCCGTCTATCAGGAAATTTTGTTTATGATGATACGGAGGCAGATTTTAATATTGGAATATCCAATACATATATTGACCCTTTAGTTGGTGCTCATGCTTTAATCGACCAGGTATCAACTAGTTTTCAAAATTTTGGGCAAGTGGAAAACGTTCTTGAATATGGACGATTTGTAAAGGCAGTTCAAATGGCTAAGACCTCAAAAGCTGACCTTTTTAAAGGTTCTAATGTGTGCGAATTAAAAGCTCCAAATACACAATGGAGTAAAGCAGTAATCAAAGGATTAAACACTGCAAAGACTTTTACAGCGGTTACTCTTGTTCCTGATATTTCAGACCAGGCATCATTTTCAATAAAACCTCTAATATGCTTAAATATGGCAGGTGGGGGTGATGGAAGTATTAGTTATAGAAAGAGTGGTTCTATTCGTCTTACATTTCGTGTAGCTCGTGCTTTAGCCTCTATTTATGGTCCTGATGTTTCAGAAGCGGAATCTTCAAAAATAGCCAGTATATTATTGAGTAATTTAAAATTGCATTTTTGCTCTATTCCTGATGATGGATTAGATGCTCCAATTACAATGTCAAACACTATTAATGTAAAATCAACCGTTCAATCATCATTTTCTAATGTGAGCTGTGCCGTTCCTGCGATATGTAGAGGAGTAACGGGAACATTTATTTTACAAGATGATGAAAACAGCGGAGGCTTAATGAATCCATTAAGTTGTCAAACACCACCCGATATTACATCTTTAGAATTTATTTATAATAATACTATTAATAATTCTTTAGTATCTTATCAGATTACTGATTATGCGGAAATGTTAAAAAGATATGTAAGAAGTGTTACGAGTTCAGACCATAACAACGCTTCATTATTTGAAGTCCGACACGATGACGGTTTCGGTATTGGGTTAAACTTTGATGATGAAGGTGGGTTAATTGATTTAAGAAAGGACGGAATGAATATTCAGATTTCATCAGGTGTTCGCTCTGATAAACCCTATACATTAAATTTATTCTTTCACGGTGTTCAAACAATATAAATTAATTTAAAAATAATAAAAAAAATATAGAATATAGTTTTTATTATCATCTTTTAATATATATAAATGTCAAAAAATATTCGTATAATTGACCCCGTGAGTTTCAACAATGGTAGAAGTGCAGAATTTCGTCTAAATGAATCAAATATAGCATATGTTACCTCAGGTATGTATTTATCATTAGGTGCTTATGGAACACACGCAAAATTACATGAAGTCCGTTATAATCGCTCGGCAGGTGTGGCATCAGTCGTAAAATCTATAAGATTATTAGATGGTGGGGTAGTCCTTGCTCAACTTGATAATGCGGGACAATGGATGGCTTGGAAAGGAGTAAATCACGACAACGCAGACGCTCGTTCTCAAAAACAAGCATCAGGAATAGAGGGTAGTTTGCTACAAAGTAAAATTCCAAACGCTGATAATCAACAAAATATACGCGACAGTGGGGCTTCAGTTCCTATTATTTCACTTGGTGAAACTGAAAGTCAGGCTTGCTTGGGATATGTAGCAATTAAAGATTTCTTAAAAGAATTAGAAGTGATGCGAGTCCTTCCAACAAATGTATTTACTAATTTAAGATTGATAGTTGATTTTACAACTGATGTTTTAACAGTAGCGGGAATACAAGAAATTACAGCGGGTGCAGTAAGTGATTTAAAAATATCTAGACCACTTCTAGTTTGTGATGTAGTAACTGATGCAGAAACAATTAATGCTATCGTTGAACAAATGGTCGGTGGGTTATCATTTACAGGTATTGAATCCGATTCATTTATTTTACCAGCACTTACCGCAGGTAGGGAAACCGTAATTAAAACTTTAAGAGGGTTTAATTCAAAAGTTGTTAATAGGTTATTAGTTGTTAATAGCCCAACCGACACCACAAAAGGTGCGGGTATTCTAGCAGTATTACCAGATGGAACTACAGCAGCTAAGAATGCTATGCAGGCAGGAAAACTAAATTCATTATGTCAAAATAGATACACCATAAACGCTCGAGTTAATGGAAAAAATATATTTTCGGGCAGGGGGTTGGGTTATGATAGCTCTTATGGTGGAACGATTGGTGCAGGATATAATCATAGACTTGGAGTATTATATGATACTTGGGGTGATACTATTTGTTCTCAAATGGGCAATACTTGCGGTTTAGTTGCTACTCAATTAAATGCTACAGATGCCGTAAATTTAATATTATCAAATGAAAAAACCAATATTTCACACGGTGCAGATTATACAGGTTTTAAAATAATGGATAGAGTGAGTCATTTAGAAATGACAGTTGAAAGAACTTTTATCACAGCAGCAGATAAGCCTATTATGAAAGCAGGAGCAACTAATCAACTAATTAATCAAATTTTATATGCAGAAATACCTAAAACTTTAACATTTAGTAAAAATGGAAGATACAAAATTTCATATTTATAAGTTTAATAAATAGTTTTTTTTATCATATTATATATATATATAAAATGATAAATGACCAAATAACAAGGAGACAAACTATAACAATAGAAGCATCACAGAAACAGTCCATATCTAAAACGAATAATGAATATGAAACAATATTGACAAAGGGTATTGAAATAAACAATGGAGATACTATTCAAATATCAAGTTGTTATTGCGACACTACAGATATAGACCCAGGAAAAATTATAATTGATGATGATATAATAGTAGATTTTCAAAATTGTATGTATATAATAAATCAACAATTAACAACCTTAATCCCCTCAAGTAAAAGAGCACCCCGTGCTTTTATGACTGATAATTTACCTTACACACTTTGTGAATACCAAGTAGCGGGGGGGACTGATATGATACATATTTTAACCGCTAGAGTTGAAGCGGGTTTATGGCATGTAAGACAGTGGGGTGGAATTTCATTTTTTTTACAATATAAAGATGGAGGAGGCTCTATTGTTAGAAAATTAATTTCATTACCCGATTATTTTGATGACCCTCCACCATTTGGAGCTGTTAGACCATCGCGTGAATATGTTGTTGATATTGTATGTGATTCCTCTTATCCAGTGCAGGCAATTGAACCTAGCACAGGTAAGATAACATCACCACCTAATCAATGGAGTCCAGATGCTTATGATAGAAATGGAGGAATTTATATTCCTTATTATTCACAGACTGACGAAACAGTAGATACGGGTATTTTCCACCCAGTTATAAATAAAGGACAATTCACAATAAAAGCGGGCTCATATACACCTCAACATTTGGCTCAAACATTAACTGATAATTTCTCATTTCTTAATGTTGATGATTTACGAAATAAAATAGTTAGACCTACGGGGAAGGTGATTTTAAATGGTGAAGGCATAGGAAATTTACCAGTTGGTGCAGAAACTTATGGGTGGGCATCTTTAGCAAGTGGGCTATGGCTAGATTTACCGTATGGATTTGAAGATTATGATAAATATCTAGGTTGGACGCTAAGAGTGCGTTTTGCGAGTGGAACAGTTGCTCCTCTAACTTTTACGACTCAAGATAATACAATTATTGAACGAAAAGTTGGACAACAAGATTATCAATTTGCATTATTGAATTTATGGACTGAGGCAGTTCCTGCAAATGTTCAGGTAGTATTTGATATAATACCATCTGAAACAGCTTTTGATTTGGGTAGTAAATTTTTACAAACTACCATGAATTACCAAGCAAAAGGACCAGATGGTGCTAATTGTTATGCATTTGTTGATTGTAATAAGGATAACCCAAATAATATATTAACATTTCCAGTTTTAGGTATTGTAGCTCAGGCAATGGTGATCGGCAGTAATCAAATGGAAGTAATCTATGATGAGGATATTAAAAGATTTAAATTTAATTATATTCATTTTCCATTCACTGCAGGGCTAGGTAGTGCTCCAGCGTTAGTAAAACAAATTAATGCGGTAAATGAGACCAATGGAACAACGGGTGTTGTTACTTATGTAAATGATTATGATAAAGGCTCAGTAAATCAAGTTTCTGCTTCATACGGAGGGGTGTTTTTTACGCATTTAGAGCCAGAATCGCTCTTCAAGGATTTGATGGGCTTTAATTATACGGATAAATCTATTATCGCATCAGTTATTCAAAATTCAACTACTCATGATTTTAAAGGAGGACCTGATATAGGTTCTCGGGTAGCTGTTGAATATAGTGGGGTAACAACACCCGAAATCAAATTAATATATGGACAACATATAACACGACAACAGGTATCAATTGCGGACATGATAGGGGAACCGTCAAATTATACAACCTATGAACCAATTATTGCACAAACACCCTCAATTGTAACGGGGAGAGTTTTGGTTGATAGAACACAAGTTCAATCCATTATCGCAGAAAATAACGGATTACAAATAGGAGTTCAAGATAGTGGATTTTATGTTTTTGAGGTTGAATTAGGTATGCAATATAATATGTCTATTGGTTCATCAAATAGAAAAAATACATTTACGAGGAATATAAGAGCAATAGTTGATAGGTATTATTCGGTAAATTCATATACATCTAGTCAAGGTAGCAATACTGAGTATATCCATTATGGACAACCAACAATAATCAAATCAATTAAGGTAACAATAAGAAATAGCAACGGGTTAATAATAGACCACTTAGGAGACGATAACTCAGTATTTATAAATATTATTAAAAATAATATTGTTGATATTCAGCCTCCACCTAATGATAAAAAATAATATCAAAAATATAAAATGGATTATACAATAATTTTATTATTGTTTTTAGTTTCATTATAATATAATTATATATTATAATTAAACTTTTTTATTTTATTGTTCCTTTTCTCCAATTTATTCTCCTAGACATATTATTAGTTTTAGCAGTTGCTAATTTTTTTATCTTCTTTTTACCATGTAATTTAATTACTTGTTGTATTGTTATAGGTGTATTTTTTGTTTTTCTAATACTTGGGCGACAAGCGACTTTTTTATTTAGACTTGCTCCACATTTAATATTTTTACCATCTAAATATGGTATAACTGCAACCCATTGTTCATTACTCCAACGAGTAATACCACTTTTTGGTTTTTTACCTTTATAT
>TARA_R110000782_G_scaffold198_3_pt1 | contig 10633 bp, 22 predicted proteins | sample TARA_R110000782 | Tara Oceans TARA_R110000782 (sample SAMEA4397859) | marine metagenome | biome: Polar Biome; feature: [SRF] surface water layer (ENVO:00010504); material: water (ENVO:00002006), including particulate matter (ENVO:01000060) such as... | depth 5 m
GTTGAGGTCGCAGAAAAATATAATATTGAATTATAATAAGTTGTTAAACAATAGAAAATATGCTAGAAGAAATAATAGAACAATACCAAGATGAGGAATTACTGAAAGCCGATGGTTTTGACGAAGCAGTTATAGGTGTGGCAGAAGACTTTAATGCACCAATTAGATTAGTCTATTCAGTTAAAAAATGTTTGACTATTCTTGAAAAGGATATGAACGAAACTGATGCAATGGAGTTTTTTACTTATAATGTAAGCGGCTCATACGTTGGAGATAAAACTCCTTTATGGGTTTGGGATAACTTTAATGAATGAAAACCTTTAAATAAATAAATAAATAAATAAATAAACTATGAAAAAAGTATTATTAGTATTAGGATTAGTAACAATGGCGTTATCATCTTGTAAGAAAGAAGAAGTTTGCAATACAAGTTGCGGAACTATTATAAACGATGGCATTGATGCAAATAATTGTTATTGGTTAGAGATTCAAAATGAATGTAGCGGTAATAACAAGGTGTTTTGCTTTGACCAAAATACGTGGAGTAACAATTTTGTAGGAGATTCTTTCTGTGTAACTAACGAACCATCTTGGTAAACTATGAAGAAACTTTTTGATAATGTGGTAGAAATATTAATCAATAAGAGGTTTTCCTATCTCGACTTAATTATAATTTCAAGCGTTGAATACATAATCATAACATTTACAAAATAAGTAACGGAAATAAAGATAATTAGTTGTGGTTAGAGTTTTAATATTTTCATCTATTTAATATGAACTTCCACTTTCTTACATTTAGCGAAGATGAAATATGTCAGCAAGTTAGAGGGGGTTTTGAACACAATGATTAACTAAAAAAAAAATTATGGTAAAAAAACCACCATTAGAATTGTTACCCAAGAACCTTTATCAAGAGGAAAGATTGAACGATATAAATGATGCTATTACTAGGCACTTGGATATGGATTTTACTTTTCCAACTGAATGGATTGAAGAGAGAAATGAACTTATTAAACAGCTTAAATATGGCGACTTTAAACAATAGAGATATGAAAAGAAGAATAGAAATATTAGATGAAATCTATAAGGGCATAGTTACTGACTATGTTTACGAAATTGCAGAAAAATATAATATTAAACATATAGTAAGATGAGTGATTTTAAAACAAGGCTTGAAGCCGAAACAGTTGAACTACAAGACAAACTTGAAAAGCTAAATGTATTCATTGGTAATGAATACATTGATAAAGTTTATAAAGACCAAAAAAGTTTATTAACCATACAAAGTAGTGCAATGGAAACTTATTTAAGATGCCTAAAAGAACGGCTTATTAGATTGTAGATTTAGTGCGTTGGCAAAAACAAGCGTTAATTATTTTCAGCCTTTGTTATGCTTTCGTTTTAATGAAGCCTAATGCTTAAGCTATGTTTTGAAGCGTAGCAAATGACAAATAGAATTACGAACCAACACCGCTTTAAAATATAGGTGGTGTTATAATTAGTTGAAATATGAAAACAAAATTTGAAATTAACTCAGAGATATTTTTAAATAATGGCGGCTTAGAAAAGTGTTATGAGTATTATGAAAAACACTATAAAAAAGACGGATTTCTTTTAGATAAAGAACACGAAGAAGTTTATATAATTTTTGATGAGCAGTTTAACTTTAATGAAGGGGATAGAATAGATATTTTTGGTCGTACAAGGATTGTTGATTGGAAAAGTACAGACATTACTAATAGAGTTATTACATACTCTTTAGATGAAGAGTAAATTAATTAATACTTCAAAGTAAAGAAGTTGATTTTTATACAGAAAATGAAATAGATTTTTAAAAAATACAATTATGAAAGACATTTATTTTGATATTATATTTTGGATTGGAGCATTAGTGATAATTTTATTCGGATTACTACTTATGTTGTGGATGCTTTTAAAAATTATTAATACACTTTCTTTATTTTTAGGTAGTATGTATAAGGTTTACGAATATTTAATTTATAAAAAGGAATTTGAGGAGTGGATAGTTAAGGAGGGGGGGCAACGCTATAACCTAATTATGGAGTGGATTAAGTTCTTGCGTAAAAAATAGAGAAGATGCAGCAAAAAATAAAAGAAAAAACTTGCAAAGATGAAGACTGTAATAATACGTTCTTTCAATATAAATCTACGGATAAGTATTGCTCTTACTCTTGTCAAGCAAAACACACAAAACCCCTAAAGAAAACTGAAATAAAACGTAAACCTTTAAGGCTTTCTCAAAAGTCAATAGAAAAAATTAAAGCAAAAGCTAAATTACCCTTAAAGAAAACTGAAATAAAACGTAAACCCTTAAGGCTTTCTCAAAAGTCAATAGAAAAAATTAAAGCAAAAGCTAAATTACCCAAGAAAAAAACTGAATTTCAACTTGAATTTGAAAAACAAGCACAAAAAATTAAAGAAGCCATCATTAAGCATAGCGGAGAATTAGTTTGCGATAAGTGCGGAACTAATTATTCAATTCAGTTTTCCACTCATCATATTGTATTCAGAAGCGAAAGACCAAAACACCACGAACTAAACAACTTTAAAAACTTAATACACCTATGCTTTGATTGCCACGAATCGTTTCATAAAAATAAAAAATCTCGAAACTATTTAGTGAAAAGTAGAGAGTTGACTGATTTGTTTGGAAATATTTGGGGGTATGATGAAGACGAAAATTAAACATTAATAAAAACATAAGATTTCTTGCGAGAAACAATTGGAATATATATCTTTGAAAGTATGAATAACACACAAGCCCACCACCAAGAACTTTTGGAAAAACAAAAATTTTTAATAGATATGGACGAAGAGTACACTATTAAAGTCGTGAATGGGAATTATGAATTAATCTCAAAGATATTTACCCATAAGACTTTTAAGAAATCAGAATACACTATGGACGAATTAAAGTTCATCAAATCAGTTCGTGGATATATAAAGAAACACGAAATTTATAATAAGCCTCAATTTGCGGATAATCAAATTTTTCCCGAAGAAGTACACTACGTTAAGGTTGCCCGTGTTCCGATGTTTCAAAAATTTGAAAATGTTTGTGAGGTTGATATAGACCAAGCATATTGGGAGACGGCATATCAATTAGGTATAATTTCAGATGAAATTTATTTTAAAGGCTCTAAAGGTAACATTTCAAAGAAAGCACGGCTTACCGCTTTAGGAAGCCTTGCCAAGAAGAAATATAATTATCACTTTAAAGGGGACAAGCTGTTGGAAATGACGGTTGATAAAGAAGAGTTGTTAGAAAATCTTTGGTTTACTATCTGTAAGCGTGTATCTGATGTTATGAATAAAGTAATTGATGCTCTTAATGGAGATTTTGTTTTCTATTGGGTAGACGGTATTTATTTTAAGAATACTCCCGAAAACGTTGCGATAGCAATGAATTTATTTATAGAGTTTGGATATAATTCAAAATTCAAAAAGATTAATCAAATATATTTTCACGAATCGGGATTTACTGTTAATGATTACGGAGAGATAAAACGAGAGTTTAGCTATCCCAATTATAGCAAGAAAGGAAACCGTATTGACTATGCCGAGAACTTTAAGTTAGCTACCGTTGCAAACAAGATAATTAATGAAGAAATTGATTTAGTTAGTTCTTTAAAAAACAATATGAACGAAGAGTTGAAAGCTGAATATGATAAATATCCAAAGACCAAGAAGAAAAACCTTAAATAATAGAATAATTAACACGAATATAAACTTTTAAAAGTATAAATATGACAGACTTTAAAGCATCTGTAAAGGCATCTATTTTAGGTTTTCCAAAAGAAAATAACGAGCCTAAAATAGAAAAAGCTACGGCTGTAAAACTACCCGTAAACAACAGCCCTGCGCCACTAAAAAAAAAACGAAGAGGTCGTCCGTCTAAACAGCAAAAAGAAACAAAGCTGAACACGATATTAAAAAGTCGAAATATGACGAGAAAAGACTTGACCGAATTGATTGAAAAAAAATACCCCGAAGAACCAATTTCTCCCGATGCCGTTAGCCGTATAGTTAGCGGAAGTCGTCTTTTTTATTCAACAACAACGCTATTCAGAATATGCGGAGCATTAAATATAACTCCGAATATGGCTTTAGATTATGAACAACACGTATGAAAGAATTTCTAAGACTATTATATAAACGGAACAAGCGTGATTTTGATGTTTGGAATTACCTTTGGTTGTTTTCTGATAACAACTCAATTGATTTCACACACGCAGATTTATGCGGAAAATTCAACTTGCCCCCATCGTCTCTTTATAGAACGTTAAATAGCAATATAGAGTCATTAAATACAAACGAAAAAACATTTATTGAATACGAAAAGGTTTCGTATAGAAATTATAAGATAACGTTCTATCCTAAAGGTAAAAAGTCTTCTGTTCCACAAAATAATATCCTTTACAACGAGTTGTATGCTTGGATGAAAGAGTATTATGATAAAATGGAGTTTGACTATGACGATATGCTTAAACATAAAAGGTATATCGTTACAATTTGCAGTAAGATTAAAAGGGTAATGAAAGCCAATAACACCGAAATTACTGATGAATCTTTGCGAGATACGTTTTGCTATTTCATTAGCAACATAGACGATTGGTGGAAAGATACGGGAAACATAACACTACCCTTAATAAGCAAACACTTTACAAAACTTTTGAATCAAGTAAAAAAATCCAATGGCACACGAAAAAAATCAGATAGTTACAGTAAGTCAGCAGAGCAAGTTGACAGCATTGACTTTAGCAAAATTACCCGAAAATAAGAAAAGGCTCTTAGAGTTGTATTATGGCTATAAAAAGGTCAAAGACTACGAAGAGGAAGACTTGAAAAAGATGTTTAAGTTTATTCTTGCGCTATGCAAGTTAGTTGGCGTTACGGAAGCGCCCGACAACGAGATAATTCTATTATTAATAGACCATATTCAAGAAAATCATAAAAATTTCAGTAAAGAGGAAATTCAGAAAGCATTTAGTATGGCTATGGCAGGAAAATTTGAGTTTGAATTTGTTCACTACAATAGAATTACACCTCAACTTATTAGTAAGACGCTTAATGCCTATTCATCAATTATTTCAAAAGAAGTTCTTGAATACGAAAACAAGCTAAGACTTGAAGAAGCCGAAGAACTAAGGGAAGAAAATAAGTTGACACCAAAACAAGCATTAATTCAAAGAGTTAAACTTTGTTTTGATGGATTTAGTTCGTATCGGGCAGAACTTGAAAAGTTAGAAGACGATAGGAGTGAAATCCGTGATTGGGGCAGTTTGAATTATTTTTTCCTTGAATCAATAGGGCTTATAAATTATTCCACTAAGCAAAAACTTGAAATTAAGGAGTTAGCTAAAGGTAAAGTTGAAAAACAAAAAAGAAGACAACAAACCAAGTATGACAGAAAAGGTATCGCTGAATTAATTAAACAAATGAATAGCGAAACCCCACCCGTCATTCTTCTTGGCGAGTCAAGGCAAATTGCATTAGATAGATATTTCGATAGCTTAATAGAGATTGACTTAGCTTTAGAAATTGAGGTTGAAGAGAGATTAATTAAGCACGAAGACAAAGCATACGTAGAAATCGGCATAATGCTTAAGGAATCCCGAAACTATACGAGAGAGATTAAGCGGTAATTTTATAAAAACAAAACAAAAATAAAGTTCTTTTTATTTTGTACTTTTAAAAATAATAATTAATATTGTAAAACACATTAAAAAAAAGCTATGTTAGAAAACTCAATGACAAAAGACCCAAACTCTATCGAAGAGTTATTTTGCTTACCATTCAGCCAACTCCCCGTAACACCTATGACGTTAGAAACAACGGAATTATTTATGAGGTTAATTATGATTGAAAAAGATGGTTCAATGCCTAACCTTGAAGAAACGGGAGACGAATTACCATTTGCAATGAAATTGATTAAAAGTTTTTTGAAAAACCGATTTACCTTTCGTATGACAGAGCCTTTGCAATTAATTATGGCGCAGATTTCGGGTTCAGCAGGAAACGTCGTAATGTATTTAACATATTTACAGTATAAAGCGAAGAGACTAGACAAAAGAACGCTATCAATAGAGGATTTAGCCAATATCTTTCCGTTTGGATTTCCAACAGATGCAGTATTGCAAGATATTTGGGATTCTCAAAAAGTAAAGCGCTCACAAGTAAACCCTATGGGTTCAGACAACCTTTTAGACTATCAAGCAGCATTACAGTCTATTCATTTTTCAGAAGAATCATAACCCTAACTAAATAAACTATAAAATTATGAGCGTTATAGAAGTAGATTGCAAAGAGTGTGACGGAAGCGGTAAAAGAGAACACGATGTTAGCACCTATACGGACATTACACCCCAATACGAATATAGAAAATGCGAAGAGTGCGACGGCAGCGGTACGCTAGAAGAAGAAGAAGACTAATCTATTATATAAAACTATGAATTTTAAACTCGAAATAGTAAATATGCTAAAAGACGAAGAAATAATACTTCTAAATCTTAAAACAAAGAAGTTATCAGCGTTAAATATTAGCGAAGAAAAGTCTTTTTTGTTAGAGTGTGAAAAAAAGCAGTCGTACATAGAGGGTATGCGAAAAGCATTATATATTATGCAAAAAAAAATAGATTAATATGTTGGGAGTAGGAGACGAAGTTATGTGTATTAATGATGCCCGACCCGACGGTTGGACTTCGGAGGCTTTTCCACAATGGGTTATAAAAGATAATAAATATACTATTAGAGAAATCCTTGACAATGATGATATAGTAGTGGGAGTTTTGTTGGCTGAATTAATAAACCCGTCTGTTTACATTAAGTTGATTGATAGAGAGCAAGAGGGCGCTTTCGCTACTTGGAGGTTTGCACCGCTTCGTACAGCATACGAGATTGAAGAAGAAAAAGAGGCTGAAAAACTATCTAAAAAAATTACTAAAGAGATAGAATCAGAGAAGTTAATATAAACTTTTAAAAGTATAAAACAATGACAAAATTAGAAGAGTTGATAGAGTTTAATCCCGATGCGGAACTTAATTGCCCGAATGGATTTGAGGACTGTGTTATAGGCGTTAGTGTAGGTAGTGACTTACTTGTTCTCAATGCTAATAAGATAATAGATAAATTAGTTACCGCTGATGAAATGAGCAGAGAGGATGCTATGGAGTATTTTTATTACAACATAGAGGGTTCTAAAGGTAAAGGATTTGATGCTATTTACGTAATGACTGAAATAATATAAACACACAAGCGATGCAGATAATAACACAATCAACTATTAAAGAACTTTTCGCCTATAAAATGGGCGATGGTTGCGGTCTTCAATTTGAGGCTAAATATGTAAACGGAATGGACTTAGGTGGCTCTTCGGACGCTATGCGATTAGGTCAATGGTTTGAATACAAATGTACGGGTGCGCTAACGAAGTTTGGACACGTACCCGCAGCAAAGAGATTAAAGCCTAAAAAACTTACTAAAAAAGAACTTGGCGAGGGTAAAAATCAAGAAGACGTTATTGGAGAATTATCAAAGAAGTATTCTGATGCCTTAGTCCACGTAGCATCTTTTAAGCAAATGCTTATAGATAATGATTATGAAATAGTAGATAAAGGATTAAAGCTACACGACACTAAGTTAGGGATAAAAGGAGACGTTGATGTTGTTGTGCGAAAAAAAGGAGACGATAAGCTAATATTTATTGACACAAAGTTTTCGGGACTGATGGAGAACAAGTGGGACGACTTAGGTTGGGCTGATGAATCTTTAGAGTATAAGGATAAGATAATGATTCAAGCTGTACATTATAAGTTGTTAGGAAAACAAATTTATGGTTACGAACCCGACTTTTATTTTTGGGTTTTTTCAAGCACAAACACAACCGAAATTAAGAATATAAAAGTTGTTGTAAGTGAGGATAGGTTTGAAGAGCATAAAACCATAATTAAAAACGCAAGAACTGAATTTGAAAAAGCAGCTGCAAGTAAGTGGATTCCAAGAGCAACACCAAAAAGATGTGGAGAATGTCCGTTAGCAGACAATTGCCCTCATTCAGTTAGTTTGCCGAAAGAACAGATAGTTTATTATTAACTTTTAAAAGTATAAAACAATATGGACAAAGAGCATACAGAAAAAGAGCCAATCGAAACAAGTGATTTAGGTACTAAATATATAGCAATGATACATTATATCTTGCTTTGTAGCCCGTCAACAATGAATTAATAGTAAAAACATTAATCTTACGGCTTGAACAATATATTAATAAAAAAACCAAAAACCAAAAACCAAAAACAGATGAAAAGCAATGAAAGATTTACAGTAAGTAAAGTGAGAGGGATTAAAGGATTTTTTATGTGGTTGTTCGGAATTAACAGAGTTATACAAGAGGTTATAGTTCCAACGACAACAGCCGAACCAATACCAAATAAATTTGATTTAATTGATGCGGTTGAGCATTTGCATAAAAAACTAAAGGAAGAGGTTGGCTGTGAAACAAAAAACAATCTTACTATCGTTAAACCAAAACCAAAACAAAATCTTAGCACAAAGTATAATCCTAATGTAAGGAGAGCAAGCAATGGCAGATATGAAAGTTTAAAATAAGACATTAAATAAAAACTTTTAAAAGTTTAAATTGCATTTTTATTATAAACTTCCAAAAGTTTAAAATAAAAATATTTATTTATTCACTAAGAGTTAAATAATTTTCATATATTTGTAATCAACACACACAAGCAAAAAAATGACTTCAATAAAAGAACGTACTGAAATAGCAAGGGAATCTAAACGAGATATACCAACCATTTTAAAAGAAATAGAGACTTTAGCTACATTGAGTAATGACGTAGCTTTATCTTGTTTTTATGTTGTATTCGATAAGCAAGACAACAAGCCGTTTATCGGCATATCTGTTAGGTTTGCTGAACTGATAGCGAGTAGTTGGGGAAATATTCATACGGGAGCAAAAATAACAAGTAATAACGGTATGAACTTAACGGTTCAAGGTTTTGTTCACGACTTTGAAAAAAACGCTGTATTTACAGTTGAGGTTCAAAGATATATCGGAAAACTAAGCCCCGAAAGAGTTATTCAAGCAACTAATGCGGCATCAAGCATAGCCTTTAGAAACGCTATATTTAAAGCGATACCTGCGGCTATTACTTACACCATCACAAAGAACATTAAAAAACATATCGTAGAGAATATTAACGGAGGAAGCGTCGTAGAAGATATTCTTGTTTACTTTAAATTTAAAAAAGTTGAAAAATCTGATTTAGAAAATTTGATAGGTAGTTTAATTTCTGAAATTTCTCCCGAACAACTATTTCTACTAATAGGATTGAAAAACGCTATTGAAGAGGGAGATACTACTATTGCTGAGATATTCGGAACAGCACACATTCATAAACCTCAACGAAGCAGTAAATTTGCTTTCACTTCGGAGAAAGAAATAGAAGAATCACAAATAAAAGAATCATTAAAGAGCGGCTTATCTGAGTTAGGCAAAAACCCAATACTTGTAGTAGAAGAAACTATTGTTGGAGACGATGCCGAAAAAGAAAAACCAATAAAAAATAAACGAGGTCGAGGGCGACCAAAAAAAGACAAGAGTTAAACTCTTAACAATACTTTCTTGCGAAAGTGATTACCTACCGCCAATAGGGAAGCCTTGCAGAAATGCAGGGCTTTTTCATTTTAAACTTTTGGAAGTAATAAATAAACACCTTAATATAAACTTTTAAAAGTATAAAAAAACCTCAACAGACTTTCAGAGTTTTCTGAATCTTATTGAGGCTTCTTTGCTCCCACCTGCCGTTATTAACCAAATAAATAAAGTAGGAGCGTGAACACTATGGCTTTATAGTTGCTCGATACAAAGGTATGTTTTTTTAACATATAAAATGTTATGACAAGAAAATCCCTCAACCAATGACAGCGAGGGATTTTATAACGGCAATAAGAAAGTAACACACAAGCTATGTGCCGTTATTGGAATTACAAATATACTTATTTTACTGAGAAATAACCGTCTTCGGGAACTTTTATTCCGTCAATGTGAAAACAAATTTGTCTTGCATTAAGAGCGTCAACTCTAACTTCGCATCCCTCATAAGTTTTTTGAACAAACTCAATAAGATGTCTTTTTAACCACTCTTGTCTACAAGCGATAGTAAATAACTCACTAAACGGTTTTAATTGTTCTGCTTTTGAAATTCTACTTTCAACAGTTTCAATAGTTTTCTTTTCTATCTCTACGCTTTCCATTCTCTTTGGTGCTGCTTTTTGCGTTTTCTTTTTTTTGGTTTCTTTTTTTGCCATAGGTATAATTTTTTTAATTTAAACAAAGTTATAAAAAAAAATAGAAAAAATAATGTACTTTTGTTTATAATATACATTACACAATACAAATTAACTATAAAAAAATGGATTTTTTAAAAATTGGATTAATAGGTTTAGGAGGATATGTTGCCTATAACTACTATAAAAAGAGAAAGACTAACGCTATTACTGAAAAAGCAATCTTATCTACAAGCACAGCGCCTATCATTGTTGATGCAGAACTTCAAGAAGAGGGAGAGGGTACATTTGGTGGCACATCAACATTAGTAGA
>TARA_R110000782_G_scaffold30348_1_pt1 | contig 10596 bp, 8 predicted proteins | sample TARA_R110000782 | Tara Oceans TARA_R110000782 (sample SAMEA4397859) | marine metagenome | biome: Polar Biome; feature: [SRF] surface water layer (ENVO:00010504); material: water (ENVO:00002006), including particulate matter (ENVO:01000060) such as... | depth 5 m
GGGGTTACAGCCGGGGCGGCGGCGGGGCGATAATCGTGGTGATGTCCAAGAAGCCAACGTCGAAGAAGCCGGTCCGGTCCGAGAACACGAAGCCCTCCGCGGTCCCTGCGTCGGGCAAGGGCGGGGGCGGGGCGAAGAAGGGGGGCGGGGCGGCGGCCACGCCGCGGACGCACGCTCAGGCGCGGGCCCGGGCCCAGGCGGAGAAGCAGGCGGCCGAGGCGGCGGCGGCGCAGAAGACCGAGGAGTCGAGCGCGGACTCGGCGGCGCTGGCGGAGTTTCGCAAGAAGATCGACCGGATCGACAAGAAGCTGGTCGAGCTGCTCAACGAGCGTGCGGGGCTGGTGGTTGAGGTGGGCAAGATGAAGCGGGGATCGGGCGCGCCGATCTATGCGCCGCACCGCGAGGCGGAGGTGCTGGCGCGGGTGCTGGCGGCCAACAAGGGGCCGCTGCCGGACCGGACGATCGAGGGCGTGTACCGCGAGCTGATGTCCGGGAGCTTCGCGCTCGAGCAGCCGCTGCGGATCGGATACCTGGGGCCGCCCGGGTCGTACTCGCACCAGGCGAGCGTCAAGCAGTTCGGCACGAGCGTGGAGTACGAGGACCTGCGGCTGATCGCCGGCGTGTTCACGGAGGTGCGGCGCGGGCACGTCAACTACGGGCTGGTGCCGATCGAGAACTCGATCGGGGGCGGGATCACGGAGACGCTCGACGCGTTCCGCGAGCACGCGGGCCGGGTGCACGTGTACGCGGAGGTGCAGATCAACGTGCACCACGCGCTGCTGAGCGATTGCACGCCGAGCCAGGTGCGGCGGATCTATTCCAAGCCAGAGGCGATCGCGCAGTGCCGCGGGTGGCTGGCCACGCAGTATCCCAACGCGGATCTGCTGCCGGACGCGAGCACGAGCAAGGCGGTGCAGACGGCGATGGAGGAGAACCGGGTGGCGCGGGAGATCGGCGCCGAGCCGGGCACGGCGGCGATCGCCAGCGAGCTGGCCGGCGAGATCTACGGCTTCCCGGTGCTGTTCGAGAAGATCGAGGACAACCCGGAGAACATCACGCGGTTCTACGTGATCTCGCGCCAGAAGGCGCGGCGGTCGGGCGACGACAAGACCTCGGTGATGTTCACGACCGAGGACAAGCACGGCGCGCTGGTGGACGTGCTGGGCGCGTTCCACTCGGCGGGGATCAACCTGAGCCACATCGACAAGCGCCCGAGCGGGCGCGAGAACTGGGCGTACACCTTCTTCGTGGACGCGGTGGGGCACCAGGAGGACGACGCGATGAAGGTCGCGCTGTCGCGTGCGTCGGCGCACTGCAAGGAGCTGCACGTGCTGGGCAGCTACCCCCGGTCGCGCCGGATTCTCTGAGGGATCGCCGCAGGGGCGGCGGGCGTCATTCGTCCTCGTCGGGGGCGCTCTGGCCGAAGACGAGGTCGGCGCCGTCGAAGCTGACGGCGTCGATGGGCAGGGCCGGGGGCAGTGGCAGGCCGTAGGAGTTGGCGGGCGGGGCCGGGGGGCGCTTGGCCGGGGTCGGCGCCGCGGGTTTGTCGGCGGCGCGCTGCGTGGCCTGTTCGGCCCGGGCGGCGGCGTCGGTGGGCAGGTCGTTCCAGCGCTGCGAGACGGGTTCGATGACCGGATCGGGCCGTGCGGCGGTCGGCGCCTTGGGCTGCCGGTCGGCCGGGGGTTGGGGCGCGGGGGCGGGCGGCGTATGGGCCGGCGTGGGGGCCGGGGCCTTCATCGCGGGAGGGGTGGCCTGCGGGTCGATGGTGCGTCCGGCGTTCTCGGCGCGGATGACGAGCTGGCCGAGCCACATGCCGGCTTCCTCGACGCGCCGGGTCAGCGTGTGGACCGAGCCGTCGATCAGCGCCTTGAGCTGGGCGGACTGGTTGTTGAGGTCGCCGGAGGACTTGCGGGCGAGCATCGCGCTGGCCTGGACGGCCTCGCGGAGGATGGCCTGCTCGGTCTGGAGCTGGTCGAGGTGCGTGGCGGCCTTCTCGATGTCGTCGAGCAGGGCGGGGGCGACGCGGGCGACCTTCTCGGCGGCCGCGGCGAGCGGGCCGGTCAGGCGGTCGCGCCGCGCTTCGAGCAGTTCGACCTGCTCGGCGGCGTCCAAGAGCCACTGTCCGAAGTCGGCCTGCACCGTCTCGGCCTGTGCGCGGAGGTCGTCGGCGCGGGCGAGGGAGCGGTCGGTGTCGGCCAGCGCGGTCTCGGACCGGCGGACGAGGTCGTCGAGCCGGTTGAGCACGGAGCCGGCGGGGTCGGGGTCGGTCGGGTCGAGACCGAGGCGGTCGAGCACCGCGTCGCAGGCTTGCTCGAGCGGGGTGAGGCGCTCGGCGATGCGGGCGGCGTGGGCGTCGGCCTGTTCGGCGGCCCGGGCGGCGGCCTGCTCGATGGCCGCGGCGGTCTCGTCGGCGCGGGCGATGGCGGGGGCGAGGCGTTCGTCGGCGGCGGCCGCGGCGGCCTGGGTGCGCTGCTCGAAGGACTCGGCGGCGCGTCCGGCCTGCTCGATGAGGACGGCCAGGCGGTTCTCGAGCCCGGCGAGGCGCTGCTCGATGGCCTCGCCGGCGCGTTCGAGGCGGACCGCCTGCTCGGTGGCGCGGGCGCCCATGGCGGCGATCTTCTGCTCGACCTCGGTGGCGACGGCTCGGGCGCGGCGTTCGGCGTCGAGGGTGATCTCGGCGGCGCGCTGGCGGGCGGATTCGAGGGCGGCCTTGACGGCCGGTTCGATGGTGGCGCGGACGCGTTCGGTGTCGGGCAGCTCGCGACGGACGGTCTCGATGAGTTTCTCGGCCCGGTCGGATCGTTCGTCGATGAGTCTGACGACGCGGGCGCCGGCCTCCATGCGGGTGCGGAGCTGCTCGCCGGTCTTCTCGCAGTTGGCCTTCATCTGGTCGGCGTCGGCGGAGAAGTCCTGCAGATCGCGGGCGCCCTGGCGGGCGTCTGCGATGAGCGACTTGAGCATGTCGGCGTAGCGGGCGAAGGCGCCGGCGTCGAGGACGCGGGGGGAGAGGAACATCTCTTCGGCGTTGGGGACGGCGGCCTTGGGGCGGGCCTCGACGATGGACTCGGTGCGGGCCAGGCGCAGCGGTTCGGTTCGGGTGGACTCGGTCCGTGCTTCCGGCATGACAGCCTCCGGGCGCGTCGGGTGCGCCAGGTGGAATCGTCGGCCGGGCGGGGCGAATCTCTGCAGATTGCGGTTGCCGGCGGGCGGGGGCGCGGGTGCGCCGGACCGCTCCGGGGCGGGCGGGGCGGCCGCGTAGAATCGGCCATGCCCGAACGCACGCGAAGCCGAGATTTCACCGACGCCTCCCGGGGCGAGCGGCTGCAGCGTGTCCTGGCCGACGCGGGGGTGGGTTCACGCCGGGCCTGCGAGGAGCTGATCCTAGCGGGCGAGGTGGAGGTCAACGGGGTGCTGGTGACCGCGCTGCCGGCGTGGGTGGACCCGGAAGAGGACCGGATCGTGGTCGAGGGCCGACCGATCCCGCGCCCCGAGCGGAAGCTGTATGTGCTGCTCAACAAGCCGGTTCGGACGCTCTCGACCGCCAAGGACGAGCCCGGGGCGGACCGGCGGACGGTCACCGATCTGGTGGACCACCCCGGGGCCGCGCGGTTGTTCCCGGTGGGGCGTCTGGACTACGACACGGTCGGGCTGATCCTGCTGACCAACGACGGCGAGCTGGCCAACCGCCTGACGCACCCCCGGTACGGGGTGCCCAAGACCTACAAGGTGCTGGTCAAGGGCGTGCTGGGTCAGGAGGCGGTGGCCGAACTGGAACAGGGGATCTATCTGGCCGAGCGCAAGGCCGGGCACACGGTGGGCGGGGTGCGGACGGCCCGGGTCGAGATCACGGTGCTGCAGCAGAGCCGCGAAGGGACGACGCTGGAGATGACCCTGCGGGAGGGGCGGAACCGGCAGGTGCGTCGGATGCTGGCGGCGGTGGGGTACCCAGTCCGCAAGCTCGAGCGCATCGGGATGGGGCCGATCCGGCTCAAGGGCGTGGCGCGGGGGGCGTGGCGGGAGCTGACGCGGGACGAGGTCTGGGCCCTGCGCCGGGCGGCGGCGGACGAGCGGCCGGACGCGGAAACCGACGGAAGCGGTGCATCGAGCGGCGGCAAGGCCCGATACGGTGAGCAAGGCGGGCGCGGGTCCGGCGCGAAACCGGCGAAGGACGCCGCCCAAAGGACGGGCAAGAAGACGGTCCAGAAAGCCAGCAAGAAAACCGGCAAGAAGGCCGGCGGGCGCGGTTCGGCGTACGAGCCGGCGCCGCTGAACCCCGGCACCCCGATCAAGCGTCGCATGATGAAGAACGCGATCAACCGGGCGAGCGTGGACCCGCAGCCGAAGGGCAAGGGGCCGCGGTCGTCGGGCGCTGATCCGGCTGAGGGCGCGCCGGCCGAAGCGCCCGCGCCCAACGCCAAGCCCAACAGCAAGCCAACCCCCAAGGCCAAGCCGGCGCCGAAGGGCAAGCCGGAGCCGAAGGGCAAGCCGGGGGCGGGCGCGAAGCGGGGGGCGGATGCGCGATCGGAGCCGGAGCGGGGACCCAAGCCGACGCGGCGGACCGGATCCGGGCCGGGCGGCGCGCGGGGTGGGGCGGACCGGCGTGATGGCGGGCGCGGGGGGCCGCGCGGGGGGCGGGGCGGCGGGCGCGGGAAGGGCTCGGGATGAGCCGGGACGGGCGTTCCAACGGCGCGGTCGAAGACCCGGCCAACGGCGCGGACGACGCGGCGATGCCGGCGCGGGAGGAGGCGTACCGGATCACGGTGGTGGTGCGTCGCGGGGTGCGGGGGCTGTACCGGACGGGCATCACGCGGATGGCGGCGGCGCTGGCGTACCGGACGATCTTCTCGATCATCCCGACGATCGCGATCGGGCTGCTGATCTTCGGGTCGGTGGTGTCGGAGGACCGCGTGGACGCGGGGGTGCGCCGGCTGCTCGAGTACGCGGGGATCTCGCAGATCTCGGTGTCGGCCGAGAACGCCGGCCCGCCGATCGAGGGCCCGCCGACGCCGGGCGGGGCGGACCCGGAGACGGAGCGCGCGGAGAAGACCGCGTTCGCCGCGGCCGAGGTGGAGGAGATCATCTCCGACCTGGTCATGCGGGTGAACAACACGCTCCAGAGCCTGCCGACCGGTTGGCTGGCGCTGGTCACGGGGCTGGTGCTGTTCTACGCGGCGGTATCGATGCTGATCGAGGTGGAGAAGTCGTTCAACGCGGTGTGCGGCGCGCCGGTGGGGCGTTCGTGGCTGCGTCGGCTGATCCTGTACTGGACGATGCTGACGCTGGGCGGGGTGCTGCTGGCGGCGACGTTCTACGTGGGCGACGCGCTGGGCGGCTGGGTGCGCGGCTCGGGCGGATCGGAGGTCCGCGGCGCGGTGGCGGGCTACGGCGTGTCGGTGCTGATCTCCACGGTGTTGCTGGTGGTGGCGTACCTGGCGATCCCGACGGTGCGCCTGAAGGTTCGGTCGGTGCTGGCCGGCGCGTTCATCGCGGCGGTGGCGTGGGAGCTGGGCAAGCTGGGCTTTACGTCGTACCTGAAATACTCGACGGGCTACGCGCGGTTCTACGGGGCGTTGGCGCTGCTTCCGCTGTTCATGCTGTGGGTGTACGTGACGTGGGTGATCGTGCTGCTGGGGCTGCAGTCGGCGTACGCGCTGCAGAACTTCTCCCGCCTGATGGCGCAGGGGAACCACGCGTCGGACCGGAACGGGCCGAAGCTGGTGGACCCGGCGTCGGCGGTGGCGCTGGTGTCGGTGCTGATCCGGCGGCACCGGGAGGGCAAGAGCCCGGACCCGGACGATCTGGGCGCCGACCTGAACCTGGACGCGACGGTGGTCGAGGTGCTGCTGCGTCGGCTGGAGAAGTCCGGTCTGGTGCGGCGGGTGCTGTCCGACGACGACGAGGAGGCCGGCTGGATCCCCGCCCGCCCGGCGGAGCGGATCGCGGTGGGCGAGGTGCTCGCGGCGGTGGCGGACCTGGAGGCCTCGCGTCGGGTGTCCGGCGGGGAGCGGGTGCTGGGCACGCTGACGGAGGCACGCCTGCGGGCGGTGCGCGGCATGACGATGGGCGACGCGACGCCGGACGAGCGGCCCGCGTGGGCGCGGGAGGCGGAGCCGGGCGCGGGGGACGGGGCCGCCGGGCCTGCGGGCGGGGCGGCCGAGCCGGGTCCGGCCTGAGCGGGTTTGGATTCTGGGTGGGAGGGGGAGAACCTGCCCGGGGGTTTTCCATTGGTTTCCGGGTAGGCACCGGGCGGGGGCACGCGTTCATGCCTAGCATCCCGGTTCCCATGACACCACGCGAGTTCACCGAGTTTTCGATCTACCTGCAGCAGCGTCCGGGCGAGTTGGCCGGGGTGCTCGACGCGGCCCAGCTGGCCGGGGTCGAGATCCTGTCCGTGTCCACCTCGGAGCACCTGGACCGTGGATGCGTGCGCGTGATCGGGCAGCCCGAACAGGCGTTGCGGGAGGTCTGCGAGCGGCTGGTCGAGGCGGGCGTGGGGCCGGTGGTCGAATCGCCCCTGCTGGGGGTGGAGATCGACAACCGGCCGGGCGTGGTGCGCGATCTGGCGATCCTGATGGCGGACAACCGGGTGAATGTCCGGTATTGCTACCTGGTGCCGGCGATCGGGGGGCAGGGGTCGTCGCTGTGCGTGTTCCGGCTGGACGAGCACGACCGCGCGATGGAGATCGTCAACAAGGCGGACTGGCCGGCGGCGAACCTGAACGGTGAATCGGCCGCGTGAGCGGGCCGAATGCTGCGGGGAGCGGGCCCTTGGGCGTGGCGGGTCGGCTACTGTTGTGTGCCGTCCGGGCGTGTCCCGGACGGGCCGTCTTGAGGAGCGACCATGGGCCTTGAAGCCGCGATCCCGACCGACAACATCCTGACGACGCAGCTGCGGCACGTGGTCAACTGGGCCCGTCGTTCGAGCATGTGGCCGATGCCGTTCGCGACGGCGTGCTGCGGGATCGAGCTGATGGCGACGGCGTCGAGCCGGTACGACATCGCGCGGTTCGGGATGGAGCGGATGAGCTTCTCGCCACGCCAGGCGGACCTCTTGATCGTGGCGGGGCGGATCAGCGTGAAGATGCTGCCGGTGCTGCAGCGGATCTACGAGCAGATGACCGAGCCGAAGTGGGTGATCTCGATGGGCGCGTGCGCCTCGACGGGCGGGGTGTTCGACACCTACGCGACCGTGCAGGGGTGCGACCAGTTCATCCCGGTGGACGTGTACGTGCCGGGGTGCCCGCCGCGTCCGGAGATGCTGCTGGAGGGCTGCATGGCGATCCAGCGGCACATCGACAACGAGGGCATGCCGCCCAAGGGCGGCAAGCGGGTGCCTCTGGGCATCGCGGTGGCCCCGACGCACGGCGTGCGGCCGCAGCCGGTGCCGCTGGGCATCGGTCGCTGAGCGGTCGGGTTCGGACCTTGGGCCCCGCGGACGCGGGGCTTTTTCATGCGCGTCGGCGGCGGGCGGTGGCGCGGTGATGGTCAAAAAGAACACCGGACCCCTTGGGGTCCGGTGTGCTGTTCTTGCGAACTCGGGGTCAGGTCAAAGTCAGCGCTGGGTTCAGCGGCGACGGCGACCGGCGACCAGGCCGCCCAGGCCGAGCACCGCGAGGGCGCCGGGGGTGGGGACGTACTGGATGGTCAGGGTGCCGCCCAGGTAGAAGGCGTCGGCGGAGCCGGCGTTGTCGACGAAGCCCTCGAAGAACTCGAGGTTGACGATGCCGTCAGCGCCGGCGGTGAAGGGGAAGGTGGGGTCGATCGACGCGAGGTCGAGGATGCCGCCCGAGGAGTAGGTGCCGGTGCCGGGGGTGGCGTCGGCGGAGCCGACGGAGAGCTGCAGGCCGATGGGGCTGTCGAGGAAGCCGATGGTGGCCTCGGAAAGCCAGGAGGCGCCGACGGTCTGGATGGTCACGTTGGACCAGCCGATGCCGGTGACGAGGAAGTCGCCGCCGATGTTGATGCCGGCGGTGTCGTTGATGGCGTTGCCGAGCTCATCGAAGCTGGTGAAGCCGGCGAGGTCGAGGGTGGCCGTGAGGCCGCCGCGGGTGCTCAGCTGGGGCGCGTTGGTGGCGGGGCCGGCGTTGGAGAAGAAGGGGGCGGCGGTGGCGAGGCCGGCGAAACCGGCAACGGTGGCGATCATGACGCTCTTCATGGTAAATCTCTCTTTCTTTCAGACAATAACGACACCGGCACGGACGGTGCCGGATCCGGAACACAGCGGCGGTGCCGCGACGATCGTCCGATGTGAGAAGGGTTCTCTTTCTCTCTCGCACAAGACGGACCGGCCAGAACCGGTCACGATCAGCGTACTCGATCCGGCGGAGGAGTCAATACCGATTCTCCCCATGATCCGGGGAAACTTCGCGAAACCTCTGGGGTTGATCCCGTGGAGGTGAGAATTACCGGCCCTGGGGTGTTTTCGGACGGGATGGATACAAGAAAACCCGCTGCGAGCAGCGGGCTGGGTCGGAACTGGCATGGTCGGCCGGACTGAGCGGCTGGAGGAGCGGTACCTCCGGTCGAGGCGTGATCAATCGACGTTGATCTTGCGTCCGATGCGGCGGCGGCGGTTGATGAGGGCGCGACCGGCCTTGGTCTTCATGCGGGCACGGAAACCGAAGCGGCGGCGGCGCTTGATGTTGCTGGTACGGCGGGGGTAGTGGATGGCCACGGTCGGTCTCCTTCGGTCAGGCCGGCGCGTGCCGGGCCGTAAGACTATCCACCGCCCCCGTCCGCGTCCAGAGGGGCGGGGCTGGAATCCGGGGGCTGTTTCGGCGATGATAGGAGGATCGGTGCGGGCGCCCGTGGTCCCGCGGTTCCTCGTTCGGTGTCTGTCTGGATGACGCCCAACGAGCGATCGCGTCCAGCCCGCCCACGGTATGGACCCGGCCGCGCGAGCGGCCGCGGACGGAGCGATCGCATGGATCAGTTGTTGCGCGCCGAGATCGAGGGCGTGGTGGGGCACACCTTCCGCGACCCGGGGTTGTTGTGGATGTCGCTGCGTCACGCGTCGGTGACGGAGACGCGGCTGGACTCGAACGAGCGGATGGAGTTTCTGGGCGACGCGATCCTGGGGATGATCGTGTGCGAGCGGATCTTCCATATGTACCCCAACTCGCTCGAGGGGGAGATGACGAAGATCAAGTCGCTGGCGGTGTCGCGTCGGACGTGCGCGAAGCTGGCGCGTTCGCTCGGGCTCGAGCGGCACATCGTGGTGGGCAAGGGGATGCGGACGGCCGAGCGTCTGCCGGCGAGCCTCGCGGCGGCGGTGCTCGAGTCGATGATCGCGGCGTTGTACCTGGACGGCGGGATGGAGGCGGTGCGCCGGTTTCTGGAGCCTCTGGTGGAGCCTTTGATCCGCGACGCGGTGCGGAGCGGGCACCAGCACAACTTCAAGTCGGTGCTGCAGCAGCACGCGCAGCAGGAGATGGGGTGCGCGCCGCAGTACCGGATTCTGGACGAGAAGGGGCCGGACCACGCCAAGGCGTTCCGCATCGCGGTGGAACTGGACGGCGCGGTGTACGAGTCGAGCTGGGGGCAGAGCAAGAAGCAGGCCGAGCAGCAGGCGGCGCTGAACGCGCTGTGCGCGCTGGGGCTGATCGAGCAGGACGCGGACGGGGAGTCACGGCTGGCGGCGGGGGCCAACGGGTCGGCCGCGCCGTTGGCGGTGGTCGGTGATTCCGACTCGGATTCGGACTCAGACCTGGATTCGGACTCGGGCGTGGGTTCGGACATCGATCCCCGCGGTCCGATCGGGATCTGACGATCCACGGACGGGTCAGCGGGCCAGGTCCACCACGATCGGCAGGTGGTCGGTGGCTTGGCTGTCGAGCGGTTCGAGGCTGAGGCGTTGCAACGCGGCGGGTGTGAGTCGGCGGGTGTCGAGTGTGAAGGCACGGCGGATGGTCGAGCGTTGGCTGTCGATCAGGATCCAGTCGAGGCGCGCGGGGGAAAAGCGGCTTTTCTCATCGACCCAGGTGACGGCGGCGGCGTCGCCGAGGGTCAGGGCGTGGACCGGTTCGAGGTCGCCCCCGTCGGCGGCGAGGCGCTGGGCGAGGGTTTCGAGCGGGGTGCGGGTGCCGACGAGGTTGTAGTCGCCGCCGATGGCCATCGCTGCGTCCGGGTGGCGGGTCAGGGCGTCGGCGAGGGTGGCGTTGATGGAGGCGGCTTCTTCATTTCGGCGGATGTCTTCGGCGGAGTTGGCGCCGCCGCAGCACTTGAGGTGGAGCGAGCCGACGATGGTCGGGCCCGCGGGGCCTTCGACGACGGCGGCGACGAAGCGGGCGTTTCGTCCGGGCCCGGAGTCGGTCAATGGTGCGGGGATGACTTCGAGGACGGGCACGCGGGTGGCCACGGCGACACCCCTGGAAGCGTTGGGGGCGATGACGGTCCAGCCGGGGCCGGCGTTGGTGTTCATCCAGTTCTGGATGGTCGCCTGGGGCGTGTTGAACCACTCCTGGAAGAGGATGACGTCGGCGTTGACGGCGGCGAGGGTGCGTTTGAACGCGTCGGGGTTCTGCAGCGGCGCGGAGAAGAGGACGTTGAGCGAGAGGACGCGGAGGGCGTCGGCGGGCTTGCGGGGGATGTCGCCGG
>TARA_R110000782_G_scaffold6529_1_pt1 | contig 10565 bp, 14 predicted proteins | sample TARA_R110000782 | Tara Oceans TARA_R110000782 (sample SAMEA4397859) | marine metagenome | biome: Polar Biome; feature: [SRF] surface water layer (ENVO:00010504); material: water (ENVO:00002006), including particulate matter (ENVO:01000060) such as... | depth 5 m
TATAATTTCACCGGGGGATACTCTTCGTAGAGTTCCTAGGTCGATGTAAACATCTATTGGTTGGTTGTTTTTAAATTTCATGGTGTATTATTATAGTTTATTTCGAGTCAATAATTCTGTTAAGTTTGTGTTTTTAAATTTCATAATATTATTTAATCTTCCTTGCGGGGGTTCCTATGTAAACTCCAGGTTCTGTTATGTTTTTAGTAACACCAGCCAACATTCCGATATATACATTTTCTGTAATATCAATCTTCTCTTTAATAGCAGCGTTTGAACCGATAAAAACATTATCTCCGATAGTACAATCACCACCAACTTTAACCCCTGGGGAGGTAGTGAAGAAATCTCCAACAGTACACCCATGCCCAATAGTTGTAAGAAGATTAAGGTGGGCATGCTTACCAATAACTATGTCTCTAGTTAAGATTGTACCGGCACACAGTATACTCCCAGGGGAAATTCTTACGTTAAGCCCTAGTATATTTACGCCAGGGTCAATCCATACGCCCCATGTTGTATTGGAAGGAAATTTTTCCACTATCGCCCGACGTTTCTCTGGGTCCGCTACTGCTACTAACACTTCATGGTTCTCAATATCAAACTGTGAGAAGGGTAGGGTGTTCCTTTCGGAGGGGCTGTAGTATTCATCGTCCACCATAAACACTGGGTGTTCATTAGGTTTGTGCTTGTCAATCGCCGCGTATATATCTCCAGCGAACCCACCTTTTCCAAATATAACTAACTGCTTCATTGCGTATAAACCGGGAACTTACTTAAATCTGGGTACTTCATTTTTACAGGACTATTATGTATAGGGTACCCTTTTAAATCATAGAACTGGGTCATTAACAAAAGTCCTCTGGTTGAGATTTCAGGCATCATATAAAAATTCCACCCTAGCATATCAAAATTGTCTTCATGGTAACTGACCTCTCGTCTTCCCGAAAAAGCAGCACGTTTGAACCATAAATAGGCTTTGTAATCGTCAGTTAAAATGGCGCCACCTTTCCCCAATTTAAGTGTTTTGTATGGTCCTGTAAAAGATAAACACATGTGGGTGTTAGGTTTATACATATTATGGGTAAACAGTAAAGCAGAGTCCCATACTTTAGTGGGGGCAAGTTGATACGCTCCTTCTATGTATTCTCCTTCTATTGAAGAGAAGTTAACTTTCCCTTTAGCATGTATAATAGCGCAGGGGACAGAGGGGTATGTTCTTGAAGGTATTGTTATACTTTTTCCTTCTATTTTTTCATACTCTAAACATAAAAAAAGCGCGTTACTACAGTTATCAATAGCTACTGCATAAGGGGCACCTGTGTACTTACACAGGCTCTCCTCAAAATTTTTCGTACAATCATAAACTTTAGACATTTAAAAAGATTCCTTTTATTGTTTAATTACCAAACACAAGTCTTTAGCTTGTCAGGTGGAGAAAATAAATACCTTCGATTAGCGCCTACGAGCCAAGGGCTGACTGTAGACCCGATATCTAGGTAAGTGTTATTTGGGTTTGTTTGGTGGAGTTTGTGAGCTAAAATGCTTCCCAACGGTCCTGCAGAAAATAAAAATAATTGCCCGTCCTCTTGAGCTGCTAATGAGGTCATTTCTGTAATATGTTTGTCTAAGTAAGGTGGTAGGGATGCTTTCCAGTTACAAGGTACATACACGTCCACATTAAAAGGTAGAGGTTTACCTTCACCCTCTTTGTTAGCCAACAGTACTGTTCTCCCTTCCCACGCATCAAACTCCTTTAACATATCCTTAAGGAAGTGAGGGTAATTAGAATTTACAAACAGGTTAGCCCACGTAATATTAGGGGATTGTACTTGTTCTCTCATCCACATACAAGCATCGACATGGTGGCAACAGGGACAGCTAACCCCTACGAAATAGTCCTTATGAGCGTATTGTAAAGCCTTCAGTAAATGCTTGCGTGTTTCTACGTACTCTGTTGGTATAAACACACCTTCCTTATCAACACTAGTAAACTCTATGTTGCGCATAATGTTATACTCCCCATCACAATGCTTTCCGAAAGCAAAAGAATCTCTGTTCTTTACTTTATTTAAAATAGATTTGAAGTCATCGTGAAAGTTTTTTGTTTTAACTGTATCTTCGCACTTATTCATTTATTAACTCCAGGCAACGAGCCAATAACTTATTTCTTTCTCTGTAAAACTCTGGTTGTGTGTCTACCTTACTAAGAGCGGCGTCATCACACCCCCTTTCGTGTTTATATTTATCAGCATTACAACCACTGTCTTGAGCCACTACTACAGTCGCTACTTTTCTATGGTGCCAGTTATAAAGACCTAACGCAATGTCATCGCCCCATATATCTCCAAAGTCATGATGCTCTAATAAACAGTTAACCGCGTGATTAGTTATAAAATGTCCGTTAGTTCCTATGTGTACAAAAGTGTCCAAGTCATGATAATTCCAAGACCCTACCGCACGGTTAGGGAAATATTCCTTTCCAGCAAAAATCCTTCCGGAACACCCTATTTGGTGTTCGCCATTCTTCTCAATAAAAGTTACACACCTTTCCATGTAGTTACCAGTGGGGAACATATCATCGTCAAGTACTAAGAAATACTGGTCTTCATCTTGCTTACACATTTCGTACCGAGAACAGCAAGAGCCCCCATCCTCTACCTTATACACTTTATCAAACTTTTTGTAGAGGTCCGTACCTTCGAAATCCTTATTCTCACCGTTAACCCCCCAGCACAACCAAATCTCTTTAGGGGGTGCACTTTGTAAGCGTAGGCATTCTAATTGCTCTTCAAGGTATTGCCCACGTTTCCATAGGCTTAGTACCGCGATGTACTCTTTAGGGTTTATTTTTTTCATTTTAAATCTGTGATGGCTTCTAGTAATTTAGAGTCTAACTCTGCTTGTAGAATCTCTGCGTTAGGAACTATACAATGACCCCCAATGGACCCATCCGGAGGGGCTAAGGTTGGGCGTACGACATTAGACTTACCTAATTCGGTGTAACCGTTATTATAAGTTTGGTTGTAATGTGTTTGAGCTTCGTCAAAATTAACGCCATGCTTCGCACACAGTTTTTTAGCATAATCATGCCACGCAATACATACCCCATAATAAGACGTATCTAAAAGTTTGGCTATTTCTGTAGTGATAGATGATTCGTACACGTCACACTCTATACCCAAATCCTGCGAAAAATGTTTTGAGGCTGGTATCGCACCTACACCACCAAAGACCTTTACAAACGTCTGAATACCTTCTGCTAAGTTAGGGTGTACGCCTCTGACAGGAGAATGGGCTGTGTTAGGAAATTGAGCGCTAATCAGTTTGGTTGTGCCTGGAGGTACAGTAGAATGGATAATGGTTAGACCTGGTTTTAAGGTACCGATATACTCTGATACCTGTGCAACAAAGTCGTTACTAAAAGGGATGCAGATATTCAAAACATTAACCCCTTCTAACTCATCGTCACGGTCTAAGTCTTTAATCAAGGGAACAAAATTGTTCGCCATGTAAATGTCATCTAGGGCTTGCCCTATCTCACCATACCCAATAATTCCTATAGTTTTCATAGTTCTAAAAATTCTTTCCAGGCATCGAAGATTTTATCCTCGTCCCATAGTTCAAATTCTGTTGTAGCGTTCTCGTTGCCATGGTAAGGAATTCCTGCGCGGATACATTCCGCACGAACTCTGCCGAAGGCTTCAGGTAACTCATCAGAATTAGATTGATAAACACATGCTAGGGAGTCGTAGATTTTCTGTCTATCAAGCTCCATTCCCATGTATACAACCTCATCACTAAGCAGTGGTTGTATAGAATCATTAAAGTACTTTTGGTCTAAACTATTGCCATAAATTAATACTTTTTTACAACCATCTTTAAGGGCTCGCTCAATAGATATGTGGGTTTGTTTTAAAGGACATACAGTACCTATAATACCCGCTATACCTTCGGGATGGTCACCTGAATCTTTAACCCCGTTCACGGCGTTGGGGATGACGGTACCGTCTTTACCTTGCCACTTCTTTTGGTCCTCACTAATAAACCTAATCTTATCAAACCCAGCAGTTGCTTCTTCTAGTTGTTGTAAAGGGAAGACAGATTTCTCGTGACAGCTTAGTACAACCTTTTTTGGAAGTGGATGTCTTTCAGGTAAATGAATAAAGTGCCCTATAACGATATCGTCTTTCTCAAACTTAAAGTTATGAGATAGGTCCCCCTTACACTTATCTAAGTGCCATGGGTGCGGACCATAAAAGGTACAATCGTAGCCACGCTCATTAAACAAATCACATAACTCCATTAAAGAAAAGGTTGAACCCCCTTCTCTAGACCAACCACTAATTATTTTTATTTTATCCATGTTCTCTTTCCAAAAATTCCCAGATGTCAGTATCATGGACTTCGTTATCCTGTGTAAATACGTCATCGAGCTTTCTGCCTAAGCCTGTAGTGTAACGAAACTTAGGGTCTCGTGAAGGAACATCAGCTCTCCCACGCGTTAATTTTATCTCATACTCTTCTTTAGATTTAACCCAGTAATGATTAATTCTAAATAGGTCGGTACTGCCTGGATTGTTAAAAGGACTTAAACAAGGCTCCTTCTTCTCGTTAACAGATTGTCCTCTCGTGTAGAAGAATGAATGGGGGTTTCCTGCAGGGCACACCGTATGCTCAGGCTGACAGATTGATTTAATGTGCTTATCAATTGCCTTCCTTCTTTTAGTGTAGTTTCGCAAGACTCCATTAGGTGGGCGTGTTTCGTGTCCGTTGGAACCAAAAAATACCTCATTCACTGCTACACCTGGAAACTGCTCAAAACCCTTCAACCTCTCCTTTAAGTCTCCTTTCGGGGCGAATAGAAATTCATCTAAGTCAATGAAAGCCATCCATTTGGATTGGTCCTTAAACGCTGTAAGTGCATTGTAGTAACATGCCGTTTGGCACATATCCATAGTATTATACGAGTAGGTAATATCTTCCCCTTTACAGAAAGACTTGGTGTTGTCAGTACTACCGTTGTCGTAGAGGTAGAAATGCTCTACCCCTACACCACGATGAAAGTCCAGCCACTCTTTAATGTTCTTCCCTTCATCTTTCATTACTGCTACAATACTTAAGTAATTCATTTGTTTAAAGGGTTTTCTAAAGTTACTTCTGGGGTAGGGTATTTCTCCTGTACAAGAGGTGGTGCGGAATATCCTTTAGCAGCTTTAAGTGCGTCCTCCTTCATCTTCATAAGGTCACGGTACAGGTCTAATCTTCCGCCTACCACTTTATTGATATCAAATAAATCATCACACAAAAGTTTTAGGTTTTGTCCCATTTCTTTTACGTGTTGAGGGTCTTTAATACACTTGGTTAATATTTTAAGCCACTCTTGCTTAGAGTTCTTAGGGTCAATCAAATACCCTGTTTCCCCATTAACAATAAGCTCATCATAACAACCTACGTCTGTCGCTATAAGAGGTATACCGTATCGGGCGCCTTCAATAGCTTTAATCTCAGACTTAGATTGGTTAAACGGGTTATCGTCTAGAATAGCTAGATTGATATCGATGTTAGTGTACATTGCCCCATATTGATTCGGAGCCATTGCAGGATAAATTTGATAATTTTTATGCCCTTTAAAACCTGTTTTGAAAACTCTTTCATAGCCGTCCCACACATCGGACTGCCAATCTTCTTTTCCGGGCTCCTGTTGCGGTCTACCATAAAACCCCCAATGCACTCTTTCCTTACCCACCTTCTGATTAACAAGAAAGGGAATCCCTGCGAAGTGCTTCACGTCAACGTCATGGTGGATACCTCCTACCCAACCCATACGAGTTAGTTTTTTGGGCGCTTCGCGCTTAGGCATGTTCCAGTGAGGTAGAGAGTAATCAATGGTGTTCTTAATGATTACAAGTGCGCCTCTGACGTACTCTTGGATATACTCAGCGAACTTGCGTTGGGTTACGGTAACTAAATCTACATTATTGTAAATGTACTTGGTTACTTCATCTAACTTCTGTTCTTTATATACATCGTAGAGACGGTGCCCACTATACAAATCGGTTAGGAGGTCATCAGTATCAAAGTGGGTAAACTTACCGTGTTCATGCGCTTTTTGTAATAATTGTGCGGTGTACATCCCTCCGAAATTATGAATGTTTTGTGTAAACACGACATCCGCCCACTTTATGTTTTCGAACTCAAAGTCCGAAGGTGTTTCGGTTTTAGTGTCCGCGTTCCAACCCAATGGGTTATCATCCCAACGGACTTCAATGTCGTCAGGGTAAAGCTCAGCCAGTTTTTCCATTGGAAGGAGGATGCGGTAATAAGCGCACCCTCCATGGTTACTTGGGCAAGCTAAAATCTTTAGCTTTTCGACCATGTATTAATCTACCGTTAAATCTTTAAGATGTGCCATGTAATCTTCATCGTCTGGCGCTTGGGCATCTGAAGTAACGGTTTCTGGTTGAGGACCTTTTACTGAAGCCTCTAATTCCGTCATCATCAATTTAAGTTCATCGTAATCGGCGACCTTAACAAGACCGTGAATGTCGTGCAAGCTCTCCAACCATTTTGCGTTTTCGGCATCACTACCTGCTACACTTTGTTTTGGCTTAGGCGAAGACTTATCGTAATTTGGCCATTGTCCTTGAGTATCTTTTACAATCTTGAAATCCCAACCTTCTTGCATGTCAGTGATATCCCCAAAGTCCTCGTCAAAGAAACAGTCAAGAATCTTTCCAAATAACTTCATACCGACAGATAAAATCTTAACAGACTCGTCACGACGGTCTACCACATTCATGTAGTAACGTTTACGAGACTTGATTTGTTTCGCAAGTTCTTGGAGCTCTTTGCCCTTAGCACTCTCTTTGCCAATGGAGTTAATTTCTTTCCACATGTTGTAATAAGTATCACATACAGGACACTTGTCACCCTTTACACGTGGGCAGTGATAATTCTTGTCGTTAAGACGGTGAATTGCAGTTTCAGCATAAAACTCTTGTGTCGTCTCATCCTTTGCAGGGAGTACGCGCACTACAGATGTACCTTCGTCCATCATAAAGAATTTGCTTAGGAAATCGGAGTTGCCTCCTCCGCCTTGAGTATTAATCTCGGCGTATTTTTTTCTTAGTTCGTCAATGTTAACCATAGTTTTTAAAGTTGTTCAATTAGTTTAGCTTCTGCTCGTTTGTTCGCAGACAGTTGTATTATTATATCCTTTTGGTGGTCCAAACTGGAGACAATATTCTTACATAAATTAAATTTATGTGCCTTCGATGTGATTCCTTGTCGAAGGGTTTGTAGCTCAGGCTGAGTCTTCAGGTAGGCGTCTAAGGCACGGTCTGTTGTTTTCTGACCTGCTTGTCTTAGTTCCTCCCTTCGGGCTTCACGTACCTCTGCTTCTCTTGTTTCGAAGATAAGGGAGGTACGGTCGACCTCCTTCTTTGCGTACGCCATTACCCCTGCAAAGAAAGCAAAGGTGGAAGGGTGGTTACCCATAGCCTCTTGGAAATTATGCTCAGAAATAGCTATGTACTTCTTAGTAATATCCATATAAGAGTCTTCGATATTATCGTAAATTTCTTTTATGTTAATCATTGGTTTTAAATATAAATTGGAATAGTTCAGGATTTAATCCCGCCATCTGTTGTATCATGTTCGAAGTGACACTTGTTAAAAACTCATTACTCATCGTAGGGATTTCGTCGTCATCATTAAGACCGAAAACTTCGTAGCCGATGTGGCAAATCTCATGGAGTAATGTACCTTTGTAATCTTCAGGACGTTGGTTTGGGTCAATTGATAGAAGGTACTTCGGAAACTCTACGCAGCCATAAAGATTATCTTTTTCTAAGGAGACTTGTTTAATGTCGAAAGTTTTAATGCCCGTGAAGACAGTCATTGGATGTTCGTACGTAGGGAACTTGGTTTTAGGTTTTTTCATTGCTGTGTGATAGTTAGTCTTGTGTAGTCAATTCGGATTGGCACAATATAACGTGCCCTACCGTTTCGCGATTTCATTACAAACATACGAGCTTTACCTTCGTCAAACTCCTGTTCCTTTTGATTGATAGAGAATGCTAGGTCGCACACACGAATCTTACCGTATGAATCAGCTAACTCAGCATCTGTAATAATGTCTACTTCTTTTCCTTTACGGTTTGTTTGTGTAGCAGTCCAGACAAGGCACTTATGCTCTACAGCAATACCCCGAAGCTCTTGGGCAATACGCTCTTGTCCCATGTACTCAGACATAGTGGCATCAGAGTTTGTCATTAGTTCAAGGTAATCAAGGCAAATAATATCAGGGTTGAAGTCTTCATAGTTACGCAACTGATTTAAGTATGCGCGAAGCCCTGTAACTGTAAGTCTCTTGGTTGGAAATTCCTTAATCTTAAGGCGACCCATATTAGGTGCGGCAGATTGCATTTGGTCCAATCGGTCGCTTAACATCTTAACACCACCTTTCAGTTCAGACTGTTTGATGCGAGTGAAGATACTGTCCATGCGTTGTGCAACACGGTCTTCAGACATCTCTAGGGAAATGTACAAAACATCTTTGCCGTCCATTACAGACCTAGCAGCTTGGTTAGCTAGGAACAAGGACTTACCTACACCCGGAGGTGCGACGACCATCGCTAGTTCTTTAGGTGCAAGACCACCTTCCAGCTCCTGATTAATAGTTTCGAAAGGAGTTCTAAATTGAGCGTTAACCTTATTGTTAGTAAGCCTTTCATATCGCTCGGTAACACCACCAAAGTAATCTTGACCTAAGTCTACGTCACGGCTGACCGAAAGGGCTTCTCTAATCTGCTCCTCAATCTGACCGAACTTCTTTTGCTTAAGAAGGTCTATAGAGTTAATGATGGCGTCTTTGAGGCACTGCTCTTTGGCAAACTCTTCAACCTTATCTAAGTAAAACTCTTCGTTCTCCAAAGACTTCTCGTCAACGGTATTGATTTCCTTTAGTTCCTCTTTGAAGTCCGACATTAATTCATTGTCGGTTTTCATCTCTCTTATCTGCTCTAGGATTTGCTCGTCAGAGGGCAGTTTCTTATAAGAGTTGTAATGCTCCTTAATGACAGCCCAGAACTTTTGGTGTTGGGGAAACTCAAAGTAGGAGTCCTTCACCATAGGTATTGCCTGTACTAGGAAGTTATCGTCTGATTTAGCGAGGTATACAATACCCCTCTGGATTGATTCTTGAAACGCGTATGCCATTAGTTTTTCCCTGTTGAGCCGAAGCCACCGTCGCCACGAAGTGTGTTGTACTTAGGTGAGTTATACTCATTAGAGTCTAATATATGGATTTTTGGACGTAAACTTTTCGTACAAACCACTTGAGCTACTCGCTCACCTACGTTAATCTTTATAGGTAAAGAGGTTAAGTTATGTAACATAACTTTAATTTCTCCTCTATAATCTTCGTCAATCGTTCCAGGTGCATTGGGCATTAGAAGCCCTTTTAAGCCCCAAGAGCTACGCAATCTAATCTGAGCTTCGTGGTAAGGCGTTAACACAAAGTGTAAGCCTGTTCCAATCAACTCTGTTTCCCCCGGCTGTATAACAACATCCTCATTGGATGCTATGTCGAAGCCTGAAGCTTTTGAAGTTTGGTATTCTGGGTCTGGGTTTTGGGACTTATTAAAAATGTACACCTTATCCATCTGCGTGAATGTATTATCCGTCATGTCTGTTTCCTACGTGTCTTTGTTCGATTTCTCTGTCAATTTTGTCTGCCGCGTCAGCGGCGACAAGTTTAGCGCGGTCATCTCTGATGCGCTGTTTTTGTTCGGAGGTAGCTGTATCATCTCGTTTTACAAAACCATCCCTCTCCATTGCCTCGTGGTTAGGCTTAATTGTAGCATACGGGCTTGCGGCTGTTCCTTTTAACTGGTCGTCCCCGTCTACTGCCTTTTGAGCTTCGTCAATTTGCAGCTCCATCCACTTGTGTTCGTCAGTAGCTAACTGTGTGCTGTAATGGGGGTTGTGTGTACCATCATCAAAGTTACCTCTAACATGCACAGTTGCCACTTTATCTACAACCCACTCAGATTCGTGTTCTCCCCCATAAGGGCATTCAACAGTCTCGGGGACAAGTTTAGGTGGGTCTGCCCAGACAAGGTAAAAATACTTGTTGCCTTGGCAGTCTCCGTCCTCACACCAAAACCTAAACCGAGTTTTCTCGTTAGTGTTCTCGTCGCCTGCGAATTCCATAGCCATAACTTATTATAGTCCTTGGTTACAATTCACAGACGCCATTTATACATGTTTCTATTGACTGGGCTTGCTCTTCGATTTTTCCGTCGATAATTAGCTTGTCCAAATCAATAGAGTTAATGTCTACAGCTTCCAAGGGTTCGTTTCCTCTAGAGCCAGCACGATAGAATGTAAATCCTTTCATATCACCTGCGTACATCAAAAGGTCGTCGTAGAGGTTAGAGGGTTCGTACCCTGCCGGGAGATTACAAGTCTTGGAGACTGCTGAGTCTATGTATGACTGCACAACTGCTTGAACTTTGATATGCTCTTCTGCGGTAACGTCATAAGCGCCCACACAGTGT
>TARA_R110000782_G_scaffold6832_2_pt1 | contig 10555 bp, 16 predicted proteins | sample TARA_R110000782 | Tara Oceans TARA_R110000782 (sample SAMEA4397859) | marine metagenome | biome: Polar Biome; feature: [SRF] surface water layer (ENVO:00010504); material: water (ENVO:00002006), including particulate matter (ENVO:01000060) such as... | depth 5 m
CCCTAATCTTGCAATAAAGAATGGATGGTCTCCTGCACATTTACCTAAGAAGCAATTCTGTGAACTGTATAACTGGTTCTTTGAGGAGAGAAAAAAGATTCCTAAGAGTGATCCTATGAACTATGTATATAAAATTATACTTAATAGTACATATGGTTTATCTAATGATAAAAATTCTTTTCTGTATGACCCGGAATTCACAATGCGTATTACAATTAATGGCCAACTGACACTAATGAAGTTGTATGAAATGATCATGGAAGCAATTCCTGAAGCTAAACCTATTATGCAAAATACAGACGGTATAGAGACAATTATACCTGAGTCAGCAAAGGAGACCTATCTTAAGGTCTGCAGAGAATGGGAGGCGTTGACAGACTTAAACTTGGAACATGATGAATATCAGAAACTTATCTTTGGAGATGTCAATAATTATATAGGTATTTTTAAGAACGTTGAGACAGACTTAACTACTTGGAGGAAAATAAAAGAAAAAGATCCTCATTATTTATACAAGGTTAGTGAGGATAAATTTTATTATGCTCCTGTTAAATGTAAAGGTAGATTTGAGTTTAACAATTTAGCTTTACATAAAAATAAGTCTAAGTTAGTTATACCAAAAGGTATTTATGAATTTTTTGTTAATTATAAATTACCTGAAGAATATCTAAAAGAAAACAAAAACATTCTTGATTTCTGTATAGGTAGTAAAACAAACCGTGGTTGGCAAGTTAAGGCTGACTATGTAAAAGATGGCGTAGCAAAGTCTGATGATCAACAAAAGATCAACAGATATTATATAAGCAATGCGGGTAGTAAATTAATTAAAGTAAATAAGAATGACGGTAGAGTTATTCAACTTGAAGCTGGACCCTGGACTACAACTATGTTTAATAAAATAGATGTAAAATCTGAGTGGAACAAGTATGACATTAATTATAAATATTATCAGCAAGCAATAGAGAAAGAAATAAATAACATTCTCGGATTTAATAGTAATCAACTAAACTTATTTGACTAAATTTGTAAACATATGGGACATAAAAAAGCAGTAAAAACAAGTAAAGCATTCTTAGAGAATGCAGCCTTACCAGCTCATGGTAAGACATATACAGTGGTATCACATAAAGAAGTGATGGACCACACAACAAAGTTATTAGCAAAAAATAACTTGAAAATAACTAATCAAAGTTTTAGATCAAGTTACAATGCTAAAGTAGCACAAGGGATTTATCATTTGACTGGTACGAATGTAGCATCTGATGAAGATTTAGGTATGATGTTTGCATGGACAAATTCTTATGACAAGAGCACCCGGTTCCAGTGTGGAATTGGTGCTCACGTTTTAGTATGTGCAAATGGAATAATCCATGGAGATATAGCTAACTATGGAAGAAAGCATACAGGTACAGCTAATGCTGACATAGCATTATCAATTGCATCACAAGTATCACATGCTGCACATAGTTACAATCAACTTATTACAGATAAAAATAACTTCAAAAATATTAATCTAAGTATTAAAGAACAGTCAGAATTACTTGGTAGACTATTCATTGAAGAAAAACTGTTGGACACACAACAGATGTCATGTATAAAAGCTGAAATAGGAGACCCAACATATAATTATGGTGTTGATCCTGACACTGCTTGGATGTTCTATAATCATGTGACACATGCTTTTAAACAAACACATCCAAGAAACTGGATGAGCAACCAGGCTAAGTTTCATGAATTTATGACATCTGAGTTATTAAGCAATGCAGCAATTCAATTCAGAGATACTGTAGAAGATGAAGATGATATGGAAATTGAAGAAGATATTCTAGATGATAACACTAACCCAAACATATTTACGTTATGAGCAACTTAAATAAGAGTAAACATTACTATGATGCTGATAGAAATAAAGAAACAAAATATTCTAAAGGTTATAGCAACATGCAAATGTCTACTCCTGAAGGTTATGATTTTAACCGTGTTTATGATATACCAAAAAATTGGCAGGTTCCACCAACTGCTAACTTTGCCTGGCATTTAGATAAAGTAACTGAAAAAATTACTACTTTATTAAAAAATAAGAATGAGGCATATGGTAATAGTGCACTCAATCCTACTAATATATTTAGTAAGCTTGATGCTGTTGAGTCACTGTGTTGTAGACTAGATGATAAGATAGCAAGAATTCAAAATAAAGGTATAACAGATCAAACTGAAGATACTGTTGATGATTTAATTGGATACTTGTTATTACTTAAGATGGCTTTAGAAAGAAAAAAACAATAAATATGGAAGTAATATATATAGCAGTTTATATAGTAATATATGTAGCTGGGCTAGCAACAGGAATGTATCTAGCAAGTCAGATAGAAAAAGATATTGATAATAGAACTGGATCTGATTATGATGTAGAGCCTGAATTTTCTAAAAGAAATAAATGAGTTCAGTAAGTGTTATAACATTAGTTGTAATATACTGGCTATGGTTTGGGTTACTTAAAAAAAGTAATAAGAATACATAATGTATGAAGAAGATATAAAAGTCCTTATAAAGAAAGGCTACTGGGTAACCTGTAGGCCTGTGAAAAAGAAATGGGAAATTTTAATTTATGAGCGCAAGTCAGCCGAGTGGATAAAAAGAAAAAGAAAACTCTTTACACACCCGGCTGTTGCTTATGATTGGGCAATCAATTATTTGGAACCTTTAGTAACCTAGTTAGATCTAGTCCAGTATCCGTACTCCATCTGTGCAGTTACTGCAGAACCTTTAAATTGTACATGAGCTAAAGCTTCCAAAGGAAGAAAAGCAAACTCTCCTGATCTAAGTTTCAATCCTTTACTTTGTACAACTACACATGGTTCAGCTACACTACCACCTGTTGCAGTAGCTAAAGTTTGTATATTTATTGTCTCAACTCCTGAAGAAGAGTTTAATAAATATAAGAATGTATCCTTAGTATTTTTTGTACCATTTAATTCATCAAGCGTTGTTGCAAATGCTACTGTTAAATTAACTGTACCAACCTGTACAGTTGGTGATGCTACTGTTAAAGCAGCTGACTTATTTATACTTAGTACGTCACTAGTTGCACCAGTGCCGGATAAAGTTAAGCCTGAAGTAATTGTTGCCATTTTGTTTTGTTTTTATAAATTATTATTTTGCTTTCTTTCTTGTCTTAGGGTAGTTTCTTTTACTACCTTTTTTTCTACTCTTTTCTTTTATACCCCTGTTCTTTGAAGCAGACATAACAACTGTCTTCTTAGACCGGGGGCCTGAAGGATGATGTAAATCTTTTCCATCTCCTTTTTTAACTTTGCCTACCTTAAGTGCGTTTTTACGTGCCTTATTTCTAGCAGCCCTATCCTTAATTGCTTTAGGAGAAGACTGAAACTTAGCATATTCATTTTTATAATTCCTTTTGGCAGCCATATCTATACTATAATATAATCAATTACAATGTTATACGCAAGTTTCTTTATGAGAACCATCACAAGAACCATCCTCAGCTTTTGTTTTACCACATGAACATTTAGCTAAGTGCTTTGCATACCCTACAGCAAACCTTATCATCTGTGCTTCAGTGTATTCTTGCTTACCTCCTGGGTCAAAAACTGAATCCCATTCATCCATTCCTTCTATATATTTTTCTATTGTTAGTGCTCCCATTATTTCTTTGCTTTTTCTAGTGACCGTCCACCAAAGTAGGCACCTATCACTGTTATTAATACTAATTGTAGTAAGTCAGTCCATTTAGCTTCTACTACAAAGTTTATTACACCAGCATCTATAAATATAAGCAGCACTGTTGCTACTACTAAAAATATTAATACTAATGGTCTTACATTCTTAGATAACCATGAGTCAGACTTCATATCTGCAGACCATCTTGAAGAAATTTCTTTCTCCATATCTGTTTCATACCTAGCTATAAGTTCTTTTATTTTTAACTCAGCTGCTAACTTCTCTTCCTTTGACGTAGTTAAGTTATCTAAAACTCCACCTACGCTCTTCACCAGCTCACCTGCTCCTGCTGAAAATATTTTACCTAGCACACTCATTATACAGAACCTCCACAACCACAACCCTTCACTCCACTCTTCTTTTTAGGTGCACCTGATAATTTAGTTAATAAACTAGGTTGTCCTCCTCTTCTAGCTTGAGGTATAGAAGACAATCCGCCCATACGTTTTTTGGCCATTTGTTTTACTCCTCCTCCATAACCATAACTCATCCCTGCTTTTTTCATATTGTTTGGCATAATTTTTATTTTTTAATCTTACAACATTTAGCAGCACACCATCCTAGACATACTTTACCAAACGTTACCTTACATATTAATGTACAAATTTTTTCTTTCATTTTCTTATTTTTAAGTTATTATAATTATTATCTTCTTAATATTACATCTGCATAAACACCTAATTCCGGACTTTCTTTACTTTGTGCTGCTTCATTAACCCATATAGCAATAACAGGCTGTTCAGTTGCATTTGCTGCTCTAAGGTTATAAGCATCCAGATAAGTTTCTTCTATTTCAAAACTTGTACCTGTTGGAATTAAAATTTTATGTAACAAAAAAGCTCCTGCAGATTTAGATACAAAATGATTAAGGTAAACAGCCGGTACAGCAAATGCAGTTCTATCAAATATAGCTACAGATACAGTTAAAACTATAGAGCTTACGTTACAAACTGTAGCAGACTTAAACTTTGCACTATCTTGATTAGAGCCTCCATCAGCTTTAACAGTACCCATTCCATCAAGAGCATACCACCGTGGAGTTTCTACTCTAAAACCTGTTCCAAATACTGGATTATTAACTAAAGTCATTGCCATAATTATTTCTTTTTCATTATTTCATAGATTTTTTACCTCTACATTTCCATTTTTTTCTACTTAAAGCATTTGCACAAGGTGGATTTTTACACTTCTTAATACCAGCTGAACGTGCACAATAAGCATCACCCTTTTTAGTACCTGGTCTAATACGGTCTCCACCTTTCTTAGCATTACCTTTTTGTCCAAAAGATCTACACTTGCCGTCTACTCTCTTAGCAAAACGTTTTCCTTTATTAGGTGTACATTTTTTTGTTGCCATAGTTATTATTTTTCATCAGCATAAAATACACCATACCCTTTAGCTTTACCAATCAATGGTACTTTTTTAAGCATTACTTTTTCTTTCTCCTTACTAGTGTTATTATACTTAGGATTCTTACTATTTAATTTTCTCTTTTTCATTTCTTTTTCTTTTTCTTCATGTTACGCCCAATGCTCATCCCTGCTTGAAAAGATTTCTTCATCTTAGTTCCACATGCTGACTTTTTCTTTTTTTTCTTTGCCATGTTATAATATTATATAGTTAATCCCAAATCTAAAATCGTACCACTCCCTGTTCCAGTACTTGTTATATTTTCCTTCTACAAAACAACCAAGGCTTTTATTTAATTTGTATCCTATAATAGCACCAGTAGAAAAATCAATCCATTGTTTACCCTCATACTTATGATAAGAGTATTCATTACCTTCATCATAATGATAGGGCATAACATTAGTCCATAGATGCAACCACTTATCTTTTTTATAAAAATAATAGTCTGCACCTAAAACCAAAGAGTGTGTCCATTGTCTTTGTAATTCATTTCGTTTTCTTTCAGTATACTCTGCCAGCATTACAGGTATAGCTACTTCTTTCCATACTTCAGAACTAGTAGCAACTATGTTTCCTGAAGGATCGCTATACTCACTTGCATATACATCCACATTATAACCCTCCTCTATAGCTAGATACGTATAATGTAAATTCCCATTTGATAGCAACCACTCTTCCAAAGGATCATATCCATATGGCTCTGCAATTCTTTGCACTGCACCTATGTTAAAAGAAAGCTTGTTGGTTACCTTATACCTATATCGTTCTGATGCCTCAAAGTATTCTATGTCAGCAAAACCATTTTGTAAGTACTCAATCTTCGTTATCCAATCAGGAGCTACATATCTTAAGAAGTGATGTTGGTCTAAGTAATCTTCTCCTTGTTGTCTTCGTAAATCCATCTCAAACAAAAACTCTAAACCATCTCTCTTACCTACAGTAGCTGCATCAGACCATGAATTTTCTGAACCATCGTAAAATGTTTGAGCTTTGTTTTCATATCCAAATCTTGCAATTTTTCTTATACCTAATGTTACTGAATAATCATATGGAGTTTTTTCAGTTTCTATTTGTAAACCATTCGTAACTGAGTATCTATCTAAATCAGACAAAGATGTTCCTCCGTTTACAGCAGCATAGAATGTAGAAAACTTAAATGTTTTATTACAGAACACTTCCCATTTGTCTTGAGCAAGTAAACTATTGGATAATAGTAATGTTATTAATAATATTTTTATGTTCATGTTTTTTCTTTTAAGCTATTGATACTACTCCTCTATTATTCCAAAGCTTTCCTGCTGCTAAACCTCTACTTGATGTTGGTAAAGTCTTCCCACTTAAACTAGTCATAGTAGGTGTGATTCCATTAAGTCCATTAGTTCCAGCTTTTCCAGTCGCCCCAGTAGATCCTGTATTTCCTTGCAGGCCCTGCAAACCTTGAATTCCTTGTATTCCTTTATCTCCTTTAGCAGGAAACAAAGCAGTCCAAGTAGAGTTTATACATACCATCATTACATTAGTAGTAGTGTTATAATATAGCTTACCTTCTTCTGCTGCAGGATTTGAAGATAAAAGTTCTGCTACTAAGTTTAATGCTTGATTATCATCAAGATCTATATCATGTAAAAATTTTATTGCCATTTGTTAACCTATTTTTTGTATTAATACAATTATTCTATTAAGAAGTGGAGCTTTATTAAACTTTAAATTTACAACTGTTGTTGAAGTTCTTTCTACTTCTGCATATACAGTATCTAAAGTAGATGCATCATATAACTGTACCATAACATCCTGTGTTTTTAAACCGTGTGTTACAGGTATTGTTGTAAGAGTACCATTTCCAACTGCAGTTCTATAAGTTCTTGCAGCTAAACCAGCAGCCGTTACAGCTTTTGTAGCATTACGGCCAGTTAATGCTTCATCTACTGTTGCTAATGATACAACACCTGGGTTAGTTATAGTAGCAGTTTCTGCAGATACTGTTACAGAACCTACACCTGAGTTACTTACATCTATAGCAGCACCAGCAACTAGTGCGGTAACTTTAGCAGCAGTTTTAGATGTTGGTATTGATGTTGCATTCCAAGACCCTGAAGTTATAGTTCCTACTGTTGTAATAGCTAAAGCATTAACTCTTGTTTTAGTTTCATCTCCAGTATTTGAACCAGTTACAGCAATATTATTAACAAGGTTTAAACCAACATCTGATTTAGTTGTTCCAGCTTGTATAGCACTTGTTAAATCTTGATTAGCTGACGCTCCTAGAATTGCTCCTGCTGTAACTGTTGCTACTGCTACGTTATTAACTTTTCCTGTAAGATTACCACTTAATATAGTTGCTGTTGAATCTTGATTTGAAGTTTTTCCTTTAGCAGCACCAGATGTTATATCTGCATTTGATACTCCTCCTATTGTTCCTGTTAAATTTCCACTTAGTATAGTAGCTCTATTTTCGTTGGCTACGTTTCCTAATCCTATGTTTGTTCTTGCAGTTCCTGCATTGGCCAAGTCTGATAAGTTAGATGCTTTGACTAATCTTGCATTTGCTAATGTAGTATTTGCTGCAATGTCGGTATCATTACTGCTAATTGCTGATGTGTTACTTGCTATTCCTGCAAGTGTAACATCAAGATTTGTAAAATTAGGTGTTACAATTGTACCTGAAAATGTTGGGTTAGCTTTAGGAGCAAGGCCGGATAAGTCTTGATCTGGTTTAGCCCCGTCTGTAACATTAATAGCTGAAAGTAATGCAGACTTAGTAATAGAACCAACAAGTCCAACAACTGATTGAACTGAGTCAGTATTGTCATGTTGACTCCAGTTAGATGCAAATGTAGAAGTTGAAGCATTATCTACTATTGCAACTATATTATCACCTGCTTTAAAAACAACACCATTAACAGTACCTGTTACTGATACATAATAAAACCAACCAATTTGAGCAGAGCCACCACCAGGAAAAGAACCACCTGAAGCATCCCAATTACCTTTATAAACCATTCCGTTTGCAAGTGCTGCAATATCAGCTTCCATGTTATCTAAATTTACAGCCTGTGTTACTGTAATTCTTCCAACCTTTGTAGCGTCTGCAGTAGGGTATGAATTTTTATTTGAATTGGTACTTATAGCTGTTGCTTGTGCATTAGTAATACCTGTTTTAGCAGTGTTAACAGTAATTTCACCTGCTTGAGCTGATGTAATTCCAGTCTTATTGCTGTTAGCTACAATAGCTGTAGAAACATTTGCTACATTAGGTATTTGTATTGTTCCAGTAAATATAGGATTTGCTTTTGGTGCTAGTAAAGCTAATGCAGTGTTGGTATCAGCTTGTGTTTTAAGAGCTACTAGTTTATCATGTAAAGCAACAGTAAAATTCTTTCTTGTTAATCCATTATCTCCAACAGTGTATGTTGTACCCTGTGACATAATGTTTACCCAGGTTGTACCATTATGTACATAAGCTAAATGAGAAGTAGAATTAAAATATAATTGTCCTTCTAAAGGCGTGGGAACAGTTGGTGCTGATGTTACGTTTTGTATTGTTGCATTTTGTAGTTCATTTTGATTAAGATCAATGTGTACTAAATATTTTAAAGATGCCATAATTTTTTTTTTAGTTTAAATATGCTTTACCAGAAAATCCAGCTTGAAATTCTATTATTAAATTGTTAGTGTCTGTATATGTTACTTCTCCTACTACTTTTGTTTTAGCGCTATCTACTACTGATACTGATGGAAACTTTCCCAAGTTGTGAGCTATAATCCATTTAGAAGAAGCAACACCTTGATCATAAACAAAATTTTTGTCTCCTAGCGCTCTACCTACTGCATTGATTCCTACTTTACCATCTGGATCTATTACAAGAACCGTAGTAGAAAGTGATGTGTCAACCTTTTCAAGGTAAACATTATTTCTGAATCTAGCAATTAAATCTACTATGTGTTGACCTATCCACTTCATTAGTATATGATGTTTTGATGAACACTTCCATCATCATATATATAAAGTAGTAGTGTATTTTTTTGTTCTTTTGTTTCTCTTCCTAGTAAATCAGTAATTCTTATTAACTTTTTATCTGTTGTTATCCTAGATTGTAACTGTCCTGTATATGTACCATTACAATAATCATAAGTCAATTGACATATATTATCCCATGAATTATCACAACAAAAGTCATCAACATCTATAACCCAAGCATAGCATGGGTCATTTAACCAATAAGGCTCACCAGGATTACCGTAACAACCAGCATCATAATTACAGCTATTACTGTCAGACGTATTAGCAATTGGGTTAAAGTTATAGGCTGTTTGGTCCATACAACCTTGAACCACAGATATACATGAATTATTATCAGTGTTAGCCGTTGGATCATAATTGAGAGCAGCACTATCCATGCAACCATAAACATAAGCAATGCAAGAGAAATCTTCTGTATTAGAGGAGGCATTGTAGTTGAGAGCTGAAGGATCAGTACAGCCATAAACAAAAGGATCACAAGAATTATTATCAGCATTTGCTAAAGGATTATAGTTAAACATTGTTGAGTCAGTACATCCATAAATAAAAGGTATACACGTTCCATCATTAGTATTTGCAACTGAGTCATAATTAAATTGTGTTGAATTTATACAACCATAAATAATTGGAACACAACCACCGTTATCTACATTGGCAACAGGGTTCCAATTAAATGCTGCAGTATCTGTACAACCTAATACTATACCTATACAACTGTTATCATCAGTATTTGCTAATGAGTCGTAATTAAGTGCTAATTGGCTCATACACCCATATACTATAGCAATACAAGTATCTGGAGTGTTAGCGTTAATGTTATAGTTAAAGGCCAATGCTTGCATACAACCTTCAACAATGGCTATACATGAGTTAGGTAATTCTGTATTTGCTGAGTCTACATAATTAAATGCAGTTGAGTCCATACATCCTATTACTACTAAAGTACTGCAACTACCATCATCATAATCATAGTTTGAACTATATTCTAAGTAAACAGGATTAGTACACCCCGGTGTATAGTAGCAACTAACATCATCAACATTTGCTAAGCTGTCATAATTAATTGCTGTAGGATATGTACATCCAAATATTTTTTCTATACACAAATTACCACAATAAGGTACTGCATTATAACAAAATAAGGGTTGTATAAATGGTGCCGCTACTTCTATCATAACATCTCCCAGTGGATTTGTTAGTTTAAAACCACAGTGGGCAGCTGTTCCTTGAGCTTGTTGTGTTATAAAGAACTTAAAACTAACCTGCTCAGGAGCATTTAAGTTTATAGCAAAGTCTTGGCTAAAGCCAGTTGTAAGTATAAATATGTTTGTGTCTGTACCTTGTATAACTCTTAAGTAAGAACCAACCCAACCATCACCCAT
>TARA_R110000782_G_scaffold131928_4_pt1 | contig 10541 bp, 6 predicted proteins | sample TARA_R110000782 | Tara Oceans TARA_R110000782 (sample SAMEA4397859) | marine metagenome | biome: Polar Biome; feature: [SRF] surface water layer (ENVO:00010504); material: water (ENVO:00002006), including particulate matter (ENVO:01000060) such as... | depth 5 m
CAACAACGAACTCGGCGTGCCGATCACGCTGCTCAACGCCCGCCCGGATGACCGGGTGTTGGTGTGCGAGGTGGGCATGAGCACCCCGGGCGAGATCGCGGCGCGGTGCCGGACCGCCCGGCCGGACGCGGCGATCATCACGACGGTGGCCGAGGCGCACTTTGCCGGGCTGGGGTCGCTGGAAGCGATCGCGAAGGAGAAGGCTTCTGTCACGGTGGGCATCGGCTCGGACGGGCTGGTGGTGGTGCCGGCGGGTCTGCCGGTGCTCGATGACGCGCTGGGCGCGTGCGGGACGAAGGCCCGCATCGTGCGGGTCGGTCCGGACGAAGCGGGCGGCACGCGCCTGGGCGATGTTCGCACGGTGCCCGGCGGGACGGCGTTCACGCTGGGCGGCGCGGCGTTCACGGTGCCGCTGGCGGGGGCCCACAACGCGAGCAACGCGGCGTTGGCGGTGGTGGTGGCCCGGTGGCTGGGCGTGCCGGACGACGCGATCGCGCGGGGGCTCGCCTCGTCGGAGCCCGTGCCGATGCGGCTGGAGCGGTCGGTCATCGCGACGGAGCCGCCGATCACGATCATCAACGACGCGTACAACGCCAACCCCGGCTCCATGCGGGCGGCCATCGCGGTGCTGGCGGACGCCCCCGTCATCGAAGGTGGGCGTCGGGTGGCGGTGCTGGGGGACATGCTCGAACTCGGGTCGATCACGCACCGGGCTCACATGGACGTTCTGACGGCGGCCCGCGACGCGGGGATCGACGCGGTGTGCACGCTGGGCCCGAGCTTCGCGGCTGCGGCGATGGAAACGGGGTCCGACCATTCCGAACCGACGACCGACGATGCTGCCGTCGCTCGGATCGCATCGCTGGTCCACCCGGGGGATACCGTGCTGATCAAGGGTTCCCGCGGCGTCCGCCTCGAACGGCTCGTGCGGGAACTGCGACAACGCCACGCCCACGCGGGGTCCAACGCCTGATGCTCTATCTGCTCTTCGACATCATCCGCAACTGGCTGGTGGACACCGGCCTGTACGGTGTGCTGGGTGTGCTCGACCAAGTGCAGTTCCGGGCGTTGCTGGCGGCGGGTCTTTCCTTTGCCATCGTCATCGCCATGGGCAAGCGGACGATCCGCTTCCTCGTGGGTCTGAAGATCGGCGACGCCGGAGAGAGCGACGCCGAGATGCTCCGCGCCCACGCCAAGAGCAAGGCCAACGTGCCGACGATGGGCGGCGTGCTCATCTGCGGCGCGGTGTTCGCGAGCACCTTCCTGCTGGCCGACATCACCACGCCCAAGGTGTTGCTGGGCCTGTTCGTGCTGCTCTGGCTGGCGGCCGTGGGCGGGGCGGACGACTGGCTGAAACTCACGGCGTCGCGCCGCGGCACGGGGCGGCAGGGCCTGTACGCGTGGGAGAAGCTCGTATTCCAGCTCGGCATCGGGCTGCTGGCGGGCTATTTCTCGTTCCGCTACAGCGCCACCGAGGGCGGTCCGGCGCTCGGGCACGTGCTCAACCTTCCGTTCCAGCGGACCTTCCTGCCCGGGGCGCAGGGGATCTCGGACAGCCTGATCTACCTCTCGCTGCCGTTCTTCGTGATCCTGTCCGTGCTGATGATCGCGGGCCTGAGCAACGCGGTGAACATCACCGACGGTATGGACGGGCTGGCGGGCGGCATCTCCGGCATCGTCAGTTTCGCGCTCCTGATGCTGGCGTTGATCGCCGGGAGCGAGCAGTGGGCCCAGTACCTGCTGGTGCCCTACGTGCCGCGGGCGGACGAGCTGGCGGTGCTGGCCGGCGCGATGGCGGGGGCCTGTCTCGGATTCCTGTGGTGGAACGCGGCCCCGGCCCAGGTGTTCATGGGCGATACCGGCTCGCTGGCGCTGGGCGGGCTGATCGGCTATATCGCGGTGGCCGTGCGGCAGGAGATCGTCGTCCTGCTCATGTGCGGCGTGTTCCTGCTGGAGATCGCGTCGGTCATGATCCAGGTGGGCTACTTCAAGTACACCCGCATCAAGACCGGCACGGGCAAGCGCGTTTTCCGGGTCGCGCCGTACCACCACCACCTGCACATGGGCGGCTGGGCGGAGAATCAGGTCGTGGTGCGGTTGTGGATCCTGGCGATTTTGCTGTGCGTGGTGGCGCTCGCGACCTTGAAGCTGCGGTGATGCCAATACAAGCCGCGCACGAAGTAAGGGGGCTCTTCGTCATGCTCATCGTCGAACAAGAACCCGCTTACTTCGTGCGCGGCTTGTCTGTCGACGCCTTGCTCAGCGAAAGCGGTCCGGCCGGTCCTGAAAGTCTCGCGCGTACTGGATCGCGGCTTCGAGAGACTTCGGGTCGTTGATCCATCGAGTGCTCCCGTGGCGGGTCCAGATGATCTGGTCCGGGGTGAAATGGCCGCGCTGGCGAAGGCGCTGGGTGGCGAAAGCCTTGCACGCGGTCATGACGCGATTCGGGTCCCCGGGTGCGGTGATCACGAGATGGACATGATTCGATCGAACGTTCAATGCGTGGACGACCCACCCCTTGTCCCTTGCGAGCGCGTGGATCATCTGCTGGACCGCTGCTCGCGATTCTGGCTTCAGCGTGAGGGCGTCCGATCGCTGGATTCGAGTCGCATGAGATCGGAGCGGATCGTTCGGCGCGATGCGGCGTGGGCGGATGCTGTCTCGGTCGTGATCGGTCGAGCCGCGCGGGTCACCGGGGAGCCAGGTGCCGTAGGTGGTCCAGGTCAGGAAGAACGCGAGCGGGTCGGGCATGGGCGGACCATACCGTCCTGTGGATTGGCGTACAAGCCGCGCACGCAGTAAGCGGGCTCTTGTTCGCGGTCGTTAGTCCCGAAGAACCCGCTTACTTCGTGCGCGGCTTGTATCGGGGGGTCAGTTGCCCGTGCGGACGCGGGGGGCGATGAAGGTGACCGCGTCCTGGACGGCGCCGGACGGGCCGGGGTCGACCTCGAGCACGATGGCGCGAGAGCCCGGGGGGATCCGGCCGCTGATCTCGCCGGGATCGGAGTCGGTCGTCACGCGGAACTCGCCGATGAGCGTGCGGGTGCCGTCCGCAAGTTCGGCGTATACGCGGGCGGTGCAGTCTGTCCACGGCCCCGGTGTGGCCGCGGTGACGCCGCAGGCGAAGCGGTCGGCGGCCAAGCCGGGCGGGAGCGGATAGACGGCGGACGCCGGCGCGGGCATGCGGACATCGGCGATCGCCAGCACCGGGTCGTCGTCGCGTTCGACCACCGGCGCGGGCGTCCATCGCCGGTCGCCGGTGGGTCGGACGGAGTCGGTGGTGATCGATGCCAGGGCGAGCACGCGGTTCGCGTCCGAACCCCGGGGCGTGATCGAGCGGAGTCCCAGCAGCCGGGCGTTGATGCGTTCGTAGGCCACGGTGTCCTCGCCGCGGGAGTCCACGCCGAGCACGCCCGGATCGGTCGTGAGGCGGAGTTTCCCGCCCGCGTCCGCGTTCAGGGTGCGGGCGAAGAGGGCCACGCCCTGATCGTCGGTGACGAGAAGGCCCGAGGCGGGCTCGGCGGGGTTGGCCATGCGGATTTCCGCGACGCTGTCCAGCGGCACGCTGGCGATCGTCCCGCTGTCGGATTCCACGGAGACCGAGGCGCCGATCGCGTCGACGAAGCCGGTGAGCACGTCCCCGTTGGTCAGGCGGACGACGTCGGCCCGGGGCGTGTCGGCGTGCCAGGCGGCGCCGGGGCGGGCGATGCGGGCGATGCGTTCGAGCGGGATGCGACCCTGGCCGAGGCCGATGACGCGTCCGACGATTGCCTCCGGGTCTTCGGATGGTTCGATGTCCATCACCAGGCGCTGGCCGTCGGTGAGTTCGACGAACACGCGGGACGGCGACGGCACGCCGACGAACGGCGGCAGCGTGCTGGCTCCGCCTGCGGAGATTGAGACGACGGAACCGACGGACACGCGGGCGGGGCGGCCCGCCGCGTCGCGGAGCAAGGCGGCCGTTTCGTCGAGCCCGACCAGGTCGGTCCGCTCGAAGCGCAGGTCGTCGGTCAGCACGCGCACCGGCATGTCGGCCGGCGCGGCCCCCGCGGCCAAGGCCAGCAGCAACGCCGTGATGGGGGTTCGGATCGTTCGCATCACTTCTGGAAGATCGGCAGATACCGCTTGGGCATCTGAAGGATGATGAGGGACATGGCGGTGCCGTAGGTGTCCCCGACCGAACGATCGGTCCAGCTCCCGTCCTGATTCTGGGTGGTCAGCAGTTCTTCTCGGACCGCGGGCCACCAGGTGGCCCAGTGCTCGCCCCCGGCCAGGTACATCGCCTGCACCGCGTAGTAGTGGCCATAAAAGTAGTGAGCCCGGCTCATCCCCCCGCCCGTTCCGGGCATCGCGTTGACGCGGAGGTACTGCAGGCCCTTGTCGATGGCGGCGTCCTCGTAGATGCCCGCGTAGTAGAGGCTCGCGATGCCGGCGGCCGACCGGGGCCACGCGCTGGCGCCGCTCTCGGCCTGGTACTTGAACCCGCCGTCCGGGTTCTGGCAACGCCGGACGTAGCCGACGGCCTTGTCGATGACGGTGCTGGAGACCTCGATGCCCGCGTTGCGGGCGCTGCGGAGCGCCATGATCTGGCAGATGGTCACGGAGGAGTCGGCGTCGTAGGGGACGGGGTTGTAGCGCCAGCCGCCCTCCTCGTTCTGGGTCTGCTCGATGAGGCGGACGGCGCGGACGAGCGCCTCGTGCACCCGCTGGGCGCGGGCGGTGTCGCCGCCGCCCTGCGTCATGCCGTAGACCTCGCCCAGGAACAGCGTGGCGAAGCCGTGGCCGTACATGGGTCCGTTGGCCGCGTCGGCGGCCAGCAGCCCGTTCTCGGAGGCGGTCGAGAGGATGAAGTCCACGCCCCGGTCGATGACCTCGCCGTAGGTCCCGCGTCCGGGCATGTTGCCGTCGGCCATGACCGCCAGGCATGCCAGGGCGGTGATGGCCACGTTCTTGCCGAAGCGGCCCGAGTTCCACGAGCCGTCCTCGTTCTGGGTCTCGGCGAGATTAGCGAGCGCCCGCGCCACGGCGCGGTCCAGTTCGGGTGTCATCTCGCCCGCGGCGGCGTTGTTCTCGGCCGAGCCGCCCGGCTGGGCGATCGCGGGAAACGCGAGAACGCCGGCGAGCAGGCCGGCGGCGGCGATGGTGGCGTGGGAGCGGATCACCGTTCACCCTCGCGTTCGGCGAGCTTGCGGTAGTAGAGCTCGGTCATGCGCCGGTAGAGCGCGCTGTAGCGGTCCGAGACTCCCTGCGAGACCGCCTCGCGGGCACGGTCGGGCAGGTTGCCCCAGGTCACGCCGTCGGGCGCGACGCCGGGGTTGAGTTCGGCACCGCCCAGTTCCGGCCCCATGTTCTCCGTTTCGCCCGAGGCGCCCGGCTGGCCCTGCTGCTGTTGCTGCTGGCTGCTCTGGTTGGGCTGCTGCTGGTTCTGGCTGGGGTCGGAGGAGGACTTCGACGACCCGCCGCCGCCGCTCTGGTTCTGCTTGGCCGCCTCGATCACCTGGTCGAGCCGCTTGACGATCTCTTCCTGGATGCGCTGGGTCTGCAGGCCGAGGTCACGCCCACCGATGCGGTCGGCGGCGTCGCCCATCAGGCCGACGGCCTGCTGGAACTGTTCGCCGGCCTCCTTGGCCGAGAGCTTGCGTTCGAGGGCCCGCTTGTTGGCGTCCTTGGCCGCGGCATCGCTCGGCTCGAGGCCGAGCAGGTCGTCGAGGGAGGGCGGGTCGGACGCGGCGGTGGACGTCGCTGCGGGCGTGCTTGCGGGCTGGTTTGCGGGCGGCTCGGCGGGTTGGGCGGCCATCGCGGTCACGCCGGCCGCGATCCATGCGGTGAACAGAATGCCCAAGCGTCCGTGCTGCAAGTCAGGGAACCTCATCGGTAGAACCCGGCCCGGGCGTGGAAGGTTCCCGCGATTCCGGGATTTCCGGTCCTGGACCGGGAGACTGTTCGCCGGGTGTGGGGGGTTGGTTCATTTTTTCGATCAGTTCCACGCCCCGCTCGGCCAGCAGGCGTTGGAGATCGCCCAGGCGGCTCAGGCGGGCCTGGTCGCGGGCGGGCTCGGGTTGTTCACCCAGGCGGCGGGTCATGTCCATCGCGGCGGACTGCAGATCACGGAGCAGGCGGAGTTCGGCGATGGGGGGGATGAGTTCTTCGGGCTGGCCCCCGCCCTGCCCGCCGCCGTCGCCGCCGGCGTCCCCGTCCTGGAAGTCCTCGTCCTGCCCGCCGGTCTCGTCGCCGAGCACCTCGATGAGCGACGCGAGGATGGCGACGGCCTGGTCCTGATCAATGGCCACGCCGCCGGGCGGCGCGGACTCGCCGAGCCCCTCGGCGGCCGACCGCATCAGGTCGTCGAGCCGGTCGTGGGCGAGCGCGAACACCGGCGCGTCGCTGATCTCCGGGTTGGCCTCGCGCAGGGCGATCAACGCGTCGGCGAGCTCGCGCTGGGTGGCACCCAGCCGGCGGGCCTCGACCCGTTCGCGCCGGGTCAGGTCGCGACCGACCAGCGGGCGGGCCTCGTCACGCAGGACGGACTGTGCATCCAGCGAGTCGCGGTAGGCCTTGCGGAGCGCGGCCTTCTTGCGGTCCTGTTCGCGCTGCGCGGCCTGCTCGTCCTGCTTCTTCGCCTCGGCCAGCGCGCGTTCGAGCGCGGCGAGGCTGGCCAGTTCGTCCAGCTCGGCGGCATCCAGCGCGGGCGGTTGTTCGCGCAGGCGGACGACGGCGCGGGACTGGGCGGTCTCCGCCTCGCGGAGCGACTCGGCGATCAGGCGTAGCTCGGCCAGGGCGACCGAGGCTTCCTCGATCACGCCGAGTGTGTTCTCGCGCAGGCCGATCATGCCCGCGTCGAGCCCTCCGGACGGGCCGCCGCCGATCGCGGTGGCCAGCGAGGCGAGGGCCCCGGCCTGTTGTTCGATCAGCTGCGTGATCGACGCGATGAGCGTCGCGAGGCGGCGCCGCAGCGCGGTGTCCCGGAGCCCCGCGGCCGCGTCGATCTGCTCGAGCATCTCGTCGAGTTGCTCGAGCGCCTCTTCCTGGGACTGTTGCGCCTGTCCGGTCTGGTTGTCGCCGGTCTGCTGGACGGCTTGCTCGATGAGCTGGCCGACCGCACCCGCGCGGCCTTGCTCGGCGGCGCGGCGGAGGGCTTCGGCCTGCGCGGGATCGTCGCGCTCGAGGGCCTCGGCCCGGCGGGTCAGTTCTTCGAGGGCCTCGCGGGCGCGGTCGGCCAGCACGGCCTGATCGGCGGCGAGTTGTTCAAGGGCGGCGCGGTCCTGCGGGGCCAGATCGGCCGCGTCCTGCCCGGCGGTGCGCTGGCCGACTTCGCCGGTCTGCTGCTGCGCCTCGGCGAGCTGCTCGCGGAGGCGGGCGACGGCCCGGCGGGCCAGGAAGGCATCCTCGCCGCGGTCGAGCATGGAGAGGGCCTCGCCGATGCGGTCCCGGGCGGCGCGTTGCTCGCGCTGGGCCTGGGCGGGCTGGGCGTCTTCGATCGATCGGGCCGCGGCGCGGGCGGCGTCCTGGGCCTCGTCCAGCACGCCGTCGAGATCGCGCAGCAGGGATTCGAGCGCGGGGTCGTCGAGCTTGTTGCGCTCGCGGGCGCCGTCCAGCGCCCGGACCGATCGGGCGGCCGAGCCGACCGTGTCGCCCAGGGCGACCTGCTCACGGACGAGCGGATCGGTTTCCTCTTCGGCGCGTCGGACGCGGTCGATCAGCGCGGACTGCTGGTCGTCGGCGCGGCGGAGCAGGCGGGAGACCGGCCCGAGTTCCGAGCGCAGGCGTGCGGCCAGCGTCTCGCCGGAGACCACCCGCAGGCGGCGTTCGGCCGAGCGGGCCTCGCCGAGTTGGCCGCGGGTGTCGGTTCCGATGGCCCGTAGGGCGATCTCGTCGCCCGGCGCGGCGCCGATGGTCGCCGGCGTGACGGTGGCGCGCACCTCGGCACGCGCGACCGCGCCGGTGATGCCGGCGGTGGCGAGTTCGGCGGGTTCCCCCATCGGCTCGGGCGCGGCGCCGGTCGACCCGGCGGGTGCCCGCAGCAGCGTGCCCTCCAGGCGCAGCGTGGTGATGCCCACGTCGTCGCCGGCCTCGGCCAGCACGGGCAGGGCGGCCTGCGGCGTGACGATCTCGTCCGAGCCCGGCTCGGTGATGAGCACGCCGGGCAGCCCGTCGGCGCGGGCGTCGATCCCCGCCGAGACCGAGCCGCGCACGCCGAGCCCGAACGCGTCGGTGACCCGCGGCATGATCCGCACCGGCCCACCCGGACGCACCGTCACGACGACGGTCTCGGCGTCCGGCTGGGTGATGTCCAGTTCGGCGTCCGACCAGCCCTCGGTCTCGATCGGCCGGACGGGCGCTGAGAACGTCCAGGTCAGTTCGACCGTCGAGCCTTCCAGCACCGGGCCGAGCGTGGCGTCGCCGGTCTGGAGAGCGCGTTCGCCGGTGCGGAAGCCCGCCAGGCCCGGCGCGCCCGCGGCGTGGTCGGGCGGGTCGATGCGGGCGTTGAGCGCGGTCACCTCCGGCGGGCGGACGAGACGCACGCGGGTCCACGCCGTGCGGTCGTCGGGCGTGACGACGCGGTAACGCAGCACGCCCTCGCGGGCGGCGTCCGTATCGAGCAACCCGGCGGGGTCGATCAGGCGTTCGTAGGGCCGTCCCATTTCCACGCGCCCCGGCTGCGGGGCCATCGGAGTGCGCGTCGCCACGCGGTCGTCTCCGAGGCGGTACTCGACCCGCACGCGGTTGCCGGCGTCCGCCGGGCCCACGCCCACGCGCACGGCCAGCGCCTCGTCCATCGGGTGCACCTCGACGCCGGTCAGGTCGGTGACGCTGTATCGCTTGGGCCAGGAGGTGTCCGACCACGGCGCGAGAACGCGGGTGGCACCGATGCGGGTCATGGCGGGCGTCAGCGCCGACAGCAGCACGACCAGACCCACCACGCCGGCGAGCGCACCGACCGAGCGGCCCACGCCGGTCCAGCGGAGGATGCTCCGCGCGTCGACATCGGCGATGCGGTGCCCGGCACGCTCCACCCCCGCGCGGGCCAGGGCCCCGGCCTGGCCGGGCGCGTCCACCTCGGACAGCAGGTCCACCGCCGGGGCGATCTGCCCGGCGTGCCGCGGGTCCATGCGTTCGATGCGGTGGGCCAGCGACGCCCGGCCCGGGCGGGTGCGCCAGGCCGGCATCACGAGCAGCCGGACGCCCAGGGCCACACCGACGAATCCGGCGAGCAGCAGCACGGCGCGGACGCCCGCGGGCAGACGCAGCCCCAGGTCGATCAGGCCGACGAGCACGCCGGCGGCCACGAAGGCGCCGGCGATCCACGCCGCCGCCCGGAGCACGAGCAGCAGTCGCACGGTCCGCGCCACGCGGTCGAGCCCCTCGGCCAGGCGACGGACCGACGCGGAGCCGACTCCGCGGGCGGGGTCCGAACCCGATTCGGACGGGGGTGTGGATGACTCCTGCAAGCCGGGCTCCTTCCCCCTTCACGCGACCCATCGGGCGACCCGATCCGTCGGGTGTCCGGAACACTGTACCGCCGGCGGCCCCGGAGGTGTTCGGTGATCTTGACCGGGCCCGGCTCAGGCCAGCCGGGCGAGGCGTCGGCCGACCCATTCGAGGCTCAGCAGCCCGATCAGGGCGATCAGCACCGCCCAGCGGTCCCAGAGGGTCTCCACGATCGGTGTGCCGGCGTGGATGCGGGATCGGTTGGGCACCCATTCGGCCAGGCGGTCGGTCTCGTCCCAGGCGACGAGGCGCCCGCCGGTGCGTTGGCTCAGGTCCGCCAGCAGTTCGTGGTCGGCGTCGAGGTTGCGGCGTTCGTCGCCCGGCTCGACCACCAGGGCCCGGGCCGAGAGCCCGACGAGCTCCGGCGTGCCCGCGCCGAGTTCCACGCGGACCGACCCGGGGCTGTCGGGCGTCCAGACGCCGGAACGGGTGGTGCCCTCGCCGCGGAGCGTCACCGAGGCTTCTCGCCCGTCGGCGCGGATCACGCGGGCGGTGACGCGTTCGGGCAGCCGGTCGATGACCGCCTGGTCGAAGACCTCCAGCTCGATCAGCGCGGGCGTGCCGGGCTCGGGGCGTTCGGGCGTGACGGACAGCACGCCGGGCCCGAGGGACGCGGCCACCCGCCCGCGGGCGAGCATGCGGACGATCGGGATCCAGAACCGTTCGGGGATGGTCTCGCCGCGCCCGTAGCGCCAGCGCCAGATCTCGTCGGTGCCGACATAGGCCGTGCGCCCCGATCCGAAGCGCATGGTGACGACCACCGGGGCGGTCTGGCCGGTCTGTGCGCCGGTGGCCTCGGCCAGGACGGAGACGCCGGGCTTGAGCTGGGCGGTCTCGAGGCGCTGGGCCCAGCGGAGCAGCGTCCAGCCCGCGTCGGGATCGCTGAGGCGCTCGTTCCAGCCCCGTCCGGCGTCGTCGGTGCGCAGCACGCCGAGGCGGTCGGCCTCGGGCGTGGAGATCATGGTGACCGGCTCGGCCCACGCGGCGAGCGTGCCGGGGCGGACGGGCAGCAGGTCGGCCGCGGGGGACTCGTGCCACGCGTCAGGCGTGGC
>TARA_R110000782_G_scaffold152618_1_pt1 | contig 10522 bp, 10 predicted proteins | sample TARA_R110000782 | Tara Oceans TARA_R110000782 (sample SAMEA4397859) | marine metagenome | biome: Polar Biome; feature: [SRF] surface water layer (ENVO:00010504); material: water (ENVO:00002006), including particulate matter (ENVO:01000060) such as... | depth 5 m
TATTGGATGCCGATAGGGGGTCAAACTTCAATGCCGATTGACACCTTGGGATGCTGAAACGGCAGAAATTGCGCTTGCCGAAATCTGGCAACTTAGCGAAGACGACATGCGTCGCGTTCTTCACTCAAATCTTGCGCGCTTGGCAAGACAAGCCACGCTCTCCGGCAGGCTCAAATAGTCCAGTGGTTAGCAGGCAGGGCCATCGGCTCTGAGGTAACGCAGATGTTGGCCTACTCGCTCGCTTCCTGCTCCGCCGATGCGGAGCTTTGCGACGACTCATGCCGGAGTCCATAGGTGATCGTTTTCAGTCCGGGCAAGTCCACATATTATCCGAGGCAAACTCACGTCGCCAAATCGGAATCTTGTGCCTGCAATCTTTGTTCCCGCAAGCACCCAGGGCATGAAGAGCGACCAAACATCGGCAAAGCCGAGCGGGGATACCCTGCTATCATTGTGTATTCCCAGTCGTCATAGCCGCTGCCACTTGGCACCAGGCGGCCGTTTTCATCACATGCGGATCTAGGGGTTAACTAAGCAGCCGTTTGAATGGCACTGCAGCTCGCATTGTAGCCATGGAAGTGTTCTGGTTCGCATGGTTCCACCACGAGAGCGCCCCCGACTCGAGGCTGCGCAACATGATCTGTAATCATGCGGCCTTCTCCTGCCGCGACCGAATGTCGGCGATCCAATTTTCCAATGCGTCGATTTCGGTCTCGATCACCGATGGCGCGGACAGTCGTGGATTGATCTCACCGGGCTGACTGTGGAGTAGCGCCGAGCAGCGACCGAACGCTTCCCGCATAGCCGTGCAATCTGCATCGGTGAGGACCGTAAGCTTAATAAGGCCTTTTGTGTCCACCTTGCGCGAAAGGCGGCGGATCACAGGTCCGACCACCTCCTCGACTGCTCGCTCCCAAGTCGTGCGAAGCTGGTCCCGAAAGGATGTCACTTCGCGCAGCCATTTCGCCTGATCCCCGCGTTCGTGATGGATCTTCACGTTGGCCAAGTGGGCCTTCATTCCGTCAATCACCTTGTCGATCGGCATGACATTGGCCGGCGGGTCCTGATGGCAATAGCCCGCGTTCTCCGGCCCGCGGCTGATGAGGCGGTACCACACGGGCGTCGCCTCACGATCTTTGGTCGCTCGGCAGGCTTCATCGAGCAGAAGCAGGAACGCCATGTCGTGGGTGAAGACGATGACCTGGCGCGTCTGGCCGGCCTCGGCCAGTCGGGAGGCCACCCGGTCGCGATGCAAATGATCGAGCGAGGAGACGGGATCGTCGAACACGATCGCGGATTGTGCATCAATGGTGGACAGCTCGGCGAGAAAAGCAGCGAGCGCAACACAGCGATGCTCACCTTCGCTCAGGACCTTGCCGACCGGTTCGCTTGGTTTGTTGATCAGTCGGACCTGGAAGAAGGGGACGCCAGCAGTTGTCTTGGCCTGCTGGAGTTCGATAGCGAGGCCGGCGACGCCGAGTTTGTCCACCTCGATCGCGAACCTGCCGCGCAAACGGTTGGTGACTAGCGCCTGGGCGATACGGGCGCTCTGGGTAGTGATCTTGTTAGTTGCGGTGTCCTTGCTAGCTTTCTCGATCGCTTCGATGGCCGCAAGGCGATCAATCTGGGCAAGCACATCGGTCTTCACTACGCCGAGCCATTTGCGATCGGCAAGGCCATCGCGCTCGGAAATCAGCACTGCACGCTGCGGAGAACTGGCTTCCGACTGCAAGCCTTCGATGCGCGTGGCGATGCCGTTGAGCGCTGTGCGCAATGGGTCGAGCGAGATGGTACCCGAGGGCGGAAGATCGGGCAGGACCGCTAGGTCGTGGGTTTTCAGGATGGCACGGAGCCGCCACGCCAATTGGAGAGTCTCGCGACGAAGGGCGTTCGCAGCTTCCTCCTGGCCGACTTCATCGCGGATCGTCACAACAATCGCCATGAGATCCTTCATGGAAATGGCTTGCGCCGAGATGTCATCGAGCTGTTCGTTGTATGCGTCTGAGGCTTCCTGTTCGCGGCGCTTGCTCTCGTCCTGCACGAAAGCCTCGAAACTGCTGAGCCGCTTCGTGGCTTCCCCGCTGAGCGGCTGCTGACAGAGGACGCAATGGGCACCAATCTCGATTGCAGGGAACGGGCTATCTGGATAGGCGGAGGCACGCGAATAATCCCGGGCGGCCTCCCACAGGGCCTTCCAGACGTCCGAGCCGATGTCGGGAAGAGGTTCATCGGCGAACAGGTTGGCGGAGGCGGCCGCAGCGGCAGAGCGCGCCGTTGAAAGTTGCGTGTGGGCTGCGCGTAACGTTACCCGGCTTTCGTCCGTCACGGCAGCGATCAGTCGTTCGAGCTGCCCGATCGCTGACTTGATCCTGGCTTCCTGACCCTGAAGCTGGCGAACGGTGCGCGCCGGGTCGCTGGCGAGGTCGGTGTTGAGCGTTTGAAGGCGGGTTTCTTCCTCGGTCGACAGACCGGCGAGCTTGTCGACGGCTTCTGATTTGGTCTTACCCGTCAGACCGGAGATCAGCTTGCCGACTGAAGTCTCCAGCTTGCATTCGGGTTTCGAAAGAACGGCCGGGGTCTGCTCCTGGAGCGCCTTTATCTCGGCAGCCAGTTTGGCTTTGACGTCCTGGCAGGCCTGGGCCAGCCCAGCGAGGATGCGGAGCGGCAGCGGTGTGTATGCGAGATCGTTAGTGTTCTCTACATGTACGTTGGCGGTCCGCGAGTCGAACACGCTCACCGCGGAGAGCATGGCGTCCGGCGGGTTACCCTGGGCCCATGACGCGCTTCGCTTCTGGGCGCCAATATAGAAGTCGACGCTGGCTGCGGGAGTGCCCGAGCCGGTCGCATAGATGTTAGGAAGAATTGCATCGCCCTTCGGTGAACGCGCTCGACAGAGCTGCTTGAGGACCCGGGCGTAGCCGGACTTGCCGGCGCCATTATCGCCGTAAATGACGGTAAGGCCGGATTTGCCGAAGGTGAGCCGTTCCCCAGGCGCAAGGGCATTGACGTGCGAAAGGCTGTGGAGAGCGCCGAGGCTGACGACGGCGTGGCTGGCTGCCGGGTCCCGGACGTGCGTGGCATCGAGCGGACTGCCTTTGTCGGTGCCTTTGCAGACCGCGACAAGCGCAGTGATATCCGCGGCCTCCAGCTTGGACTGACCACACAGACGTCTCAGCGCATCGCGTTGCCAGGCGGGCAAGTCCACCGACCACTTGAGGATATCGGCCAGTGCTGCAGCTTCGTTCGAGAGATCAGTCTCGTGCGAGTTCATGTTTTCCGCCCCGATCCCGCCCGCAAGATCTGTCGGGCAGTTTTCTATGATGGTTTTCTTCCGTGATCATTGTTTCAGGTGCCACCTTTCATGCGCCGCTCTTGGCCGAGTGGAATGATCCAGCCGCCAGCACGATCCGGTCGTGCAAATTCGTCCGGGCTCGTCTTGTCGACGAGACGGCTGCGAATGGCTTGCGGCTCGGCGTCGATTGCGGCGCGAATGAGCTCGTGTTCGACCCCGACAAACACGGGTCGGAGATTAAGGCGGGAGAGTGCTTCTTGATCCGTTGGCTCAATGTTGGTGTCGGTGAGGGGTCCTGCGCGAGTGACGATCCCGCCGATCAGACCGTCCATGGCAACACTTGCCTTTTCAACATCCCGCACTGGAGAAGCGTCAAGCAGCGAGCGAGCACGCTGAGTTTCACCTTGGACCCTACGTAGAAATGATTGTCGCGTTAAGCTCTGAAGCGCGCCCGCCAATTCAGCGTGACCGAGCGGCTTGATAAGATTGGCGATGTGGAGGCGAAGCATGCCGATGAAGAGCGCGTCCTTCTCCTCCTGGGTGTGAGGCTCGCCTTCCTCGATGGGGTCGCGAACCGAAAGGCGGGCATCGGCAGGACCGGCCGTTGCCATTCCCCAACGCGTGGCGATCGCGATACGCTTCACCCCGACCTTGTGGCCTCGGACGGTGACGTCGATCCGACGTGCTTGCGCCCATGCTCGGTCCAGCGCTTTGGCGGGGCCGCCGACATCGTGGCAACCCTTAGCTTCGGCGACAGTCAGCGAAGACAGGTCGGATGCGCAGGCGATCCAGTCAGGCAGGTCGCCACGGGAGAGGCGTGTGATCTTGACCTTAAGTCGGCGATCGAGGTCGATCGGGCGGCTGCCGAGATGGGCGAAGATCGAGAGGTTGAAATAGCGCTCGAGGTAGGCACGCGCCACGAACCGTCCGAACAGGCCGGAGAGCGCGACCTTGACCTCTCGTGCTTGACCGAGCGGCTCCCTGAAAACGAACGGTGTGCCTGAGCCGGTCGGGGCCAAGAGCGCATCGAGAATCGACCAGGCGCCATAGGCCGCGCCCGGTGTCTGAAGCACCTCTCGGATACCGGCATCCTCGATCTCGGAAACTTCCAGATCGACGATTGCCCCGGAGACCGGGCTCGCGCTTGGCGGATCAAAGCTATGCAAGAATGTCCTGGTCATAGCGCCAGCGCCCGCGTGAGATCGTCATGCTCGAAGGCGCTGGCCATGCGTGTAATTTCGGACGATCGTGCGCCGACAGCCTTTGCGGTCTCCCGCCATGTCGCAGTCACTGTCGCAACCTCCTTGATGATCGCGCGGGCCTGCGCCAGCGTGAGCGCGAAATACTCCGACGCCCGTTCGAGCAGATCGAGCGAGCAGGTGCCCTCATCGAGATCGATGTTCGTCGTCAGCACGCGCGCCTTTAGATCCGTGGGCACCGGATTGAGGTCATAGGCGGGCGAGAGCGACCATCCGACCTTGCCGAGCCAGAGAAAGCCATGATTGCGCAAATGATCGTCGACATTGGAGATCAGCACATTGAAAGCGACACGCCGATAAAGTGCGTGGGCGTCCGTCTTTGCCTGTGCGCCATGTTGGGTCAGTGCGTCGACGATCTCCGGATAGCTGCCACGTTCGCCGTCCTTGGCACCCATCATTGCCATGGCAGACAGGAACGGGATGCGGTTCAATCCATCGCGGTCGAAGCGCCGTGATAGCATCACCGATCTGCCGGCCACTTCGACAAGTTCGTGGTGCGGGGTGGCGATGCCAGCTTGGCCGGCCAACCGCAGCGCAATCTCCTCCCAGGTTTCTATACTGTAGTCGTCGGTCTCCTTTGGAAACTTGGCGATGGAGAGATGGCCATGTTGATCGACAACCGAGGCCTTCGGCCGCGCACCGCCAAGGGAGGAGCCGGGCGCAAAGATCAGTTGAAGATCTTCCTCCGTCTCCTCATCCCGGAGAATCCGCTCGGTGATCTTGAGCAGACGGCCAAGCTCGATCATGGCCGGCACGCCGGCCCTGATCGGCGCCTGAAAGGTCTCTTCTCCGACCCAGCGAAACCGTAGCGCGCCGAGTCGCGTCTCATCAGCGACCCCAAGCAGGTAGTCACTTTCAGCGAGCGTGCGGACTGCTCGGCCCTCACGGTCGGCCAAACGACGCTCGGCGCGCTGCATGAGGCGGCGCCCCCAGGTATCTGGCGCGGAGTCGCCGATTGAACCGAAGGTCGCCAGTCCGGCAGGAGGAGCGAAGGCGCCGCGCGTAAGAGCTAGCGCAGGCTCAAGAGAGAAGCACTCGGGGTCCTCAAGCCAGGCACCGTCATACTCGAAAAGGATGGTCTCTGTGCCTCGAACGCGGTTGCTTCTCGCCAAGCCGATCGGGCGAGTTTGGCCGTGAAGATCGATATGGACCTCGAAGTCAGCCATCGCGGGACGACCTCGTAGGCCGCTTGAGATGAACGCGCTTGGGAAGATCGGCACTCGCCAGTGCCTGCCCAACGCTATCATTGCTTATGTCGGCAACTTGACCAAGACCTTCGAGCAGTCCAAGGGCCTGAAGTACAGTAGCATAGATGCCGATGCTCACATTTGTGTCGCCGGCTTCGACCCTTTGCAGGGTCGAACGAGACGTAAAGGCGCGCTCCGCAACGATTGCCATAGGTAGCTTTCGACGGCGTCTGGCATCGTGGATATCCGCGCCGAGCTTGCGAAGGGCGCGGCGCACGGCCGCTGGAGGAGTATGTGGAGTAGGCATTTGCCACCTTGGCACTACAGATTTGCAGATTATGTAGCACGAAGATTACAATTGTTCCAGCCCCATCCTGGATGATTAGCCCTTTCCGGCAGGAGAACAGCGCAATTCCTTCCGAAGAACTAGAGGCGCAACGTAAGGGCGGTTGACCTCATTCTTGCCACCCCCGGCAAGACTCGTTTCGAACCACTCTAGGTTTCGCTGGTCGTCCCAAAGGCCGCGCTGCCAATTTCCGCGATTGCCATATCGTACTGTCGACGAGCGGCTTCGCGGCCCTCGAAGATTTTGCAGAGGAAATGTCTTGCCTCGAGCGGCAGCATGAGGCCGCATCTAGAAACCATGCAACAATTATCGCATTGAAATTACGAAAATTTCTGGGCTTCCAGAGGACTCGTTGCACGGCGGTTGAAACGATAAGCAGAACGGCGGACTTCACCCGCAGCTTCGCCAAAGCGCTACCCTAAATCTACTAGAGGCGCTTCGCCCACAACCCCCGCGTCTTCCAACTGCTCGCGATCGGGAAGATCGCGCAGGCTCTCAAACCCGAAGGCGACGAGGAACTGCTCGGTGGTGACGAATGTATAGGGCGCTCCCCGCCGGGGTGACCTCGGCCCGGTCCCGATCAGCCCGCGGGCATGCAGCCGCCCGATCAGGTCACGGCTGATTTCCTTGCCGAAGATGTCCTTCAGCCCGTCGCGCGTGATCGGCTGACGGTACGCAATCGCGGCCAATACCGCGACGTCGAATTCGCTCAGTTCCAGAACTTGATCCCTGACATCCGCCGCAGCGCGGATCGCGGGCGCGTAGGCGGGCCGGGTGCGGAACATCCAGCCGCCCGCCACTGCGGTAACTTCAAATGCACGGCCCTCCAGGTCGGCGGAAAGGTCCTCGATCAGCAGGTCGACCGACGCCCCCTGCCCCACCGCGCGCGCCAGGTCTTCGCGCGGCACAGGTGAGGCAGAGGCGAAGAGAACTGCCTCGATTCGGCGCATCCATTCCCGCCAGCGCAGCTCCGCCGGCAGGTCGAGCAACTCGCGATCAAGCTCCGGCTCAGGGCGATCCTTCGCCATCGCTACACCCCGTAGAGCCGGAAGGTGTCGCGTCCGGTCAGCTCGCGCACTGCGCCGAGTTCGACCAGCCGGTCGCAGAGCCGCCGGGCCGCACGGTCCGGCAAAGGCAAGGCCGACGGCGTCACGGCATCGCGGGTCAGGAACATTTCGACAGCGTGCCCTGCCCCTTTGGCGCGAAGCTTCGGCGCAACGGCCCTAAGGTTCGCCGCCCGACGCGCGAGATCGGTGGAGAGACGCACGGCCTCGACTGCCGATGAGAGGAGCGCCCGATGGCAGGCGAGCCTCAAGTCGTCCTCATGCTTGCGCAGGTCAGCGCGTTTCAGACCCCCGGCCAAAAGCGGCACGACATGATCCCAACCAAACATCTGCGCGAGGGTGGCGTCCGCAAGGATCAGCGCTGGCACCTCTGCTTGGGGCGCCTGCACCAGAACGGCCTCGAGCACCATCGCCGCACGGGTCATCGGGGCCCCTTGCCCCGCATCAAGCCAGGTGGCGATCTGGCTTGGTTCCAGGGTTGGCAAGGCGCGGGCCAGAGCCTTGACCGACACCGGCCGCTCCACCGCGCGCCGCCAGGTGAGCAGAGCCTCGCCCGCAGGGCCGGGCAGATCCCCCGGGCGCATCAGGTGAATTGCATCGCGCAACTCCCCGGCCCGCTCCGGTCGCGCCGCAAACGCCACGCAAGCCTCGGCCGCCCGCAGCGCCAGCCGCTCCCGCAACAAGGCTTGGGGCACCTCAGCATGTCCCAGCACAAGATGCAGATGGTTCAGCGCCGCGCCTGACAAAAACGCCACATCTTCAAGGGTTTCAGCACGCGCGGAGGTGACCCAGGCGGGCATCCGGGGTAGCGTGTCAAAGTTGTCGATGTGGGTGTGCCGGGTGAATGTCATGCTTGGAGCCTACTTCATCACGGCGCTTTCTTCCAGAAAATAGCACCATAACCGCCCCGCTTTGCAAGTCTCAACTATGTCCAATAAGTTTGCATTATAGGACATAAAAAGATATGCTCAGCGCCATGTCAGAAAACACCGAGAAATCGCGCTCAGCACCGCCAAATGGGTCTTCGGCCAACGAGGACAGTGAGAGCGATCGTCCTGATGGCGACAGCTTGAGCCTTCCCTCCTTTGTGGCCGGGTCCGGCACGCTCGATCGGCTGGTCGACACCGCGCGCGACTATGCACGCGCCGCGGCCTCGGACAACACGCGACGCGCCTACGCGAAGGACTGGTCGCATTTTGCGCGCTGGTGCCGGATGAAGGGCGCGGAACCGCTGCCCCCTTCACCGGAAATGATCGGGCTCTATCTTGCGGATCTGGCGTCCGGATCGGGCCCCTCCCCTTCGCAGTTGGCGTCCCGCCCCCTGTCTGTGAGCACGATCGAACGTCGCCTGTCGGGTCTTGCCTGGAACTACGCACAACGGGGGTTTACTCTCGATCGCAAGAACCGGCACCTCGCCACAGTGCTTGCCGGGATCAAGCGCAAGCATGCGCGTCCGCCGGTACAGAAGGAGGCGATCCTGGCAGAAGACATCCTCGCGATGGTTGCCACCCTGCCCTATGACCTGCGCGGATTGCGGGATCGCGCCATGCTGCTGCTTGGCTATGCTGGGGGGCTGCGCCGCTCGGAAATCGTCAGCCTCGACGTCCACAAAGACGACACACCGGATTCTGGCGGCTGGATCGAGATCTTCGACAAGGGCGCCCTGCTCACCCTCAACGCCAAGACCGGCTGGCGCGAGGTCGAAGTCGGTCGAGGCTCGAAGGAGCAGACTTGCCCCATTCATGCGCTCGAGCAATGGCTGCACTTTGCGAAGATCGACTTTGGTCCGGTTTTTGTCGGCACCTCGCGGGACGGCAAACGCGCCACGGAAACACGGCTGAACGACAAGCATGTCGCGCGCCTGATCAAGCGCACGGTCCTGGACGCCGGCATTCGATCCGACCTGCCCGAGAAAGAGCGCCTGGCGCTGTTTTCCGGCCATTCTTTGCGCGCCGGTCTCGCCAGTTCGGCAGAGGTTGATGAACGCTATGTCCAGAAGCAGCTCGGGCACGCTTCGGCCGAAATGACCCGCCGCTATCAACGTCGGCGCGACCGGTTCCGGGTGAACCTGACGAAGGCAGCCGGGTTGTGACGTGGATCAGGAGTCCTCGGACTTCAAAGCCGAAAGAGAGGCAACATGGCGAGGGAGATCGCTGCGGGAATGGAGGATATCCACGATGATGACCTCGTCCGATCGATCCAGAAAGATCAGGAAATGCTCTCCTGCCCTTATGAACCGCAGATCTTCGACATCATCAACGAGAACTGCGCAACTCCGACTATGGGCTTGGCCATTCAGAATACTTTCACAGCGGTTGAGCAATTCGGCCTCGTAAAGCTCTGCTTGGCGCAGCCCGAAAGTTTCGACCGTCCATCTGGCGATTTCAGTGAGGCTGGCTTCCGCACGACGGGTCAGCCGGAAGGATCGGCTCATGAACGCGCGTGCGCAGCCGCAAAGGCCCTACGGATCGCATCTTTGCCGCTGCCCTCAGCAAGATCACCCGCCTTGGCCTGCGCCAGACCTTCGAGAAGCCCTTGGCGGATGCTCGTGATCTGCGCCTCTTCCTGCTCGAGCAGCCTCAGGCCAGCGCGCATTGCTTCACTCACATTCTGGTAGCGCCCGGACGCCACTAGTGCTTGAACCAGATGGTCTTGGGTTTCAGTCAGGACAACGTTGCGCGTCACCATGGGTCAGGTCTCCTTTATTGGCAATATATGCCAACGCCACTTATTGATCAATACGTCATGCCGCCTGCCCACTAAGCCTTCCATAAAAGCTGCGCTCGAGATGCAGCTCCCCTGCCCCGTCTTTCTCGAGCATACCCCGCAGATATCCGCCGGGTGAGGCAACCTCGCCTGCGCTGTGTTTCTCGAAAACGAGCGCAAACGCGGCCGTGGCCACCTGGGTGCCCATTTGATCCTGCGCCACGTTCCAGGCATGCTCAGAGATACCGATCATTGGCCTGAGCTGGCCGGCAACCCGGTGCAGATCGCCCCAATCCTTAAGGAAACCACCCATATTGCGGGCCCAGGACGCGAATTCCGGACAGGCTTGCATGATTGTCGGCAGATCGAGCGCCATCCGCTTCTTGCGCACCTCGGCAACCCAGTCTTCCAGATCCCTATCAACCTGCTCTTCGGGTAGAGCATTGTGCACCACACCCGCCGTTCCCTCTTTTTCAGAGGAATTACTAGTTACAGGATTAAGTTGATTTGTAGTTAGTATGTGAGGTTCGAAAATGGCCTCCCTGGGGTTCATTTCTTGAGTCTTCTCCATGACTTGGGCATCAATATTACCAGTGTTTTCCACAAGCTTCGCCGTGCCAGTCGCTGTGAACCGGCATGCAAGATTGACCCCTGTATTGGGGTAATCG